>Ga0307514_10000531_pt1 | contig 74418 bp, 76 predicted proteins | sample 16_EM_MG_FD_203088 | JGI IMG/M metagenome (GOLD analysis project Ga0307514, IMG submission 203088) | Populus trichocarpa ectomycorrhiza microbial communities from riparian zone in the Pacific Northwest, United States - 16_EM | ecosystem: Host-associated > Plants > Roots > Unclassified | place...
TTGGTTTAGGGTTGAGCGCGGCGGAGCCGCATGCACTTTAGTTCTTGTGTACGTGTCAATTAGACTTAGCGAGAGTCAGTGAGTTTAGGTCAATAGAGAGATTCAGGACACCGGACACCGTACAACAAGAAAGACTTATTGATTGACTGATTTTCTCGAGACCAGAAGGCCCGTATATATACAGACTTGACTCCTATCCAGTCATATTCGCCTCCATATCTATATCCGTTTGCATATCCCAAAGTTGCACTGATATGAGCCGCTCTCCTTTGGCATATCCTCATACACGAACTGCATATCAAACGGACCTGAGGTTCACCATGCAGGTACACATGCAACAGTGGCTGTTGAAAGTACGATGATGTTGAATTGTCTAGAGTACAGAGATAATAAGGTAGACATATATCTTTAAGAAACATACCCTGGACTGACTACCATCCTGAGCCCGAGACAGCCAAGTACAGTTTCATAGCCTGAGATTACCAGAGAATCGAGTACAGACCATGCTCGAGGTTATCGAGCCTGAAGCCTGAGAGTAACAGTGGCTGGGTGTTGTCTATCCAGTCTCGTCGTTTAACATCAAATGCCTGGGCACGTCGTATAACAGGCGAGCCGGGCTCGTCGTGACTCGCCCGAATCCCTCAGCCACCTGCACATCTCACCGAACGCTCGCCGTGAATGTCACCAGATAGTTATGTGCGTTGACACGTTATGTCTTCTGGGACTTGCTGTTTGCGAGAACTTGAGTTTAGAACAAATGCATTTCAAATTTTGTATTTAACACCATCTGCAATGCATGCATACAATATGTGACCTGACAAGAAATTTCTAGCACGCAAACAAGAATTTTCCACCAAAAATTGCCACCAACCCCCCAACTCGTGTCCCACTCATTCGCCGCCTAAAACTACTGCTTGGTCCTCCTCGTAGCCCCAAATTTACCCCTCGAAGGGCCCACCGAGGAATCCACCCCGGGGGACATCGTCTTCAACATTGATGACAACGTTAACGACGTTGGCAGTGGCGGCAGCGGATGCAGAAGTGGACGTGGCAGTAGTGCCGTCAATAATCACAATTGTGGATTGAGGCTTAGCTCCTCGTGCAACCAATCCACCGTTCGAAAAATCGCCGGCGTTAGGGGTAGCGTATGCGACGGCGGCAAGAGCCAGAATCGTAAGCTGCTTCAGTTGGACCATTCTGAACCGATGTACTGAGATGACGAGGGTGTTGTATTAAGATTGTCTAAGCGGACGGTGTTCGATACTTTGGAGAAGGGTGCCCATCTACCGGCTTTATAGGAAATGGCTGTTGCAAATTGGACTTTGAGAGGTGTGGAGCATGTTAGGCTTCAATGCACATCCAATGAAAGAATACGCATCTTGAGGAAGGAATTCGATTCTGGACCTACGCTTAGTATGAGAGCAGCAGTTGATTGCGACAGGTCGACTCTAGATTCAGAGGTCTGCAGATAGAGGGTTCAGTGGTGAAGATTATACTTTAGGCGAAACGTCGTGATGGTTGCAAAAATAGATTCTTTAATCTCTATTTGTGCAGTTTGTCTACTCTAGCTCTCGATTTGGCACACATTTTCTAGTAAATTATATCGAATTTGCGTTTATATACCTATGCGGGCATATTTTTATGTGGACGACAAAACAAACTTCATAGGCTGAGTACATTAAGTGGTCTGGGTAGGACCCCAGACGCCGCAATTGTCCTGTATGATCACGTGCGTGAGAGTTGCACGCGAGGCCTTCGGTCCTTTGACTGCTGTGGAACTATGCTTGAATTCAAATAGTTCGAGGCGCCCCTTTTGATGAAGAACCTAAGTTTTGATGGACGACGATTGTCATGGACGAGACTATGCAATACTCTGTTACTGTGGTTCAATATGCAATGGTTTCAGGCTTAGTATGTGGCGCATTGGTTGGTACCGGAAAATGCGTCTAGCGGCCTCGATTCATTGGGCCGCGATAGAAGACATCAGTAATCCACATTGGATATACGTTAGTTGAAAATCATATGGTGCAGGCAGTATTAAACGTGGATGTCGGCAAACTTTGCACTGCCCTTTGCGGCGATCTGAACTTTACCTAAAATCTTGGATGTGCTTGTGCATGTGATTTCAAACGCTGCATTCATGAGAAAGTCAATTCCTTGAAGCTTGGTTACTTCGCTCTGGAACCATTTAATACAAATACGACTTTTATGAGAGTTTGAGATGATAGCTAGCGACGGATTGAGGGAGACTGTCACTCGATGATCATCAGATAATGATTAAATCCCTGTGATTTAGGCTGGGCTAGTGTATTCTTGGAGGCGGGGCTGATCCCATCTCTAGGCCTAGCTCTAGCTTGATCGAATCATATACTTTGTCACAGCTATTTATCTGCGGATCTGGTTTTACTAAGTATTGCAAAGGCTAGATATAACTGAACCGCTGGTCTCTAATTGGTTTTGATGAAAGCTGTTTTGTCGACACGTGCGTTGGGAACTTAACTAGGTCTGTAGCTGTGAACAGGTTTGTTGAGATCTGGTATTCCCTCCGTTTATCTAAGTCGGTCCGAAGACCGCAGACGCAACCGCGCCGGACAGTGAATCCACGTCGTCTTCCACTCAATGGCTAGCAACTTTGCGATGTATAAAATCAAATGCCCGATAAACAGCACTCGAAAGTCTGTATCCCCAGAATGGATAGAATTTGTTTGAGGATCTCTCCCACCAAGGCCTGGAATCTCGGACTATCAAGAGGGGCGGTGCGATGGTTACAATTAGTTTCTAAAATACTATCGGCAGACATTTGGGTTTGAAAGAATGAAGCCAGGAATCTGGGGCAAAATGATCTTTGCGAGATCTTGAGAAAGTTCTATAGCTACTGATAGGCCCTCAGGACCAACAGTTTTGGCGCATCTACTCTAGGTTTCAGGACTTTAATGGAGTATTGATTTCAGACTCCAGAAGATGGGTTCTGAAGTATTTTCGAAGCCAGTGACTGAAGATTCTGTCTTGCTCTGTTCCTTCCTTTCCTGTTTCCCTTCCCTGTTTCGCCGTTCAATGGTCCGAGCTCGGGCCCTGGCAAGGGCGTCGACTTTGGGCCCTCGCGCAAGGGGAAATCTTGGTCTCGAGCCCAGCCGTCAAATTTGCTTGGACGACTAACCCTAACCGCCAGATCCATACCCACCAGGTAGCCGACGAGAAAAATTGCACTTGGCGTTACCGGATGGGGACGAGACAAGGGAAATCTATAAGATGGAGCTTAAAAAGTGCTGATGTGGTTCTAGCATATTATATATGTAAAGAAGGTAATTACTAACGGTTAGTTCAGGATGTTGTGGGTTCGTCATCAGTGTCGACCGAAAGCATCGTTGTGAGCTCAGTCGTAGTCTTAAGCTAGTGACACAGTTGGAAAAACAAATTACTAGTACTGTCATAGTGCGATCTCTGAAGCTGCTTGTTCCCAGGGAATGGCTCGATCAGGGCTGCGATTTGACCGTCTAGACCTCTTGCAGCCGCCTCTCACTTTGCTGCTTCGCGCCCTAAGAGTTTTGATTTTGGCCTTGCATAATGAGCTAGACCATTCCATTTGAATTCGTCGATAAGACTCAATAATATAGTTAGGCCATATGCGCCATCTTGAGTGAAGATCACACAACGGATCACCCAGAATCACTCATAGGCTTGGCGCAGGCACGTGTTTTACTGGCTCACTGAGACTTACTCGAATTCAGCGGTAAAAGTCACTGTGACTTTGGATGCTAGAAAGACTTGTAGATTGACTTATCTCAAGGGCATAAGGCCTGTCTATATACAATATTCCATATGAGAACATGTATGCTCTATCTTATATTAGATATATCACTCTGGTTCTGATATATTTTCTCATGCAGCTACCATTATCATACAAGTTTTCATTCTGGGACAAGACATTGGGTGATGCAGAGACTTATGATTGAAGTATACATGCAATAGTTTCCCAACTTGCTACATTCCGTAACAAGCTCATTACTCTATTTGTCCAAGCAAAGTGAATAAAATCTACTAAATGAATTTTTGGCGACTCGGAGGTGTACTTGGGAGCATACTCGGAGGTGTACTTGGGAGCGTCTTGAGAGCTCACTTGGGAGCGTACCGTCGAACAGGCTGGGGGTGTGCCATCGAGTGCAATTGGGAGCGTACTTGAGAGTATGCTCGGGAGTGTAATTGAGAGTATATTCGGAGGTGTACTTGGGAGCATACTCGGTGTACTTGGGAGCGTACTCGGAGTATACTTGGGAACGTCTTGAGAGCTTACTTGGGAGTGTACAGTCAAGCAGGCTGGGAGTGTGCAATCGAGTGCAATCAGCAGTGTACTTCAGTGCGTACTCGGGAGATTTGGCAGCTTGATTTCAAGTTTGTTGAATGTAACGTGATGTATAGTATCAAGTGTATATAATCGCATGCGTATCATAGTAATCTAGTAAATGCGCAGGTCCATAGGACCTCATAGTGCCACGCATCAAATATGGTACGGATTACTGTCCCAAAAACAGCTTCTTTATGAGCTGCGCCTCGCGCATGGTCATTTTTCCCGGTGTTACAGTAGTCAAGGTTGATTGGTGGAGGTTTAGGTCCTTCTCTACTACAGATTGTGTACATATTTATGACTTTCGGAATGAGGGTAATTATCTCTTTCCATGATGGCATGTTGGGATAGATCCATAGAGCAATTTGTTCATATTGTAGACTGGGGTAGCAGTGGCCATCATAGGATTTGGTGGATAGGTATCCACGTGAATGCGGCGATGGTGTTGAGTTTTAGTCTTCTTTATATGGCTGTTGCCACACTGTTGACCGGGGTTGTGCAGAGGGTTAGGGTCGTTGAGGCTCTTTTGAAGAATGTGAAGTGGGAATAGAGTTTTAATGAAGAGTGAGCGCCAGGCTCATAACTTGTTACTTTGGATGCGAGAATGACTTGTGGATTGACTTTTTTTGAGGGCATAATGCCCGTGTATGTACAATCTCCCATATGTGTATGTGTATGCTCTATCTGACATGAGATGCATCACCCTGGTTCTGATGCATATCCTCATTCAGCCACCATCTTCATACAAGTCTTCATTTTCATTCAAGTGTTGATACTCATGATCGAAGTACACATGCAACAGTCACCATATATTTTTCTAGCGGAGGAAACAGGGCTGATAGATCCTAAGCCGTGGTGTCGAAGAAAAGATACCCAGAATACCCGCAGTTAGTTCTGGAGGTATGGGATTAGGGAAGGATTGGTTGGGTAGTTGGAGGGGAAGAGTCAACTTGAACTGGTCGTTTCGATGCAGGAGTAGCGAGGATAGGAAAAAATAGTGTGTAGCTATTATGTCATACCCGCAACTTATATGTATCCCAATTTTCTTCTCTCCAGCTCTAGTCTAACACGATCCCCTCCACGTTGCAACAAAGAAACCAATCCCTAACACTGCTCCAGGTAGGGGCGACAGCAAAACCTGGTACAGATTGCACACTCTGAGCACAAAAATCGCAGTAATGCAACCCAAATATCCATGCACTGTAGAGAACCCAACATTTTACTGGAAGCCCCCAGCCACCGCCGCAGTTAGAAGTACAACCGTTACCCAAATAATCATGCTTAAAACGCACACGCACACGCAAATAGACAGTGTTATTTCTGTTGGGAGTCAGCAACCCGTAGTCCACCGACTTAAACGAACCTGCTCTCGCACCCCACTGTTGAGATTACTCTCTCTGGTTCGAAGTATATGTAGACCGTCTTGGTGGGCCGTTTGCCGCTCACGGGAGGGTGGGGTTGTTTGGGTTAGTGGTGGTGGTGGCGTAGAAGCCGAGACTTCGCTTCGCCGGCCACAAGTATGGGAGAAGCAAGTGGAGGAGGTGGTGGTAGTTGCTATTGGGGTGATGTGTTTTGTATGGAATTATATGTTGAAGGAGGTCGGTATTGACGAGACTGGTAGCGGTATTGAGATTTCCGTAGGTGGTGGAGCCTTGCGGAAAACACTTCTAATAATAAACATAATCAACCACGCTCTTCCCAGATCTTTGGACATGCGCTATTTACCATTGCTCTATCCCATCCGGTTCCGGCATCTCGCTAATCGTCTCTAGAGAGCTTTCATACCACGATGTTCTTCTGTGCAGTTGCTGCTTCCAACCTTCACGGCCGGAATCTTTCTTATAACTATCACGCCCACATCCAGCATCGGAAAACTCCATGTACTCGATCCCAAACTCGACCTCTTTCTCATCCGGAGCTGAAAAATGGAACTTACGACGAAGATGGTTCATACAAGTGCCAAGAGGAGTCCGGAAGCAGAAAACCACGAAAACTCAAAATATGATCACCCCACTATTCTACCTATTAAAGATGGGATTTGACCCTATGGGGCAGTATCCCAAGTGGATCAGAAAATGAAAAGATATCAAATGCTGGTAGTGTTGGCCTGAATATCAAACCAGAGACCTCCTGTTTTTGTAGTGTAAAAGATGGAAATATAAATATAAAAGGCAATAGATTGATGAGCAAAAGGGGGTGAATGGGTATGATGGCATTTAAAAGGTGATGAAACAGCCAAAGATCAGTTTGTTCATATCTGTTGTTTTTGCAGAGAAAATAAATTTGCAGGTTTGAAATGATTTTCTGTTTGATAAAGTTGTTGGTACAACTACAGAAGTGATAGAGGAGGTGAAGAACTCAGATCACAAGGAGTTGAGTGTTGGGGGGAGTAAACATTTATGTTGCATTTTGGCGGATTTCATTTGTTTTGCAGGGAGAGGACTCACAACTTTGCTTTTGTTTCTTTGTTACAGAAGAAGCTGGGAGGAAATATGTACGAGTTATGCCTTGGCCGCTATGCGGCCGAATGCGATATGATTACAAACAAACTCTTAAATTTTCCTTGAACCTCATTCCATTGGTTTAAATTGTGCCATGATATGAGTGCAGAGCAGAGCGAACATATAATTAGATTGCAATAGTTACAGTCTCATCGTAAGTACTAGTTCCAAACTGTAAGCTTTTATCAGGTTGCTTTACATATGCATAAATAGCCAGTTGCAGTTGTAATTTCGATTCATATCTTAACGAGTTCATCCATCGGCTAGCTAGTTTTGCGAACTTCCTACAAGTTCGCGAACTAGTGTTGTTCGTCAGCCGGAAGGAACATATATACTACTTCGGACTATGCTTATCGTTGAGTCATACAAATCGTATGGGAGCGTGGGCTCACTGCCTGTATTGTGATGCATCGAGGTTGGTGGTGATGATTACAAAGGCCGTATGCATAGAAACCTAAGTACTTTTTTTTTATTGTTCATGCCGCCGGTACCATCAGTTGTAGCCAGTGGTCCAAACGGGCCCGGCCGGACTGACATACAATCTCAAAAGCCCGCGTAGGTCCATCTATTTTTTTAAGCCCATAGGCCTGCAAGCCGGCCTACATATCTGAAACATGAAAAGCAGCCAACAGTTATCCTGTATAGGTAGCAGATAATATTACTTTTAGTAGTGGTATACATATTTGGAGTGGGCATAGGAGGTCACTCGGCCCGCGGGCGCCCGCCGTGTTACATAAATAGATCTCAGCTCTCATACGGGCTGACTGGCTCTGATACGGGCTGACGGAGTTCAGCCGTCTCTACATTTAGATGAGTACGTACGTGTTCGTACCGTATATATATGGCCTTGTGGCTCTCTTAGAAAGTACAATTAAGGGTTCTAGCAATCAGTATTTCAACACGCCGTGGTGCATATATAGACCGCCTCCCGTACGTAAGGCTTATGGGCTTCAGCCGGGCTGATGGGGATCATGATCTCATGATGATGATGGTCGTTCCAGACTCAGCTGGAGATACCAGCTGAGTGCGCATGCATGCGTACAAGGCACACTCTGAATGCCGTATATAAGATCACACGAACTCCTGTAGTTTAAAATATAAGCTTCTCTAGCAATCAATATTTCAACACGCAGGCCGGCTAGGCATACTCTGAAAACCTGACGGCTGGCTTCAAAATGGTGAAGCCCAACTGGCCCGGCCCGTTAGGAACACTGGTTGTAACATATTATGACTATGCGCATTATGCTGGAGAGGAAAATATCGATTACGCAAAGACTGCCGCCAATCGAAGTTGCAATTTGCCAAATTGGGTGGGCAACGTGGCTTACGCATGGTACAGCGAAGTCGCCATCAGACAGAAATAACTTTACAATGAAGCACGAAATCTGCTCGTTTGGATAAATACACCAACCGCTTCTGTGGGGCTGGGAGCAATCGTCAAAGAGTGGCTCCTTGGATGGTTGCAACGGCCTTATGTCACGCCATTGTCCAACCTGCTTTTCCTCAGCGCAGTGTGACCACATGCTTATGTGCTGCACCGAGAACCAAGGCACGGACAGGGCACTAGCCTCCGCGGTGGCTGTCAGCGCTTACGTTAAATGACGCCGGGCGCTAGGGACCAATGGGCCGATTGCTGTATCAAAGTGGTGTTCCAGAGAACGTCATCCCATATGGCCATATCCAGCCGTGAGATGAACTTTTCCCCCTAAACACGCATTTTCAGTGTCGCGCGAACTCTATCTCTGTAGTTCTAATGATAGCTGCTGAACCTGCTAATGGCGACGTGGACAAGGTGTAGGAGCACGCCGAGCCCATCCTCAGACCACCACCAAGTCGACGTCACCTCGATATGTCAAAAAGCAGTGCACCAGTGGTATCCTAGAGTGTTATTATCCGCCCTCCCCTGCATGATGGGTTGCACTCACTCCCTAAACATATTCCTTCGATGTCTACCACAGAATATACCACAACATCAACTCCTGCTTTAGCGAAAATAGCAACAATTCCCTCCCAGACTACGAAAGAATGGGCCTCTGAAGGAGGCATGACAACTGTGTGGGACCGGAACCATGATACCCCGCTGAAGAAAACCTGGGACACAATTTATGAGCAACATTGTCACTACCAACCATCGTCAAAAATCCTCGAGATTGGGAATTCCGAGCAGGGGCATAGCGGGAAGCGGGAAGATATTCTCGAGGAGGAGCTTTGGCACTTGGGACTCGGCAACACTCCAAAGTGCAAACGCACCCTTTCTTCCACCAACGAATCTGAACCTTCACATCAACGGCTGCCACAGTCTGGAAGCGGCCCAGCTGGACTGAACACTTCTTCTCCGTCGCGGGGCAATATTCAACTCATTACGATACCAGATCCTCCTGTTATTACTGAATGATATTGATCACTGTGCATCGATTTAGTTCCTATTCATTGAATTCGCTCCCTGCTGTCGTTCCATTATGCTTTGGATACCTGTCAGCTATCATGGGGGCCAGACATACAACATAATCTTTTTACTGGGCTTTGATTCTTAGCAAACTATTCTGGAGGCTTATACCCCACATTTGTTGCTATCTGCAAAATGTATTTCAGTTACTAGGAGTCTCCAGGGGTATCAGAGAAGGTGAGGGTGAAACTTACAGGCATCAATTTCAGTAGAGAATTAGACCCTAGGAGGGAATAATGAATGGCATTACAAGCAACTAGGATTTGTAATATCAAGTATCGGAGCATGATACCTGTAATTGTGTTCAGTTTCAAAGCAGATTGGATCACCACTGGGATCATTTGGAATATCTGTACCTGTCGCCAGATACTTGTGAAAATTCCAAACATAGGCTGGGAAATGTCTCGGTATGTATATATAGTCATTTCAATGATTATAGGGTGTGTATGAGAGTGCCCAGACTTGCATGAGCAACAGATTACCCTCCACTGTTAATATAATATCCAAATTACAGTTCATTGTCTTTTCTAAATGCTAATTATCTCATCTTGCAATTTATTGAATATTTTGTTTTGTATATTGCAACTTTAAGAAAATACTGCACATGGTGAGTAATTCAAAAATAAAAGCAGCTAAACTACTACAATCTCCAGACTAAGTCATTGTACAATATTAATTGAATATTGTGTAAATGTCATTTACTACTTCTCCCATTTGCTTAGAGTTGACAACACCAGGAATATACAATTTTACAACTGTGTACATTTGCAGAATTCACATTCTGTATTTGCAAATTGTTTGTATCTCACAGGGGGTTGAAAAAATATTACAAACTCATTTGGCTTGAAGTGTGATATCAACTGAGTATGTAATGTGATGATAGCTAGCTGTGAATTAAAAGCGAAATTGAAAAGTGATATGATTATTATTATCAACGGTTCTGGGTTACCCTGAGACACTCCAGATTGAAACTGGAACATTGGCCAAGTTCTGTTCTGGAACTGCGAAGATGCCCAACTGCGCAATGATGAGATGCTCCAAATCCGATCTACAATCAAACCATGGTTTTATTGATCAGAATCAGAATGAGAGTATCATTTTTGGATAGTCAAACTTTGGCTCCAATTAAGTTTTTCAGTTCTAGTTGGATCACAAAATATTCTACATGTAATATAAGCAGTATTCACTGCTCTTTGGCCATCCGGTTGCAGATTTGCAATCTGAGTAATATTTATTCACTCAGTGTGACATATCACAGAAAATTGGTCATTTTTCACAGCTACTGAATGAATATTGCACCAACCCCTATCGGAGACAAGGAGGTGAAATCGCACTAAAAAATGTATATTTTATGGATAGAACAATTTGTGATCCGATTACAACTCAAATACTTGATTACAGTAACAGTTTTGGAAGTTGGAATGACCCAAACACTGCAGTTTCAAGTGTTGTCCAGCATCTTGAGGTGGTAAAACCCAGTGCTACTGTTCAGTGTCAGTTCCAACCGTAACCCACAACTGTTATAGCGGGTTGGAGCCGTTAGTAACTCTAGATATACTATATTTCAGTGAAAAAGCAGAGAAACTGCGAGGACATGAGAAGCAACAGATGAGGAGTGATGAGTGGAATTGAGGTGTATACAAAAGTGAATGGGGGAGTACGCAATAAATTAAAGAAAGTACAACATGGGTTGAGAAGTGCCAAAAGGGATTAATTAGCCCCTATCCTAGTGGTGGAGCACTCCTACTACTGGTCTGGTGAAATAACAGAGCTAGAAGGTTAACTGTCCATCCTCAACACCCCATCGAACCTAGGAATTGCGACGGTTTATGACCATCGTATCGGGTCCCGGTACACTTCATAATCCGACAGTTTCCTAATCAGCAGTCCGGGTTGGCAATTCAGCTGAACTGGTAATTTTGATACGTATTTATGGAAATCTCCCAACCCATCTGGATTGGGCGGGTTGTCAGTAGGTTGTCCAGCGGATCCATCTGTAAATTTATATAATGCTCTTGTTTTTGCAGTATGAACATAGTATGTTTTCAGAATCATACATTAAACATCCAATAATGAGATTTTGCCTGTTTTGCAGTTGGCAATATCAACTATTTTGGATTTCATGTATTTTGTTGTGGGTATAGTATATCTGGCAAGAAAGGTGGCCAATAGTGCTGTTATCAGCTCAAATATCCGCACGATACCTTCATTAAACACTTTGCAACCGCAAAAATTGTTCATGCGCTATGAACACATATTTTTGTAATGGGGAAACGAGAATATCATGGACTATTTTGATTGAAAATGCCGGCACTACTTCGTATATGAATTATTGCTACACAGCGATACATATATTACCCATGATGGAACACCAACCAGTGATGATGCCACATTTACGCTCATTTTCAAGATGGTACATGATTTGAGTCCCTTTTTCTTCTGCCTACAGAGTGTGCCAATACGTCGGTAATACATAATGGTGACAAAGTCAGTTATTAATTACAATGGTTGGAGGAGCAAAAATCGATGATGCTCCATTGACATTTATTTTTGGAATATAGCAGTGACCATGTCGATTTCTCTTTTGTTTATAATGGCTGCCACTAGGCTGGTTAAAAATATTAGCGACCGAACAAATTTTCAATTACCATATTTACATAACCAAAGGTCGTTGACTCTCCATTCATGCTCACATTGGGACCAGCCCAGTGCCGGTGTTGCTGTTTCGTTTACCTATATAAGCTGCGAATACACCAGTTATGAATATTACCAACGAAATCAAGCTTCAATTTTCTAACTTACAAGACTAAAATTTGTTGACACTCCGTTGAGGCTCTTTTTCAGAATTGCGCAGAGACCATGTTGCATTACCTTTTACCTATAAAGGCCGCCAATACGCCAGTTATGCATATCAGAGACCACCTTCATATTCAATAACCTGACTCGTAGGACCAAAAATTGTTTATATGCTGTTGATGCTCATTTTAATGCATTGTCTAGTCCAAATCTGCTGTAATCAATAATTGTGTGTATAATTATTTGAAATTATTGGTTGTCTTTCTCACGATTTGATGCTCGGCCCTTTGGCCAATCCAAGAGCTATAACATTATTGCCCTTGTTGCTCTCATTCTGTTAAAAGTTTGCTGAATCTTTCATTTCTCCTGCAATTCACCTGTCAATCTACGACTATGCACATCCGAGTATGCATATCCAACTACTCACTGTCTTCCCGGAATATTGCTCTAAATTACATCCTCGGTCAACCTACATAATGAACCTGGTGAAATCATACTGACCCAATCTGCCCAACTGTTTCCGGAATGCCTTATTCCTCTTTGTTTCCATTGCATTGACCTTCATCATCGGCTTGTCAGCCGTCTCCTGTGACGTCTGTATTGGCCTAATCAATCTGGGAACATTTGGTGTAGCACATACACAAGCCTTCCACTTCTCTGGGCTTTCCATATCCTCTATAATACTGCCAATATGTACATCCGGTTCATTGTCTGCCTTACAGTACACTTCACTTGCATTAGAACTATCAAAGTAAGCATTCCAGTTATGGCAATGTTCGGTGTTTGAAATGCTATCAGGTGTAATATCGTCATGAATTCCAGCTGCATGACGGTCGATTCTCCTGATTCGACGGACATTTAATTCTTGAGTTTGCCCTCCAAGGATATTCTTTGCAGGCAAAGCAGGTGGCCAAGGTGATATTTCGGACAATTTAAATACAGCCACACCATCATGTCAAAAGGTTGTCTACGATGCTTTGACGATCTCTCCAGTATGTGAAATGTATTTCATTGCTGCCATGTGCTTGTTTTGAGCGAAACAGTCCTTCTGTATGGCATATAGGTTTAGGCTGCGCAGGAACATTTCTGAAAAGTCCTGGACCTTGGCCATTCTATACAGGTGACTTGCCGCTGACTCACTCTTCATTTCTATGTTGTTCCTAGTATACATCCTATTCAATGCAGGGTTGTTGGCAGCCGACATACTGTTATTGATTGGAGCAAACTGCTGTAGTACAACTGTTTCACAATGGGGTTTGCATGTCGTTTTCGACTTCCTGCAGCCAATATCTTCTCACGCAAGGGAAAAACTGGCCTCCACTCTGACTCCATGCTGTCTGATAGAGAATTTGCCACCTGTCACATTGGAGAGATCAAATAACTTTGATTACGTTTCCACTTGTTAATGCCACCAGTCGGTGATATCGGGTATACAAAATGTACTGCTATTCTCCACAAAGTCTGAGTGGTAATCATTGAGATTCGGAATAACTTGCCCATAGTTATTTGGTGCTTCATGTGGTGTAATCAATTAGAGCCTTGCGGCTGTCAATGGGCGTGATGAGCCATCGTCTCAATCTAGTTGTAACAGCGGCACGTGACCTGGGGACGGGTAACGGCTATTGTATATTGTCTGCTCGCCATGAGTCTTAGATCAGTAGTGATAAGCTTACCAATCCATGTACCTCTACTATCACTCCCATCCACGTTTGCAACCGTAATCCTGTGATCACCATACGCATACCTATGAGGCTGAACGCAGGCATATGTGCCTTTGAAGTATTAACACTTCTTCAGTGAACAGATACGTTTTGCTTACGGAATGACGAGTAAATGAGTTATTAACCCTTTATCCGACACGTGACACAATGTAGTCAACAATTTAGAATACTGCCCACCAAACAAGATATCAAAGCATCATTACTGTCAAGCACCAAACTTTGATGACTCCATGATTCAATTGAGCGCCCTGGCGACAGCGGAGTAAATCTGTGAGAACAATGGCGCTCAAGGCACGTCACCGGCAACGAAGACAATGATTATCACCAAAGAGTTCAAGATGATATCAATTACTTCCAATGGCTGCAATCAACTACCGGACACCAGAGAGGCGGCAACTACAACGCTGAATGCGTCAATTCACAGCGGAAAACTAAAGAACTCAGAGACCAAATGGAGCACAAGGCGCGCCACAGACATAGAAGATAATGTTCACTAGTACAGTACACGATGAATTGACAGCGATTACCGGTCCAAGCACCTACAATAGATACAGTGACCTTACCCCTAAATGCGGCCATATCGAGAATCAAGGTGAAGTCAGATGATCTACGAGTCAGCACAGTCATGACTAGATTTCTTCCAATTGAGCGAAGTGCACCTATCTCAGTTTGGGTGTACACCTACAGCTCTAGCAACTTCGAAGAAGCCCACTTGCAGAAACATTCTATGGCCAACCCAGAGATAGACTATTCCAGCGAAGAATATCTATGGAGTAGACACCTTACGATCGAAGCACACTTACTGCCACAAACATCTACACGAGCGAAGTGCACATATGGAGAAGACACCCCATAATTGTAAGACATTGAGGATGAAATGCTTCCTCTCAATTGAAGCGAACTTATTATGGCAATTCATTGCGCAGCATAAAGTGCATTTAAGGTCAAAGACTGATACACTTCCACAGACCAACTTCGACAACAGCAATGACTACTATAACTATGATGACCTCAGAGCACAAGGATTATGGACAATCGATGTGGCAATTGACAAATCAAGCGTTAACAATCATTTAACACTCAGCAAGCAAAAAACTAATGGCGGCGCAGACACTAATGGCGACTCTGGATGAAGTTCAACCCCGTTGGATCTCACTAAAATTAAGAGTCATCATTGAGAGCTGGGGGGCAAGAATAATAAGTCAATATCTATGCATCCATGACGCACCGGATTTGGCACTCACAGTCTACGAAGTACAATACCAGACAGAAGTGGCATGATGCAATGTTAACAGGCTAGTGGCTACTGCGGTGCGACAAGAATCTTTATGACACTAAGGCTTCTCAAGTAACTCGGGATATTATCAGGCACCCACATCACCACCCTCAGCATGAACGCAGGAGTGATGCAACATGCAAAGGACACTGGAAGACGCAGATCACATTCCAGTACATGAACTATTTCACACCGGTAGACAGATCAGACGTGCTAGTCATACCAATGTGTGCATACAATTCAGTACTTGGCCTATCACGGTTCCACAAACAAACCGGACAGTGACTGGGCTCGATCGACTCCCTGCGATCACCGAGTGCGAGTGGAGCGGAGGAATCTCACCCATGACTACGGCAGTGGCATCAAAGATTTCAGAAGCCGACAATGATAGCAGCCAGACAAGCTTCTGGGGCGCGATCCGGGTATAGAGCCACTTGCCGCAACCACATACAACAATGTTCTAAGTCGCATTGTAATCGTCGTAGCATTTGCCCGACAGACTGGGGACTGTATAGGGCTGCTGTGAGCGACTTCGGAAGACATCACTCTGGAATCTCCAGGTGAGAATACACACCCAGGCGCTGGACCTGATGAGTAAGGAGTAGCGGCAGTAGTTGTGGCAGAAGGGCTGCTCTGAGGAGACACATGAATGACTGCTACCTCCTCGCCGAGACCCAGAGGGAGTGACCGGACTGTGGGGCTTCGCTCCTGTGTTGGCGAACCATTGATGACAAAGCCTCCTGGGTATTCCCATCCACCGCTCCCATCCTTTCATGATTCTTCAGCTAACATAGGTCGAGCAGTTCGGAGATATTCCCAACAGATGAATGACATTGGAGAGTGAACAGCGCACATTGGAATGCCAAAGACTTACGAAGCAATTGGAAGCTTCGGCACGACGTCCCTGCAAGAAGCTATCATTGAGACTATGTGAATAGGATTGGTTAGTGCTAATATGCCCATCCCAGATATGTTCGGAGATGGATGGCAATCAACTGTGAATATAGCTTCATACTCGAAGTTTTGTGGCATATTACCCTGTCTGATATACTTACTTTCGATGACAATCTACGAGACTAGCAATTGAGTACTGAGATGGAAATGAAAGCTGAACCGGCGGCCTTGCCGTACCGAGTACAATCCCGACTACTATTCTAGAGCCCAAATCAAGTGCCATATACAATGCCGATTACAATACGGAATTACAATGCTGGTTACAATGCAAATGACAAGCCAGATTGCAATGCCAGTTACAATGCAGATTACAATGCCGGTTTCAATGCAGATTACAATGCAGATTAGAATGCCGGTTACAATGCAGATTACAATCCTGAATTCAATGATGATTACACTACCGAATACAATGCCATATCTGTTTCGAAGATACATTACCGATAATACTCCCGCACAAGTTCCCAATACAGCCTGAGCCATCCCGAGCGACAAAACCACGATTCCAATTGACGACTGCAAATTGACTTCACAATAAAGATCTTCCAATCGATGTTCCCCATGAAGTCATCTGAGACTAGTCAGAGGCATAGCAACGACTTTTAAAAAAGTGGATGATGGTACCGGAATGTCAAACAACCCCTACTGCGAATAGTGTTCTCAACAGGTCCAAATTCCCGGTTCAGTACCGGACCTTTGCAACAGGTTTGCACCCAAAACCCGCTCTTCAAAAGTCAACATTTCTTGCTCCAATTAAGTATTGGAGTTCTCATCGTATCGCGACATATTCTATACATGGATTATGCAGTTTGATGTTTTCTTTCATCTCAAATTCTTCCATTTGTAATCGAACCAATTGTCCTGAAGTTGCGATGGAAACCTGGTCATTTTGGCGTGATTGTGGGGTAAATTTCAAAGCAACTCAACGAATATTTGTCCAATCCCGAATCTGAGAATGGGTGATGTAATATGGCATCAGTGTGCGCATTTCACGTATAGATCATATTGCGATAAGATCTGAATTCAGATACTTAATAGGACCCAAAGCTATATGAACCGTAAAATTGACTGGAGGTCTGGTTCAAACCCATCCCTGAACTCAGTGGGTACCCCTGTTTTCCGGATAACAACCCAGACTGGACTATCCAGTCCGGTTCCAAACCCAGACCGCAACCGGGTAGCCTGGAACAGTTGCTAACACTAACTGCGAACAATTACCATCCTGGAAGTACAGGAATGAGGCATTGTGAGATACATTCACCAATTGAGAAGACTAGCAGCGGCAACTGCACGTGGACATGACTCGATCAGTGGACTCAGAGAATGATGATAAACGCATACGGTCAAATGATGGCAAACACACCTACAGACGAATCAACAACCACACCTGAGGAGAGCCAGCAGCAGCGCCCTGAGTTATAAGACGATAATTTCACCTAGCATACGACGGACGCCCAGTAGACCTGTAAATGCACAAGAGAGATAACACGTCAAACGAGCTTGATCAATGCCGGACAAGTGCAATATGGCTACCGAATTGGTTCCGAAGGATATCAAAAATGGCCACCGAGCGTACTGAATACTCTACCGAATGCCATCAGGCAATGATCAATGGGATGTCACAACGACAGGTATCACAGCTGAAGGACTTCACATGGCGATCAAGAGGATTGCCAGGAACCTTACAATACCAAGCAACTGACCGAGATGCTTACCAAACATCGTGCCGAAGAATCAAAAAGTATCAGTGAACTGCATACCGAACTGGATGCCGAACCACATTACCTGATGCCTACCAAATGAGTAGCACGAAGCAAACGGATATTCTACCGAAGCTGCCTACAGAGAGGGCCACAGCGGCCCACCAAGACCCTACTAAATACCGCATCAAGAGATGCCGAGATCTGCATATACAATGTACAATACTGCATTCCGACAACACAGGTGTGCTTCTATTGCGGTCAGTATGACCACCTACGGTGAAGTTTACATGTTAGATATGGATCAGTGATATACCACGCAAGTGTCGCTGATGCAATGCGCACATTCTACTACGCTCGAATGGTTACCAGTGAGTCACATTGGAACCAACGGCTATGATGATGCCAGGAGCGAAAGCTGACATCATTGCCTAAAGTCATGACAAGCAGCCGTTGCAATGACATCGATATTGAGCGCAGTGGGATGCCTCATATGACTTTAAGTCAACAGGCAGAACAAGTCAAGACAGGGCACCACTGCAATCAGGTCGAATTTGAGCACATTGGGATGTCTTATATGACAGTAAGTCAACAGGCAGAGCAAAGCAGGGTAGTCACTGGACGGCGCGCGACGCAGGAGGATGACCGAAGCTACATGAATATAGTCTCAACCAGATCACGTATCAAATCACCAATGAATGCCAATATCAATTCGGGAATCCAAGATATACCGCTACCGAGCCACGATGGCAGTCGACAATCAATATGATGGTGAAGTCGTCAATAGAGCTACGAATGTTTACATGACGGAGGTAGCCATGTCTACACGATCAAGTTCTACCGACAAGTCAAAAGCCCACCTGGAGGCAGTCTATTAAGTTACGCACCAAGTCAACAGAGATGTCTACCGAGAAGTCGACGGGCAAGTCTACCAAGTCAACCAAGATTCTACTGAAGCGTTCTATCGAGCGAGCAACCATGAAGTCAACAAGAGGGTAACTGAAGCGGACTTCAAATGATGATTACTGAGTCAAGCAACGTCAACGAGTCAATGCTGCCTGCAAATGACTACCAGCTGTAAGTCATGTTCTCCCGAGCTTGGTAAGTTCACACTCGCTTGAACTTGGTAAGTATAACGATTTTAGAAGAAGTTACGTGTTAGGTGTTTACCAATGAGACTACACGCAATGGATGTATTCAATTGACGGCTCCAACCGATGCCAGCAGTGGAAACTCCCATTGATGCCATGTCATAAGCGCCTCTACCCCCCTGATGAATTCTGACAGTGACCTACGCTGGGACACATGACCTATGAGTGCGGTACTAGATGAGAGTTCGGGAGTAGCAATACAGAGGAATTGTGTTCCGAGGCTCGGGAGCGGAGCAAATGGGTCAATAGTTTCAGAACTTGGGTCTGGAGGAAAGTTATCAATTGGGTGTTTCTTTCTTCTGTGTCTTCTCATCTCGTCTCTTCTCCATCCTTCATTACGTCTTTGGATCTCGGCAGGGTATAAATGGTGTCACCATGGGTTTTACCACCTCCGGATCTCAGTCAATGGGGGGTGGAGTTTCGCAGTCCGGCGGAACCGCCGAAAGGTAACCCTGAGCAGTACTGATTGGTTGTGGGACTTATTGGGTCGTACAATTGCGTACATAGGATAATTGTTCCATTCCTTGTTTCCCTTTTCTTCTCTTGTCTTTTCCGTACCATTTAACTTCTTTGGATCTTGGCCCAATACAAATGGCGTCAGCATGGGTTTTTACCACCTCCGGATCACAGCCAAGTGGAGTTGGAGTTTCCCTGTGCGTCAGTTCCACAGAAATGCTACCATACTGTGCCAATTGGTGGCGAGACATTTGACTTTGTATGAGTACATACGAGGCATCATTGTTTAATAGTTTCCTTTCCATTTCTCTCGTACGGTTTCTACAGCCCAGGAGGTCTGTATCTAAGGATAATGATACTGTAACAGTGGCACGTGAACTGGGGCCGGGTAACGGCCATTGTATATAGTCGGCTCACCACGAGCGTTAGATCAGTAGCAATAATCTTCCCTATACATCTGCATCTACTATCACTGCCATACACGTGTGCAACCATATTTCTATAATTACCGTATGTATACCAATCAAGCCATACGCAGGCATACTTGCCCTTACATAGACATTGTGTTGAGCAGTGGACCAGATAATGAGAAGCCACAGAGATTTTGGATTCAACTGAGTATATATAGAAATGATACATTGGGTGTGAATAAGAACTATATGATTATGCATATACAATTATTGACCTTACAATGAGTGTTAGGATGAGTAGAAGCTGAGTGTCCACGAAATGTCAACAATTTTCCTTCTTACACATTTCGTTACCAACGATTAGTGTTCATGCATCAGACATAATTCCAGCGATGTGCAACGGCTATAACTCATAATTGAAGGATTGGCTGCCATGATGGGCAGCATTGTCAGTGACGATTGCGCTACCACCTCACTAAACATCAATATAGTGTCAACAATCCTTGGTCTTATATATACGGTAATTGAACAGAGATTTGTTCGCTGTTATGCATAACCTATATATTGGTAGCCTTTATGGGCAAAGGATTATGCGACATAGTCACTGGCACATTAGGACCATGAGTGTCAACGGAGCGTCAATGAATTATGGTCTTGCATCTTGCATAATTCAATGGCTGTGCAACAACATTAACCCAAAATCAAAGTATTGGCTGCCTTGATGGGAAATATTTTTAGTGACAAGGTCACTACCACCAAAATATGAGTGTCAATGGAGTGTAAACGGTTATGGTCTATTAAGGCCCTATGGGATAGTGATTTGCTTGCTGTTATGCATAACCAACATATTGGCAGCCAGTATAGGCAAAGAGAAAGCAAAAGATTCACTGCCACATTCTGAAAATGAGCACCAACAGAATGTCAACATATTATGGTCTTGTATATTGAATAATCCAAGGGCTGTGCTACAACATTAACCAATAATCGAAGTATTGGTGGCCTGTATTGGCATCATTGTGAGTGAAGATGTTGCTACCATCAAAATTGAGCGTCAACAGAGGGTCAACGATTCATGGTCTTGTTTCTTGCATAATCCCATGTTGGTGCAATAACATGAACCCATAATCAAAGTGTTGGCTGCCTGTATTGGTAACGTTGTTCATGATAATGTCGCTACCACCTACACAGAGTGTCAACAGAGTGTCAACAATTGATGGCCTTGTATCTTGCATAATCCAAGGGCTGTACAACGACATTAACCCATAATTGAAGTACTAGCCGTCGTAATTGCCAATGTTGCTAGTTACGATGTTACTACCACATACAATGAGCATCACCAGTGTGTCACCAATGTTTGGTCTTGTAAGCAAGGTCATTTGACAGTGTTTTGCTCGCTGTTATGCATAACCAGCATAATGGAAGCCTTCATAGGCAAAAGAGAGGATGACATAGATACTGCCAGGTGCTGAACATGAGTTTCAGTGGAGCGTCAATGATTTTTGGTCATCTCGGTAAGCAAATTGGAAGGTGATTTGGTTGCTCTTATGCATAAGCAATCTATTGGCAGCCTTTGTAGGCCAAATGGACAGTGACATAGTCCCTGCCCCATTCTGACAATGAGCGTCAACGCAATGTCAACAATGTGTTGTCTTGTAAGAAAGGTATTTGAAAATTGATACAGTCGCCGTGATGTATAAGCAACACAGTGACCGCTGTTATCAGTAAAAAAAAAAGCAACACTCATCAGTAAAACTAAATTTCCTTCATTATATTTGTTTAGTTGATTGTGCCTAAAAACTCAAAAAAATGAAATTGAGGATTTCCTGAAATCTGGCATTGCTTTATCGTTCCAGAGTGTGCTGTCAGTCATCAAGATGCAGTTTTGAAGCATCACGACCAGTGTTTCCATATTTGTGAATTTGACAACAAGCACTTGACGAATGGTTCACACTTCCTTTGTAAATAGTCCAAATCATCCCTCGGAATACGCCTACGCCGTCTAATTGAATTTATACATGCGATGATGATAGTACTCGCTCCATACGTTTAATGAAGCGTGTAGTTCTTGTTTTTGAAGACCCTTATGGCTCAATTAGACCAATGATAGTTACCATGCAGATGTGGTTCATGATAGTTAATTTGTTGATACAAAATTGTCCGTACCCGGCGGTTGATCCTTGGCGGTAGCGTTAACAATCATCATGATTATCATTTCACGCTTTTGAGATCAGACTTCGTTCAACAATCAAATGTATTACATTTACTACTAGTATGATATATCAACTAAACCTAGAATAAAATAGCACCCAAAGGAAATCCTAAATCCGATAACTGACACCAAACCTTACCTCCAAGCAACATTGCACGTTCTACAATCATACTTCCATCGACCAATCCCGTAGTCTCAATGCTGGTCATGTTGGTGATGCTGGTGATGCCGTTGCTGTTGCTGCTTCTGCCGCTGCAGGGGACAGACTGCCGGCTGCTGGCGATTGCGGCTGCACCAATAGACAGAACAACTGAGAATCGCCTGCTAGCATCAGTGGCAGCAACATTGCTGCTGGGACATTTAAAAGGATTATCGGCTGCTCTATCTGCTCCTCCAGGACGTAATTATGGAAGTCTTCATCAAAGCTGCCCTGATCATTGTGAGGTTGTAACATGGCTGTCCCCTGACCAGTTGAAAGGATCCTTTGGTGAATCATGCTGCGGATATCGTCTATCTTTTCGCATTGAACCTCTGGTGAGAAAGAATGAAATCCGCGTTGAGAGGACAAAATCCATCTGTGCATGCATTATTAACCGTGTGATTAATGTTTCTTGTATCGCACTTACGTTGTGCTCCACCACCTGAACGAAGATCTGGCAGGACCCTAAAGTCGCCTGTTTGCCAGGCCAACAGACACTGCTGGATGACTATCAGAGTGAGGGCAATGAATATCGCATCGATTGTAGCGTTCAGTGATCTGTCATTCATTCCCATGTGGCGTATGCCATCGAAGTATGTCCAGTGAATATAATCCCCAATTTCAGTGGATGGAATTGGAAACTTACACTCCTAAATTGATCATCAAGACAACGATTGAACAAGGAGGGAACTTTGAACAGACCTCATAAACATTTGTGGGGAAAGTAAACCTGTGCTTGGCTGATGGCCAGGCTACCAATGTCCGGATCACTGTATGTGACTGTGTTCGACATTGAATAATAGAGTTGATTGAGGTCATGCCGCTGAATACCATTGCTACATGGGAGCGAGCAAACTTTGTGAGCGTCTGATGTACAATGTCAGCGATGAAAACAATCATTGAGATGATTTATTTACCACTGACATGTAGGCATTTGAAGGAACTAAGTGTCTCTGGGCTGGATCAATCCCGGCCATTTCCTCACAACCATGTATGTATCTGGGCGTTCTTCACCTGATTTGTGGCAAAGGGATTCACAAACATCGGATAATTCTAAGCTATACACTTCGAACATGCCATTACAATCGCCGGACCACCGGAAAGAGTTGTATCGTGCGCCGTTAATGAGGCCTGCAACGCTGACAACAAAGAGTTCATATCGCCACAGATTTCCAGCTTTCCATGCAACTAATTGCTGAGCAGCTTCATTTGAATACTTTCTCTAGTAAATATATACATTAGCATGCTGATTTAATCATTCAAACGATTAATCAGATACCTTCTTGGATGCCAGCCCGGCAGGCTCGTGTTGATCCTCTTCCGCTGAGCTAATATTGACCTCCTGTGGAGCAGGATGTCGCAGCCGCGCTGACCTTGGAGCTGATTGAGTTGTCGCCACTAGTTTTCCATGTGTTGACGTAAAGGAATCTTTGGATTGCCCCTTGCCGATTGCTTTCATGGATGATCGCCCAAGAGGCTCTTCATCAGATTCTGAATTGTCATCTTGATAATCATTGTCATTGACGGATATCATGCTTAGTTCATCATCGAGATCCTTATCGTGGATAGATCACCTATTTCTGCTGGAGGTGGAAAACAGAGGAGGAGGAGGAGTAGTGCGGCCCCTTCTTGTCATGATTTCAAAAGGCGGCAAGTGATAAGTACGAAAAAATCAAAGGAGTGATTCACGGAAATGTCAATGAATCTAGTGTAGATGAATTAATGCGTATTGTAAAGGAAGGAACCTGTTGATATGATTAAAAGCATCGTCGTGATGATTCTTTTCGCCCTGTCGACAATTCCAGGATCATGGCTTGTCCTGCCGCACACACTTCCAACTCCTTCGATGGACGTTAACACAGGACAAAAGAATGGCAGATGACAAGCATGCAGCAGCATTGTTGAATAGATTCCTTTGACGAAAACTGTTACTGCAATGAGCTAACAACCATTCGCATTTCACTAATCATTCAGGCTAACTTCAGCTGGGTATTAATACCGAAGTACAAATTACATGATAGCCATACACTGAGTCGTATCGCTACCACTTTGGCTTTCCCAAAAACAACTGTCTCAATACTTAACCGCAGTATCGTGCACTCTCATCACAGGCCTTCATTCATCAATATGAATTATGTAATAATACAATAAACAAAATACCAAAAAGAGACCGAAAACCTCACCAAAAAACTCCAAATTATCACCCATCCGTCCACCCTCCAAAGTGCCCCAAAAATCCACACCCACTACACAAATGCTAGAATAACAATCCAGCCAGTACATTCCATCCTCACAATGATTAACTAGCCTCTGGGTGGCTGCATGTACATTTCCAATTGGCCAAAGAGCCGGCTGTAGGAGGATTCACAATATGATCTCGCTCACATACCCTATCCGGATCCTTATCAGCAACACAGCATTGCTTGTAATCGGGAAAGAGACCCTGATCATGGTTTCGGATGACTTCAAGGTATAGCTGCTGTCTCATAATCCTCCTTTGAAGCTTTCATTTAAACTTTTGGAAACCTGTTGTCTTCATCAGGAATTTTTGGGGATTTGGGTGCTACATCTCACCAATGTCATCTGATTCCTGCCCTCTATCGTCGATGATATCCTCCGTTGGAGGAAGGAGCATGTCATCCAGTGGCAGGTAGCTGCGGCCACAATGCAGAGGAGTCTGGCGGCCAGCGGTGCTGTCTACTTGTTGGCCACAATAAACGACGAGAAAAATCATTTAGTTGCACAATTCCATCGCCGCCTTTACCAATTAGGTAGCAGTATTGTTATCGAAGCTTGGGGTAACACTACGAGCATACGGACTAACTTTTCCATATGCCTTCTCTGGGCAGCCCCAACGCTCTCTGAACTTCTAGCTGGGGTTTCGCAGCCTGGAGATGGCAGCAATCCCAATTGACAAAAGAGTCATATCGACATTTGATGTAATTATCAGAAGTGTCGATTCATTATCCCCAGGTCAGTACCATGGGAATAGCTGAGTATTGTTTACACCCACCGTCTTCCCAACATTGTCGGGATCCACATAGGCAATGGCGAAGCTATGTGGCTCGACGAAGAAAGCAGTCCAGACGTTGTAATGCACCTGTATTGGTGGAGACCTGTGATCTGAGTATTCTCCCTTGGTGTCTTCTGCGTCTACACATCATCAGGAAGAACAAAAGAAGTATCCGGGCGATGAAATACATACCAACGTGGGCCAGTTTCCTCTTTCTAATCGTGGTTTCTTCGAGTCAATTCTTCCTTCAGTGAAGGCCAACCTCCACAAACACATCCAGTGCAGGGTTGAGTTTCTGACCATCGAAGTCATTCTTGCCTGCCATGTATCGATTGTAAAGTGGCCTTTTAGCCACCAGATCACAGATTCGGGTAACACGACAATCAAGTTGAAGATCCCCTGGCTGGCGGCCGGCATCTTGCTTCGTGATGATGCTCATGGACTGGGCAATCTCCCAGACGCGCTCCCTCACCTTGATATCAATCCATTGTGTTGTCAAGCCACCCTTATCCTGCCCAATCCCCAAGCTTTCTGCTGCCCAATGGCTGGCTCCAAAACTGCCATTCTTGGCGTAGATGCAGACTGGTAGAGTGCGAATCTGGATGGTATTAGCATCTTCCACAACCGAGTTCGGCAACGAGAAATTTGATTACATTATAGCATCTCCAAGTTGGTCAATGATTGAGTGGTGGATATCGAATGCTTCTTACTCTAAACAAGCTTCAGGGGTGTCAAATATATGATCAAGGGTGATGCGAAGTGGTAGCAGCGGTGAGGGGGGTGTGTCGAAGGTTTTGGAGATTGTAAGTATGGTGGGGAGGCAAGGCGAATATATATATAGGCTTGGAGGGTTTTGTTGATCAGGCAACGTCATCTTGGATGCAATCCAGCTCAGAAACCAATGTGTTTAGCATCATGTAAGCCCTCTGATTCTTTGACTGAATGCTGATGTTCATCACAAAGAAAACTAAAGCCATGGTCTGCAGTGATATCTCAGGTGTGTGTCCTCGCACGAGTTCCTTGACCCCGCGATGTCGTCACTGTGTCAGTATCTATGGTAATTACACAGTTCACATAAGGTACAAACTTAACAATAAGTGACTGGCATAAATCAGGCAATGGGTGTAGGAGGGTCTGCTGAGGGTACATAATAATCGCCGTGACAAGGTGAATGCAGATGCAGTATGCATTGCACAATCCAAGGGATGTTGAAATTGCGAGAGCAATTAAACACTTTGCAAAAGTGATATGGAGCATGAGAGAAATCAAATGAGAGTGATAGAATCCATGTTTGGAAAAAGGAAATTGAGGTGATCACTTTCCGGGGACCAGCCGTCATGTAACGGTAGCAGCAATGATTCCACCAGTCCAGACGATTCCGGTCCGCGGTAGGGCTCAGTCCAGTCCAGTCTAATGGAAAGGTCAGACTGGACTGATCCACAGACTGGACGGGCTTGGTCTGGACTGATCCATTTACGCATATAATTATAACATTGCTTTTTAGCCAAGTACTACCGAAAACATGACTCATCCTCACTCTTTATCACCACTTACCTCCGAATACCCACTCTGATCGAAATTATACCACTTCTGTCTGTATATTTGGCTCCGTCGAGAAATATTTTCCCCATTAAATGACTAATAACCGGGAAAGTATACCATAACCCTGGACACCATGAAGGATCGGTCCGGACCGAGCCCAGTCCAGTCTGTCAGGATCTGGGATCGGTCCGATCCCAGTCCAAATATTTCTTGGACTGGACCTCGACTGGACTGAACAGTTCCGGTCTGGACTGATCCATTGCTGGACTGGTGGAATCATTGGGTATGATTAGCTAAAATACTGGCCTGATGCTTCTTAATGTTGTTGCGACATTTTATTTTCTTAATAACACATGGATCTTTATCAACAGTATCTTTACTGCTTGAAGACATTCTCCTAAATCGGCGCTTACATCACCCACCTACCTCCCGACCACATACAAAGGATAGGATCCTTGTCAGCTGACCAACTCCCAGATGATGGTTTTGCGATTGAGCACCATAGAATTCTACTTCCATTCTCTCATGAACCGCATTACTACCTTTTTCTGCACACTTTCAATGATGATTCCAGCGAGACAGAAGCCAACAGTGAGAATGCATGTATCGATCCAGAGCAACCTCCAGTTCGGACCTGTATTTATAGTACTCCACACTTGTGCAACAGTCTAGCCTTCAAGTCTATTGGTAATCAGTATTTTGATATCTTCCACGATGAAATTGTACTATGATCACATTTTTCTTGCAAAGAGGCGTATTGATTAGCACACCGGTCCATCGAGCACATCTTGAGCAGAGCTGTTATCAACGGGCAGTTCGGGAACTGTACGATGGCAACCGTTAGCAACTTGACTTCGTCCCACACTTTATTCCAAAGATTCATCGAAATATTCTATGCGATAGGCATCGACTATTGGAAATCCAGCAAAGTCTGTTATAATCGTTTGACCGATCCACACAACCTTGGCAACAATGATCACAAATATTTCTTTTACAATAATCCTGTTGAATGCACTGAGTACCTCATGCAGCAGCCTGCATTCAGGGAGCATATGTCATATGCGCCAGCAACGGAATTCAATAATGCTGAGGAATTTATCTACTGAGTGGTGAAATCAAGTGACTGGTGGTGCAATGAACATGTACGTTAGTTGAATTTCGTCATAACTATGACGGTTCTGAATAGTTCAATAGCCATGGCGGCAGGTTGGAACTACGATTGTTCGGTCATTAGATAGTTAAGACGAGACAAAACTTAGAAACCATTCCGGCAACAAGTAAGAGTTGCCAGTATCTTGGAGTCTCGGAAACACAGACTGGACAATTAGATCAAAGCCTTCGCATCTTGGAAACATCCTTGTTGCCCTATTTCCCGTGCCTCCAAAATATCACTGTAGAAGACATGGAAGAAAAACTGTGATGAACAAACAACAGATCCACAATCCAGAGTTATTAAAGAAGGTCGTCGAGCTTATTTTACATCCTCTTCACCCGCTTTTCAACACTGGAACAATTATGTTTTCTGCGGATAGTGGGATGCGGCAATGTTATTCTGTCATCTCTACGTGGACAGCTGACTACTTTGAAAACATTCACTCGCATTCAATCAGGCAGCCCCATTGCCCTGTTTGTGAAGCACCAAGTCATCATTTCGAGAAGGGAATTCATTGTCATGGCAATTGAGGGATGATATGCTATACTTCCAAATGATGATACTCGAGACTTGGCGAGATGCGAGGGAGACACGGGAACGGAGACAAGATCTCGACAATCGAGTGGTTCAAACTCAAGAAGGAGTCATCTGGAATATGAAATGAATCTCTCAAACGACTATTATCGAATATGATATTATGCATTTGATGGACTGGGTAATGTTCTTCCTCGATCGACATTCCAGGATCGACAAATGCAGCCAGCTCTGAGTAATCAAGCCTCTATATTGTAGCTTCGCTAAATTCAACAAGCCATATAGCTAGGTAACGCAATGGAGTGGTAAGGAGATCACAGCAGTTGGGCATGTAATTGTTCCAATTTTCTCGGGGACTCTTTTAAACCCTTCGGTGAGCCAAAGGATTGCCTTCACAACAGCTCTATTGTGCATAAAGAACTTAGTGTATTTTCACAAGTTGCGTAACAGTACCATTACCATACTGAGGCCACGAGCAAGTACATGGAGAATTATCTGGAGGAGTTTGATTGTCACAAGGATGTTTTCAGTCAAGTCCGCACCAGTAAATCTATATAGCAGGTCTCGAAAGACTTGTTAAACCAGCTTACTATAAGACAATAGGAGGAACAGGAAAGTGACCCCGATTGGAAAAATCCTTCTTTGGCCGCATAGCATCACCGCGTTGATGAAAATAAAATGCAGATGGATTCTGGAATTGCACAACATCTTGTCGACGAATCGGATTTCAACTTTGTAAAGATACATCTCCTGGACCACTTCTCAGACCATATCCACCAACATGGCAACCTCTTAGACTTAAGCTCTGAACTCCCAGAACAAACGATAAAGGATCTTGAAAAAGCGTAGCCACAATCGAATCATCATGATGCCCCCTTCCAGATTTTGGGAGAGAACTCCTGAGAGGAGGTTTTTGAGTATTGGGAGCTGAATTCAAATGCTGCAAAACAACGTCACAATAACAATATGCCTCTAACCCAAGCGCCTATCACCCCAATGATGATAATCCCACGACCAGATATCAAGACCCTTGATGACTTGGCCAAGTGTTATGCAATGTCAAATGGAAAGCTACAGAATCACATTGGTTGGTGTTTCAAGAGATTTGCCAACTTCACAGACTACGTCGATCACAATCAGTATTTCAGTTATCTGAACACTTCCAAATACATTCGGTACAATGCAGTAGCAATTCCCGTGACGTCTTTTCAATGCCACGAGCAAGCAGTTCATATGGTTCATTGAACTGGGTCCACCAGGTGGAGAAAGCATAAGCCACCACGAAATTATACAGTGCTGCTGTAGATGGGGACGAGTCTGGATCACCACTTCCGCTGGTCCACTGCAAGCGTTCCTGCGCAGTTGAAGTGTCTTTTTGTTGTCGACAATGCTGAATTGAACGTGAAAAGGTTTCTTGCCTTGATTAAAATATTTACAACAGGGCCAATACATCAAACTGCTGGTATGATAATTGTGAAGGGCAGGTATCAACCTCCGATGCAACTCTCACATGCTGGAAGCTACCATTCTAAGCCTCTTTTCGGTGTCAGAACCACTTATATCGTCCTGATAAACGCAATCCAGGGAGCTATGCATCTTCTTCTGCTGAAGTCACAGCCAGACAGCTCGTGGAGGTATATGAGCAACACGATTGACTTCAATGCTTTCAATTTGTTTTAAATGGAGATTATTCGACTCAATGCTTGAAGTAATCATTGCAGCGATATATAGAAATCTACTAAGTATTTACTCTGGCTGTCTTAGTTTTTGTAATGGGAGTTGTGCAAGCATGTGTATACTCGATGTCTCAAGGGATTGAATAGAGAAGAATATTCCTGAAATTAATGTAATAGTTCAAAAAACCATCAAAACAATTATATTCTAGAGGACCAATGTGAAAGACACAAGTGCAATGAATTAGCTTGAATGACTAAACACGTATTTGAGTTGTCGTAACATGGCGATCACATCATTGAATGCTTCAAATCATGGTGGAATATTGCAAATTACTCCCTCAGATTATTGGTGGAGAATGCGTTCAAGGAATGGGGTGTGGGGTCCACTTTCAGAATCTGATTTCACTTTGTGCTAGTGAGGTCACCGCCCAAATGTGACAATGGGTGCCAATCGAGCGTTGATGATTTTGGGTGTTGTGAGTATGGAAGTTGAAACTGAATGTGGTCGCTGTCTTGCATAACCAAGTTATTGTATGCCTTCACAGGCAAAGGATGAAGCCACATGGTCACTGCCCCCTTTCTGAAAATAAGCATCAATGAAGTGGAAATGATTTTTGGCTTCGCATTTTAGGCAATCTCAGCAGAGACTCATTCCACATATCCATAAATGTTACAGGGGTGCTTTACCCTAAGTAACTATACTCGTAACCCACAAGTAAGTACTAGATTCACGGCCATAGACTCTATTGTGTATTACTCAAATACCTCGCTATCATATCCTTGGGAATTGACTGTAGATGATTCCACTGTGTATTAGATAACAGTTTAGTGATGATCGTCCCTGATCTTGTGCCTGACAATGGATTAGTCTTCTTCTTAAGTTGTTTCCTAGCCTTCCGAGATTCCTGAATAAATTGCTCTGTGCACTCAAAAAACTTCAGGATGCTGATCCAATAAGGATTCACTCAGCTGTAGGTCGCTAATGTCGTATATCGTATTATGAGTCTAGGATATTCGTTCTGGTTAATATGACTCAGTTCCCTTGAACCCTTTTGGCTATCTCGAGGCTTCGTGGAGATTTCTTCTCTGCAACGACACATCTCAATTTGGTTCATAGTAGATGTAGGCTGAGGTGTAGGCTCCCGTAAGACAATATCCGATCTTCGCTTGAGATTATTGATATGAATGACCAGTCCTTGCTCGAGTCCAATGATTGACGCTAGGCACCAAACACTCTGCGCTACAAAGATTTTCTGATGTTGTCAAGCATAAGATATGATCATCTCGAGAGCGTATACAATAACATCGTTGTCGTTGTCAAAGGTAATCGTTATTCGCGATATGCTATTCATCAAGGTGCGGGGCAGTTGCTACACAAAGCTAATAGATTCTTAGGTATAATAATAGGTATCATAAAAGCACAATAATAAATAAGGATATTTCTCCACTGATAGGTGTCGTCCATGTTTTTCTGTTTCAAGTCCGATGACCCTTTCTCTTATCTGGACCAATGTGATCTCTTTATAGTCTCTCGAAACCCTCTTCAGACTATGATAAAATCCCTCACACTAGCCACGTAACATTGCGCCTTACATTCATAGAATGCGCCTTGTCAGATGTCGCCACGAATCCCCATGGTTATGGTATGCATGCATGATAGTGCTTCAGCCGACAAATCAGACCACGACTTCAACTTAGACCACTTGCTACTCGTATGATTTCAGTAGTTGGAACATTCAAGCAATTCCCCATATTGCTGATGCCTTATCGCAATTAATATCCTCTCTTGGTGTATTAATTAAAGTGTTTTAGATTTACTCGGCGACCAGCTGATACAAGGCCAATGTAGAACTTATACGAATTTGCCACCAATGCTACTGAAATCAATGAAGTGGTGTTTGCTCCGGGCCTTTGCCAAAGTCATCATTCCCTCAGTCACGTCATGCTTAGATACTCTGACCGGAACATGTCTCACTGGATCCTACCCCATTCCGGGTAGCAGTGAGAAGCCCACTTACCCGCATATTGACTATCAACAGCCATGCATGGGTCCACCCATACATGTCCTGCATTGTTTCTAAGAAATGAAAGAAGATAGAATCCACTAGCACCGCTGATGTACATGATCATCCCGGTCAGGCTTAATGGTTGCAAGGACTCTTGCCAGCCTCAGCTGTCTACAATCTTCTTGCATATGACATGAAACCCAGGTAAAGACCATGCCACGTGGTCTAACTTGTAATCGCTGCATAGGTGTATGCGTATAACAATATATACGCTATGAATCTGCCTGTTACCAAGTACCACTTCCCCTATCAAGGGAGAACCCCTAACAATAACTAAAGTATTGGCCACCATCCAAGTCAAACACAAAAGCGACACGCTCCCTACCCCATCCTCAACATGACCGTCAATGGAGTGCCCACAATATTTGGTCTTCTAACTTTGGTGATATATGTGTCGCTTTCAGACTCTAATTCATATGTGACGTTGTAAGGACGCATACGCCAGCGTCCGGCGGTATATGGATATGGTTGCACACGTGGACTCGAGTGACGATATATGCAGACGTGTAGATGTAAAGGTAAGATTATCGCTAGAGATCTAAGGCTCGTGGCGAGCCGACTATATGGAATGGGGGTTACCCGGCCCTGGACACGTCACGTGCGACCGTGCCGTTACATTATCCCTCTCTTTAGGCGCAGACCTCCTGGGCTGCAAAAGCCAGTACAAGAGAAAGGAATGAAAGGGAAACAAGAATGAAACAATCATCCTATGTACGCAATCGTACGAACTCATAAGTCCCACAACCGATCGGTACAGCTCAATGGCGACCTTTCGGCGGATCCGGCGCACGGGGAAACTCCACCTCCCATTGACTGAGATCCGGAGGTGGTAAAACCCGTGCCGACGCCATTTGTACCGGGCCGAGATCCTAAGAAGAGAAGAAGAGAAGAGAGAAGCAAGAAAACATCCAAAAGTGATCCCGTCCTCCATATCTCCACTTCCAAACCCATACTCCTCCGACCATCCATTCCCGTAGCCCGTATGTCTCGGCGTAGGTCATTGTCGGAATTCGTCAGGGTGGTAGAGCTTCCGCTCATGACTTGGCATCGATGGGAGCTTCCGCTGCCGCATCGGTCGTAGCCGTCAATCGTACGCGTCAATCGCGTCTTATCCGTCGATATCTAACATGTAAGCTTCTCTAAAATGGTTATACTTAACAAGTTCAAGCACGCTAGCGCTGTCTGAACTCTGTGCAGTGCTTCCGCAAGCTCTATAGAGTATATCTCTTGCAGCCGGTAATCACCAGTACTCGGTAATCGTCTTGCGAAGTCCGCTTCGGTGACCATCCGGTCGACTTCATGGTTGCGCTCTCGATAAGCGGCTTCAGTAGCATGTTGGTCGACTTGACTGATCTGACTCGACTATCTCCCTCTTTTTTTTGAAAATTCGTTGCTCCGTCGACGACTTCATCATATCGATTGTCGATTGCCATCGTGGCTCGGTAGCAGTGTAATCGTGATTCAGGATTGTAATCGTAATCTCTGTGATTCGACACGTAATTCGGTTCGGCTTTCGCTTATTGACTTCCATCCATCTCTCCGGTGCACTTGCATGTACACTTGTCATCCGTCGTATGCTCGGTGATCATCATCTCCAATTGCTGGGTGCGCTCGCTGGCTTTCCTCTGGTGTGCTTGCCACTTCTTCGTCAGGTACGCTGTGGAGAAACGGCGGAGTTAGAAGGCAGAGAGCCCATCATCAACAGTCCGCCGCACCTCTCGCGGAATTCCAAAGGGAATTCGTGAGAAAGAGCGGTTCTGGCTCGACGAGCGTAGGAAGAGGGTGAGAAGATATGATACTACCCGGCCTTGTGGATCCACGCAATTGGGTGGATCCACGATATCTTGGAAAGATCATCGCCGTTCCCTGAGTCAAGTTTGTCAATTGTTCCCCTGGTGCGCTTGGAGCTGCTAGCCGTCTCTATTGGTGAATGCACTTCGCGGTGCTTCGTTCCAGCACTTCCGGTATGTTGATAGTTCGCGGTAGGGGTTCTTGACTCCGGTATGGTTATCCCCCTCTTTTTAAATGTCGTTGCTCTGCCGACGACTAGTCTCATACAGCTTTGTTGGGTGCCATATCGATTGGTAAGACTTGATTCGGTGTTGATTCGGAAGTCGATTGCAGTCGTTCGGTATCTCGTTCGGAACTGCTTCCGCTCGCTGTTCATAATCACCATCGCCGTCGCCATCGCCCTCGGCCATTTCATCGGTATATCTAACTTGTAAGCATCCCGGTATCCGGTCATACTCACCATACTTTCAAGTGCGCTAGCACTCGAGCTCTCCCAATTCCTCGTGAAAAGCTCCACAGGCCCAGCCCATCAGTGATCATTGTTGCAGCTTTGGAAGCTGCTTCGGTAGCCATATTTGCAGTATATCCTCCCTTCGTAGGTCAGGGCCCTTGAGACGACTTTCCAATTCTTATGCGAGTCCGTTGCGCCCTCCGCTCTACCGTTCTCTGTCAGGTCAGGGTTACCGACCATTGGGATATCGACGATTTTCTTCTTCACGTCGGTAGCCAGTGTGTCGGTAGCCTGGGCTGTCTTGATAGCCGGTAGAAGGTCGTAAGGTTCAAAGGCTGCTAAGTTGCTAAAAGTCGTGCAGCAGGTCTCTCATAGCTTGGTTGATTGAGGCCGGCTTCCGCTCAACCTCAGTGATATATCGTTGTATGAGAATACTCGCTTCCGGGCCAATATCCGTTGGTGATTGTGCCATTCGATCACTCAGGGGCCATAGTATTTCAGGCCCATCTGCAAGTCGTGATATATCTCAAATACAGATCGCACGAATTCGTACGACTGCTTCTGCTCTATCATCTCCATTAGCTAAAGAATCAACAGAAGATGGAGGCGATGAAGGGTAAAATCCAGGAGGCCTTGTCGTTAGCGGTTCGCCCACGAATGGACCAAGCCCCGCCGTCCAGTCACTCCCTTCGTGCCTCGGCGAGCCAGTAGCAGTCATTCAAGGATCCCATGTGGACGCTCTTCTGCCGCAACTACTGCCGCTGCTCCTTGCTCGCTCATCCAGCCTACGAGGGTTACCACCTCTGAGATATCGCCTCCGTGGTTCCACTCTACCGCAGCTCTAGCAATCCTAATCTCAATTGGCTTCAGAAACGAAGACCATCGCAAGCTCCACACATTGTGGCTAATGCCCGCTCCAGGACGATGCCAGTCGGTTGACGACTGGACAATCGTGAGTTTAGTCCTCGCAGGGTCTAGAGGATCAGCAGTCAATTGCCGTCCAACCGCCGCGGATTATTATCAACTAGTTCCGAGCTGGAACCGTAAGAGCTCAAAATTTAGATTGCATGCATCTTCCTCACCCGTGCACAGGTGATCTATGAAGTATAAATAGCCTCGAGATCAAGAAGTCTCGGTATTTGTGGGCCCCCAGTGCTAGTCATTGGGACACCCGGTTGCCATCTCGAGAGAGAGAAAAGCTGGCGGTCAACGTAGTACCGCAGGATCAATTGGGAATTCGCTCGTTTCCTGGTCGCTTGATAGTTGTTCACGACTGGTAGTTGTTCCGAATCGCTGCTAGGTGTCGGGTGCAGCATCCGCAGTGCTTTCGACAGTCATCGAGCTCAGCATGGTTGTAGCCTTTGGAGCGACCATCAGCGTTCGTAGCATCGTAGGTATTCGTGACAGAATTGAGTCTCGCAGGAATAGTATTCGCTCGACCGGAATCGACTTCGGTGGTGTCAATTGATGGCAAGAATCCTCCACCTTGTAGCATACGCAGTCATTGCGGTGGGTATTCGTCGAAATGGTAGGCGAAATTCGTTCGCAGAAAGCCTCTCCTCCGTAGGCGCACTTTGATCGTGAGAGGTAGACTTCTCGTTGGGTTCTCGTCAGTCGTACGCGTTCAGGGGTAATATAGTCGTTATCGTCAATCGCGATCTCTGCATCCCTTGGTGCTGCTCAATTGACTGCAGTCGATTGTAATTGTGCTCGTAGCAATAGGATGTATGTGATTTCCTCTCGAGTCGCAGCAAATGTCGACATTGTCGGCCTGTAACGCGTCTCGCTGCCGAGTGCATCTCCGAAATCGTCTCTGCTCTTGACAATTCACCTGATCGAAGGATGAACGTCTTAAGTCTCAGCGCTCGTGTAATCGGTAGGTCTCCGAGTTGTCGCATTCAGGTTTAGTCGATTGTTGACTTGTAGTTGACGCGTCGGAATAGATGTAAACTCGCAAATCCTGTGAGCGAAACATATCCGTTTACTGAAAAAGCGATAATAGTGTAAGGACGCATACGCCAGCGTCCGGCGGTATATGGATATGGTTGCACACGTGGACTCGAGTGACGATATATGCAGACGTGTAGATGTAAAGGTAAGATTATCGCTAGAGATCTAAGGCTCGTGGCGAGCCGACTATATGGAATGGGGGTTACCCGGCCCTGGACACGTCACGTGCGACCGTGCCGTTACAGACGTAATGACAGCTGTTTTAAAGAAAACAGTGCATGATGTCATGATCATCCCATCATGAACAAGACTGTCAGTGGAATGTCAACAATTATTCGTCTTGAACATTAGATAATCATGGCATTTTGCAGATATTTGAACTCATAACTGAACTATTGACTGCCTTTATATCTAACAATGCAAGTTGTAGAAGGAAAAACATGCATTCCAAAGGAATTGATATCACAAACTGCCAACCATGCAAATCGTTATTACTCGAAGTTGAATACCTAATTTCGGTAGGTTACTGTTATCAAACTGCAGAAACAAGAGCATTATATGAATGCACTGATGAATCTGCTGGACAATCTGCTGACAACATGCGCAATCCTGAAGGGTTGTAAGAATTGCCTCAAAACGTAACCGAATTGACGGTGCAGGTGTATTGACCACCTGGACCACCACTATGGAAACAGTTCAGCTCCTATCCGGACCCGAACCCAAAGCAACGTTCAGGAACCATTGCTAACACTATATACATTTGAAGGTCCTCATAGGGGGAACTCGGTGATGCACTACGAGGCTGTTATCGGGCATGTATGGATATGCACTTCAAGGCTGTGATGATGGAAACTTGCAGGTGGTATTTGTATGAATGTGGTGATACACTTCGAAGCTGTGATGCAGTGAGATTGTGGATACACTTGGAAACCATCATCGAGGGAGTTTTCAGATACATATGGAGGCTGTGATCGAGCGTGATTGGAGCCAACAAATCTGGAGGTACTACAACAGAAGCAAGGCGCAACAAGATGTGAGACTCTATTGATTGGTTACCTCATGATTGTGGGAATGTAGAGAAATGAGGACAACGTGATCTGCCAAGAGATAAGAGACTGGCTGGGTGATAGTACATCTTGGGATGATGCAGTATATAGTGTATGCAGTACTCGGTATATGCTGTACTCGGTGTGAACTATTGATACTGGCAAGGGGAGATAGAGAGGGATGACTTGTCTTTATGTCATTATTGGATGTTAGAGTTCAGCACAAGAACAAGTGAGATGTGAGGAGATTGGGGACATTATTATGAGAACAGGGACTTGAGAGAATTTGGTGTGCGAATCAATTTATCATTGCCTATACAGTAGGTACAGTTTCCGATACAGCAGGTACAAGTGCCAAGACTGCATGTACGAGTACCGATTCTGCCGGGAATATCACCAATCTGAGATCTTCCAAACTCAATCAGGCATGTCAATCCCAGGATATCTAATATCACCTGGTTTCCTCAATATCGTTCCCATTCTCACCCTCCATCTCTCTTCCCCAGCCTCAACTCTACCCTCATCGTAAGAACACAATGTTAAGTCATCCCTCTCTATCTCTGCAGGCAATGATCATTAGTTAACACAGAGCAAAGCACACTCCAAGTATTGTATCCACCCAAGAGTATTTATCTTTCCTTCATTCTGATGATTATGAGTTGACCCCTGACTGTCGATTCAGCTACCAGCGTGCCTCCCAACATGATCGACCACCATCAGCCAACTCCCCATACGAGCTAAAAAGCACATTGACCTTGACACATTCCCACGGTTGCGAGTTAACTAACTGATGATTCCAGTCTCAACACCCTGCGTGTCATCCATTGACCATCTTCAAGTACTGATCCAAACTCACTGGATTACGGCCTCCAAGTGTATCTCCAAACTCAGTTGATTACAACCTCCAAGTTCGCATAATAGTGGTGCCCAAGTGCATGTCTCCAAACTAGTTCAATCACACCCTGCAAGTGCAGATTGAAACTGTCTTCATCCCATTGTAAAAGTGTATCTCGATACTCGCTTGATCACGGCCTTCAACTGTATCTCCAAACTCTTTCAAATATGTCCTCCATGTTTGTACAATCATGGCGGCAAAGGGGATCTCAAAACTTGCTCTAGCACAATCCCAGAGTGCTTCTGTAAGTTCACTCATTTACATCCTCCAAGTGTATCTCCAAATACACTTGATTACTGCCTCAAAGTGCATCTCCAAACTCACTCTGTTACTGCATCCAAGTGCATCTCTAAGTTCACACGATAACCACCTCCTCTGAGTTCACTCGACTTTTATCTTCAAGTGCACCTCTAGATGCTCAAGCACCACCTGCAGCCAGTCCAGATATACCGTGTGTAGATGGGTAGCTATATTGATTCACCAATACATAGATGAGAATACACACTGAATACATGAGTTTTAAAAATTCTAAACGACAAGTAGTAGCTATAATTTCCAGGTGCACCAGCAGCGTTCCCAAAGAAGATCATGTTTTTAACAGACTGCTCTACTGTAATTTACGGTGTTTCCAGACTTGTGGTTGGGGCTCCAAGGCATGTCGTCAGCACCACCAGGTGCTCCCAGGCTAGTCATTGGCGCTTCCAGACTTGTCGCCGGCGCTCCTAGGAGGTCCCAAGTGGCCCAGAAGTTCTCTCCGGCACTCCGAGGTGTTCCCATGCTTATCTCAATCGCTCCAATGGTACTCCTGTACCAGTCAGCGATCCAGGTTTCTCCAGAGGCCGGTCGGAATGCCTGCCTATGGTCTGTCAATCTTCTGAAGTCGTCCGATCTCAGTTTGCACTCCACATCATCTCAGACACTCCTACAGGCTCCCTGTCAATACAATGCATTTTGCTGATGTAAGTGTACGCTGCACTTGATGTATGCTGCACTTGATGTATGTTGCAACTCAGTGTTAACTCATGATCATGACATGAAGAGACTGGGAGGGATGAGTTAGCTTTGTGTTCTGTGATGATGGTAGGGTTGGGAACAAGAAAGAAAGAGATGGGGGATGAAGATAAGAATGATATGGAGAATACCAGCAGATATAAGAGATCAAGGGTACAACTTGGCTGTTTAAGTTTAAAAGACCTTGTATTAGTGTTATTATCTGCCCGATTGGGACTCGTTATGCAGTGTCGGGGATGGTACATTGACTCCTGCATGAAATGCTCTGAAGTTCCTGTTTCTCATGATGGTTTACTCCATCCCCTCTGATTTCTCTCTGTCTTGTGTTGAACTCTACCATCACCCAAGAACACGAAGTTAAGTCATCCCACTCCATTGCTCTATGCCACGATCATGAGTTAACAACAAGTACAGTATACACCAAGTACTGCATCATCCTATGCTGGACTGTCTCCCGCACCCAGACAATATCTCATCTCTCAGCGCATGTACTCAATTGTCTACATTTCCACAAGTACTAATTAACCCATCAATAGAGTCTCAGCTCCCATCGCGCCTCCCTCCAGATCAACCGCCTCTAAATACTCATCCAATTGTCATTGATCATGGCCTTCAACCGTATATCCCAACGGACTCAATCAGCACCTCAAAGTTTATCTCTTAACTCGCTCAGTCACGGCCTTAAAGTTAATCCTCAAGGACCGACTGTGAGTGTACGGCAATACGAATGTAACAGAGTTGAACAGAGCAATGGGTAGTATAGATTTGGCCGACCCTGGAGTTGATAGACATCATTTCATGTTCGTCCTGTTTGATCAACCAACCAAAATACACACTCCATCTATGCCAACTCTCAGTCACACTCATGCTGTCTGGGACTTCATGAATGCATGCAATTGTGTCCATTGTCAAGGCCAGGAAGTATCATATCTTCTCGTCCTCTCCCTACGCTTCTTATGCCAGAACCATTCTTGTTCATGAATTCCGTTTTGATGTGCGAAGAGGTCCGGTGGACTGTCAATGGTGAGCATTCTGTCTTATAGCACTATTGTTTCACCTCAACAGCCTCCAAGTGGTGCATCTCTAACCTCTCTTACAGGGCGTGGCCAGGTGCTCCTCCGATTATGGGCGACTATCATCTGCTGCCAGATTGACTATACGTATCAATATACAAAGAATTAAATATTGCATCCCGTATTATGATGTGGCGAATCTTGTGACTGTAACAATGATGAATATGTTAGGACGAAATGCCTTGTGATATCTAACAACCACTGCTGTGATAATACGCCACCAAGGCTCCTACAGTGCTGTGCTGCGGTTTCGGCTGGTCTTGAAGTCTCCTTTAGAGCTGAGTAGCGGTCTCAGCTGCTTTCGATGTCCCCCGCTGACCTGTACAGAGAACTCAGTAGATCCAACATTTGGCTATTCTATAAGTCAAATTACATAGCATCCCGAATGCACCTCCATGACTGCATGCGCATTCAGGAGCACATGAGAATGCTCTTGCAGAGTCTGAAAGCACTCTGCATAGTACCATGGGGGCCTGGGAGCATCTAAAAGAATTTTGAAGCACTGGTGAGATTGCTGTGGCTGGAGAATCCATTGATCCCCTCTGCCGCCACTCAGCATGGCAGCGGACTGAGCTATGGCGGATGGACTTGGATTCAGGGATGACGGAGATGGAGTTCATGACAGGGGCGGACAGAAACACAGGGGACACACAAATGGACTGTGCAACAGGGAGTATTTATCCAGAAGTCCCTGGGGTTGATAGCACAACATCTAACTTGAATAATCTTATCATGCAATGATTTACACACTGTATCTTTCGCAACTTTTGATCTCACCCGCTCTTCCCGAGGTTTCGTGGATCCTCACGGCCAGGTGGTATCATATTTTTGAACACACTTCCTGCGCTCGTCGAGCCAGAACCGTCATTTCTCGCAAATTTCTTTCAGAAAGCCGCGAGAGGCACGGCTGAGTATTAATGATCGGCTCTCCACCTTTTCACTACATCGTCTGGAGTTGCAGGGAGGTTTGCGTGTGGCATCTGGACCGATTTACATTGTACCGATGCCTCACATGACTATTTGACCTTATCCATTCCAGTGTATAGAGGTTCCAAAAACCACTAGGCAATAAGGAAGAAATCCATACACTGGGTCTTTCCCCAAACCAATCCGGCAGTTCCACCATGCTGGAGCATCTGCATATATCAAGTCGCATTTGCTGCATTGTGTAAGGCTGAACTCTTCTTCTACCTAAATCAATACAGTTACTATCCAATATATCTGTGTACAGTAGATAATAATACTCACTTCACTTCTTCTCTGGCCATTATCCAGCTGGTGCCTGTGGGATCTTGAAGCCACTTTTGCCCAGATGCCTCAACTTTCGCAGCTGAGTACACTGGGTAAATGTTGTCAATGTCATCAAAGCTCTGAGATATAGGCAAAAAAATGGCGAAGGGATATGTCAATTCAGAGACAGTGACTTCAAATAGATTATTGTTGACTTCCGGATTGAAGTTGTATGTACTTATGAATGGCTGCGTCCAGAAGTAGGGGCAATGTACATCATAATCAGAGCAATCCTTTAAAGTTAGCAAGAATTTGATGGCATCTGCACTTGCATATACCTTCAGTGTGTAATCTGCCGCAGGCTGATCATTCGTAGTGCCCGACCTGTTACTATTTTGTTGACCATTATGTGGTGAGGTCAGGATGGCAGATGTCCATCTCATCGTTCCACTGGATGCTGTGGGTTTCACTTTTATTAATTCTGAGGTCGAATCTGGGAGCAGAGAATCGTGGACACGGTGGTGTGCATTCTTGACTGCACCTTGGGGAGGCATGATGTTGAGGTCGGCTAGGACATATAAAGTGTATTACAGGATTGATTAGATGTATGTGTTAATCAATTGGAGGAATGCCAGAACAATCAGATTCAGTGTGCATACTGTTGAGATAACAGACATGACACATTCAGAGTACAGAATTGACTTTCTTTGGTATAGTGAACATACTGTGAGTGTATATCTCCAGGCTCTCTGCTCAAACCTTTCTATTACTATTTAGACTAAGCCCTATATGGACATACTTAATCCAAGTTAGCACCACATTGCCCCAGGTATACTAGAAATGCCGAGTCTGTGTATAACCCGTACCACTACACCATATGCAACGAGCTAGAGCCTGATTCGAGGCCTGTTGGCGTCCAGCACAATATCCAGGCCTCCCGATTAAGTTTGCTTCCTTGCCTCTCAGGCAACAAGGCTGGGAACGAGCTTCTTCTCGCTGTAGCGCTTATGTCAGCGTATCAAGTGATTGCCATTTTCTCGTATCTCGCTCGTACAGAGCCGCAAGTTTTCAAGACCCCGCTCACAACAGCACCAAACCGGGAGCCCAAAGTTCTCTTTTTCTTTAATCTATTATTAACTAAATACTCAAGAAGCCACCGAGAATCGATTGTCGCGTTTCGGATTTCGATACCACGGGCCAGATCTCTCAATTTTCCATACAAAACGCCCGACGGCCCCCCTTTGTTCAAGTACCCACGCTAACGACTTCACTTAGACACTATGGTAATTTTTTTTGGCGGGTTACATGCCTATAATAGTAGTAGCAACCATCTAGATCTATGACTCCTACTCCTCCCAGCAGACATAATCTGGAACGTACCGGCTATGAATCCTTCGCGCGTAGTCCACCACGGTGGGGAAACTTTTGACGATCTTCTGGGACTCGGGGTTTCTAGTAAAGAAACAATCAGCACAGTCGTGAAACCAAACGTACAAGGGAAAACACATACGCAGTGCACACAAGCACCGAAACAATGAAGCCGAACACCACTGCATCCGCTTCTGAGGGGGCACTCCCTCCCCAGATCCAAAACACGGCGTCATCACCAGCAGTCTTGTTGTTCTTCCTCCTCGACTCAACGAGCAGCGTATTGATATTCTCCCAGACCTCCTGCTTCAGCGAGCTGATCTCATCCCCCGAGAGGCGGCCTGTGCCCTGACCGTATAGATAGGCGCTCATTTTGCGGTAAGCAAGCAGTCCGACGAGGACTTGGATGAGATAGGGTAGCGCGGAGAGAACTTTCGAGCGCTTGGTGTAGTAATTGTCATTCCATCTTTCGTGGGTCTAGAGTGGGTGACCGATTACTAGTTAGTAGTCGCTTTGTATTTGAGGGGGGGAAGGGGAGGAGGAGAACTGGAACGGAGGAGTAGTACACTCACCTGGTAGAAATACAGCTTTTCTTCCAACAGTGCCCGGGTAGCTAAATCATGCGCTTTCTCGGTTGGGGAGAGTTTGGCATTGAGGTCAAGCAACAAGCCATCCTCAACAAAGGTTTGGATGATGGCCGTTGTATCTCCAAGAACTGTGGGAGTAGTAGTAGACTCCGTCTTCGAGATGGCGACGTAAGGAATCTTGCCCCTTGGAGCCTTGGCCAAGGATCCGGGCTCGGCGCGGTAAGGCAGTCCGGCAAAGCGCAGGCGCGCTTCGAGTTTGGTGAAGAAGGGCGACCAGGCGTAGACTGCTGAAGCTTGGAAGCCGCGGTAGAGAGTGATGTTGGGATGAGGTTTGAGATGAGAGGCCATCATTGTTTGTTTGTCTGCGGGCGACCTTGCTTGCGATGAGACGAGGGGCGACGAGAGCGGCGGCTCCAGGGACATATATATATATCGTGTGTACTATACATATAACCCTGATTTCGGCGTCGAGATTTTGTGTGCGGCTTGGCATCAATGCATCCCTTTGGTCGTTTCAGATCTAAACCAAAAACCGCGCGACAGGGGGGGGTTTGTTCAAGATTACTTGCGCCGAGATTAAGTCCCGAGCCACTTTTGGAGATCACTGCCTCAGGACTTAATCTCGCCGCAAGTATCTTCCATAATATTACTGAGGGCTTCGGATTCCGAATGTTCGGATCACTTTATGGCCGACTCGAGTACTAAGGATGGACTTCGGAGTCCGAACAATTGCCCTCAAAGAGCGCTAGCGTCGTCCCGGCGACAGACAACTGTACTGTGTACATACTGCTAGATGAGATCCCAAATCGTCTACGGATATCTTCCGGTTTGAGGACTCAGATTTGCTGTCATTTCAGATGGAAAGAGAGAGAGAATTGTGGCTGGTGTCGGTAGGCGTATGACAGCGAACAGTATTCGGTCCCACACATAACCATGGATTGAATTCTGAAAGAGAGACAAACGAACAGTGGTCGGAGTAGAAGAAGTTGATCTCAGATGAGCATATGCATTAATCTCTGTGAGCCCGGAATCCTGAATATCCTGTTATTCTTTCAATCTATTGTATCTCCGTCGATTCCATCTATTTCAACGCTACAACAATGACCAAATTCCGCATCACCAGCATATAAGTCTTGATCTCCAGGACTTTCAATCCAGCGCGATCAAGCAGCGTAAGCCACTGATCTACACTCCGCTCCATGGCACCCAACATGGTATACATGTGTAGATCCAGACAGGCGGACCACCAGTGAACGCCTGTGTTGGGCAGGACCATGTCGTCGATTAGAATGCGCGAATCTGACGTCATGGCCGGGATGATGTTTTTTAGGATCACCTCGGCCTTGTCGTCGTCCCAGTCGTGGAGCACGGTGCGCAGGTAGTAGAACTTGGCTCCTTTCCTATGTGTTAGCCAGCAACTGCTTTAACAAAAACTCAGGGAGGGCCAAGCATACCTTTGACAGGCTGAGGATTGAAGAAGTTATGAGCCATAAACTCCACTCCCGTGATTGCTGGAGCTGCCTTTACAGTCTCCTCCAAATCCTGCACAATGACACGGCCTGGTAGATTCGGAAATCTAGCCCTTAACCGCGCGCTCTGACGACCGATGCTACCGCCGACGTCGACAAAGAGGGGCGTATCGGACTCAACGGACGCAAGAAGCTCAGCCGTAAACGGTGCGACGTCGAGCCAATCCCCATCGCGCGGAACGCTCATGAGTTGTTGGAACCACTTGAGCTTGTCGGGATGCTGCTTCGCCCAGGGGAAGAAGCCGAGGTCGGTATTCATGCCCTTGTGCCATGTCAATTTGCCGTCGGGAGACTGGGTCTGATACTTGATTTCCTGCAAGTAATCTGGGAAGGCTTGATAGACTGGTCCACCAATGCTGAAGCTATCGCTGGCGTCAGTACAAATATCTATCGATTCCCATAGAGAGAGAAAACGAAACAGGCGTGTCACTTACGTGTAGGAGATGCTCCCCTCGATACCCGGATCAGCTAGGGTCTTGGTGGCGCTATTGCCGGTGAAGTGGTCTTTGCTCGTTTCCGTAACCCTGCGAACTGATGCTAGATATCTCATGATGCGACCTAGAAGCACCGGGTCTGCCCCGGACGCCTCTCCAAGTTTCTCCACGCTCAGCGGTGTGTCGCTTGCCGCCAGGGCCTTGAAAATCCCGAGATTGCAACCGGCGCGCACAACGGCTACTTCGAGGGACTACAATCGGTAGGTGGTGTTAGCATTTGACATTACGGTGTACGTAATGGAGAATCACGCACCGCATTGAACAAGCGCAACATGGTATCGTTAGGAGTTTCCATGGCATCGGCTGCTCCGCGTAAAGCATCTTGCAGCTTGAGTCTGCTCGTCTCGTCGAGGGATGTAGACGCACGTAGGCCGTTGATGGCGGCGATGATTGAATCCATGGTGTGTATGTGTAAACTGTAATGCCTTTACACACCACGCACTTAACACAATTATTTGAGATGGATACCACTGTTACTCGCTACCGAATCGGTGAAGTCACACCCAGCGCCAGCAGGTCCATAGTACTGGCTGTCCCGCCTCCAGATGAGGGACTTCATGATCATGAGCTAATGGTTAGTGTTTAAGACCTCCGGTCATATGTTCACAAACTTCTGACTTGGCGATAGGCACTACTGGATGTGTACGGAACCCAAGCGACTCGTAACTTCACACCTGCCGAGCGAAGGTCGATGCTGCTTAACCCGGGTAGTATTTCCACTGTTTTGAATACGAAAAGATTCCGCATGTCTCCAGGGGAGGCTATAAAAGAAATTTTGAATGATATACCGGGGGAGGTTTATGCGGGGTATCTGCAATTATACTTGGGTTGGGACATGGCGCGCAACCTCGAAGCCGACCAGATCAGGTGCGCCATTGGTGATCGCCACACGGAACTGTGGAATATGGACCCAGATTACCGCCAGCGGACTATGGGTGATAAACGAACTAAACAGCTTTTTGAAGCAATCATTGCCCCGGCGGTGAAGCGCATCCGGATAGAAGAGGAGGAGCGCGCAAAGGATTTCGCGACAATTGAACAAAACTGGGGCAAGGGCTGGCTTGATAAACTGGATCCAGGTAAGGTCTCGCACCTACCAGAACGTAACACATCTAATAGTGAATAGAACAAAAATTGGGTGTCAGTTTGGCACAAACCGCCAGGATGTACCTCAAGCGAACATCGAAGATTCCCGAAAGTTCCCCTGCCGTTTTCGGAGGGATTTTGAGATTGGTGGTTGAAAGGAGGAAAGACAGCGGGCCGAAGGCAGGAGGGTTCAAACGTTACACCGCCGGACCCGCGGACATAAAATCTGCTATGGAAGAGTATAGGACTGCTAGAACTGCAGTATCTGCAACACCGACACCTACCGGTGAGGTTGTTGCTCCGTTCGTGGATATATTTATGCTAACCGACATTGCAGCTCGGCGAATCGTCCCTCCTCCGTCGGCGGGCTTCAATGTCGGATTTCCAATTCCACATCAACCCTTTGTCACCACAGGTCAAATTGAGGGTGAACCCGGTATGTTTCCTGTCCTCCATCCGACCCAAATCCTGTGTATATGCCTACTAACATTTATTCATTTCAGCGAGAACCTCTACGCCCGAACTACGGTCGCCGGTGGGGTTGCAAGGTCTTGATAGCGATATCGTTATTCCAAATCAACAAAATAAGGATGCTGGTCAGTATTAGAATGGACTCCAAGCTCCTTCGTTGTCGTTGTGCTGGCTCATACTAGTTCAAAATTATTGTATAGACAAAGAAGATACTGACGATTGATTTCGCTGTAGAGGATCGGTATTCGTCTACTACTGCTTTGCCGCTCAAGCCCCAAACAGCGTTACAGTCACATCGACAGACGTCTAATACACCGATACCATCGAAATCGACTCTGTTTATCCACGTTTCAGGTGTGGAAAATCCACTAGAGCTACAAGCTACAGCAAATTTAGATCAGTTTCTTGCAATGCTGAAGCCACACATCATTCGGCAATGACGTTTTATACTGTACGCCTTTGAATCACGAAGGCGAGCCTATCTGGAAAGAGCCAAAGCCAGTTGCCGTGGAAGATGAGTGGGAGACAACTAAACAGAACTACCGCAAGATTTCGGTGAGGAAGTCGGATTCCTCAGATTGGAAAGATCCGGATGAAGAAGACGAATTTGACTTGAGTGCAATGCCGAGTGCTGATAGCCCTTCCGAAAAACTTCCACCTACTGAAGGAAACTCGGGAAATGACGTTTTAGTGCCAGAAAATCTACAGCAGAGATGGCAACAGGAGAGGGAGCACATAGTTGCACTGGCAAAGCAAGGCCCAGTCCTAGAAATCATGTTAGATGACAAGGGTTCAGAGGTAGACAAACAGCTGCATAGAGAGACGGAAGATACCAAGATGGCAGAAGTTTTGGGGTTGGAAATCGGGAATGAGATGGATCTGGATATGGAGGAGATTGAGCAGCATGAAGAGGATGAGATCGACCAGCAGTCAGGTAAAGACAGTGCGGGGACCAAACAAAACGAAGGATCCAGCGGTGACGCCATGGGCAATGTGTTGGCTGCTGAATCTACTGTCAGTCCGCAGAGGTCCTCCAGGCAAGTAAACCCTGAAACCCGCCTTATGCCTACCTGAAGTAAGCTAACTATGAAAACGATGCAGAACGACAAAAAGGGTCGCGCACCGCATCAAATCTACCTCTCAGACTCAAAATGCGTTAGTCAGAGGAGGTATAGCTATTACTACAGAACCAGAAGAAAAGACGGATGGCGCCGTATCACCCAACCTAGAGGATGTACTAGGCAATATCACACCTCAGTCATGCCCTCCCCCTCCACCGGATACACCCTTCCAAGACTCAGTGACGAGGAAAAGCCCCTCCCGATCTTTGACTGCACCCGAGATTAATTTTGGGCTTGAAAAGCATCCTGGGGTCATACCAGATGCAATTATTCCTGCGACACCCTCCAGAAAGAGGTCTGTGATCCCGGAGATCAAAAACATGGATTTCGAGGCGGCCATCACCCAGTACTTGGGTGAAGATATGATAAAGAGAATCAAGTCTGGCGAAATAGTGAATGTCCCTTTGAATTGGTTTGGGTGTCGCCACTTTACAAACGACCACATCGGCCCCGTGCCTGGGATGCTACACCCAGTATGGTGGCAGGTCTCAATGTACGAGCTTCATTACGACGGTGGGAATACCGACTTTGTTGGAAACATGGTACACTCAGCTATTCAGCAAGCCTCAAGGCAGGATCTTGTGCTCTGGATGCTAGCAACCTGGTTATGGAAGGACCATGAAGTGGTGACCCTGCCGATTCCAGCAACATCAGAGTCACCCTACAACAATCTATTATTCGAAGATGTTTTGACCGCACAAGTCTGCCAAAACCGGATAAGATTACCATGGTGTAACATCCAATGGCAACCTATGTCCAGAATCAGTCAAGCTTCTCTCGCCGCCATTACCCGCACCCACAGGGAGGGAGGTGCGGTCTTCAGAACTAAAGATGGGTTCGTTCCAGTTCAAGGCTTCCAGGACGAATATGGAATACCATTCTCGCATCCCCATCCCATCTCCCAAGCTCTCCGTGGGTACCGAAAGTGGAACAGTCCGGACGTCGTTTCCTCCATGGTAGAGCTATTAGACCCCCAGAGGATCAAGATTGATATTGCTGAACACGGCCGGATTATGGCTTACCTGACGTTGAATTCGGCCATCAGATCGCTCTGGGTGGACTTCACGTTGGGGCCAGATCGGTCTTTGTTGTCCCATAAGGTTCGTTCTCTGGGCGATGGAACTAGTGCCGGAATATCGATGAAGGTGGTGAAGTTGGTATGCAGAGGGGTGTTGGGCGCCTCCGAAGAGCTAAGAATCCTGTTGCCTAGCCCATCTACAACTTTAGACATGCAAGAATTGCTGCCCAGTCGTTTGCTACCCGAGATACCGACTCTCGAGAGCGTTACACTGCCGTTAGGGGGTATTTGGCTTACCAATATCACTCAGTCACCACCGACGCAGCCTTTTGGTTCCGACAGTGACACTCTGTCCGAAACCCCGACTCTGAGCAAACGACAACAGGTAGTAGCACCTGAGGCATTGCAGCGGAAGCGCCCCCAAGAAACCTCATCGACTGGTCGGGCAGAGAAGCGACTGAAACAGCAGCACTCTGTTATACCATTTGAAACATTACCGGTGCTAACTGATGGTCCCTCTGAGTTCACTCCTTCAACTCCTCTATCTTTGGACCCAACTGGTGGGTCCTCCGCTTGCTCCGTATTCGCCTCTTCAACTCCTCTCCCCGAGCCAACTGGTCAACCATCTTCAGTCCCCACATCCACCCCGCCGAATCTCCTTACGCCGAAGCAAGTTATAAACCGGGCACCGCAGCAGGAAGAAGACACTTCCGCGGCAGAATCAAAGCACGAGAGCGAGCTGCCTGGGCAAAAAAGCCACTCGAGCGAAGGTCATAACCTCCCACGTCCGAACACTTACAGCAACCGGTATTAGAGGAATATCACCCAACAGACGAAGAGCTCGCAACCTGGTCTTCTGCTTATAAGAAGCTGGAGCGATGGAATGAAGAAGAGTGGCCAAGTATAGCAAAGTTATTTCGCCACGACTCCAACATGCGATTCATGGGAGGCGACCAGCGGGAGCTTGTGCGAATTAAAGCCCCAGGGATGATCCGAACCCCGTTCATTCATCAAGCGGCTGGAGTCCATTGGTGGCTTCGGCAGGAGGCTGGGCCCTTCGGAGCGGGATTGGTAGGAGATGAGATGGGCCTCGGAAAGGTTGTATGAGTGGCAAGGTGACCAATGGGATGATACTAACTATCACCAGACGACGCTTGTCGCTCTTGCCGCCACGACGTCCGCGAAATTGTTTGCTATGGAGAGCCATCGCAAGGCTAACCCCGCCGACCACCGCCCCGAGGCAGCGACATGTGCTTTGGAATCCCGACTGGATGCGGAAGGAAATTATGTCTACCCGGTATGCCCATGTGGTGGGGGGGTTTCAGCTGAGCATCGTGGCCGTGAGGGAGCTACACTGTTTCTTGTCCCCCCCCGGAAATGTTGAAGGCCTGGCCAAAGACATTCGAAACGCTTCAGACTTCCTGAGCGTCCATTGTGAGCGTGCAGCATTTACGGGTTCACCACCCAAGTATATCCCTGTGGACACGATAAAGAAACAGACTCCAGAAGACATTGCAAGAACAATTATCGTCTGCTCAAAATCCTGTTTCCTAACCCGGTATTTTAAAAGCGGGAATCTCTTCCGTGGTCGTAAGAGCGCGTTGTTAACGGCATACGATATCTCCAGGACCAACACTTCATCCCTTAATGCCCGTTCGCTCATTCCGATTGCTCGAATAGTTGTTGACGAAGCACATCTCATCAGAAACGCCTCGAGTGCATTTCTACATTGTCTCCAGATGGCTCCTTGCCCAGTCTGGTTCATGACTGGATAGGCGGCAAACCTGTCTCCGAAAGACATCCTCGGTTTCGTCAATGTTTGGCAGTGGTCAAACAAGGGAGTATACATGCGGCAAGCACAGACGGCGCAATATAGACATAAACATGTTGAAGATGTCAGCAAAGCACATCGCAGGATTCTCCAAATGCGAATGGAGGAACCTAGTCTACCCACCAGGTATAGGGGCCGGACAGATGAGCTGCGACATCTAGCGCACGAATCGAGGCTCAATTGGGAATGCGAACCAGCGGACGTTCAACACTGGCTGAACTGGTACAAGCACGAGCTGGATCTCCAGGCATTAGTGGAGAAATATACGGATTTCTGTAGCAGGACCATGATAATCCGCACTAATGCGACTAGCATATGGGGAGAACGGTTGATCCAGCTTCCGCCGACAGAACACCAAGAGATTTATCTCGAGTTCCTCGACAATGCCCATCGTAGGGCATACTCTGAAGAGTTTCAGCGAGCGAAAGACGAGGTTGCCGCAGTGTTCAGGGACCATGGAAATACAGCAAAGGGTAATTACTTGTCTCTTTTCCGGAAGTCCAGGATATCGGCAAGCATACCAATGCTTGGATTGGATCCGGAATTCCGCGAAATGGCCCTGACAACGGAAGAATGTCGCCAGTCCGCTGCCTACAGCAACGAGTGTCCGTTCGGGAAGCATCTGGATGAAATCGTGGCGAGTTCTAAGAAGCTACAATGGCTCCAAAACTTCATCAAGAACCTAGGAACCGCTATCGATCCGGATACAGGGTACGAATATCCAGAGAAGGTTGTCATCTTTGCTGGGGTTCCGGTTGTGGCTTACATCATTTGGCTGGTATGCTGTTTATAACTCCACCATTAGAAGGTTAGGTGCTGATTTTGAATTGCATGATAGTCGCTGCGTGCTGTCGTCCCGACACCAGAGCTTCCCAATAGCTACGATGAGCCGATAAAACCGGTGTCCCAGGAATCTGACAACTCTCGTGAGCAGGTGATGCTAGTGTATAGCCCGAACAAAGGCACACGCGAAGATACGGTTGCCAGGTTCTCGGATAACCTGTTCGAAGCACGTGTCATTGTCGGAACATATGCTTGTATGGCGGAATCATTCAACCTCATTCGGGCGGCGAGGGTTGTTTTATTCCAGCCAGACTGGCTAGTGTTGTCTGAAGAACAGGCCAAAGCTCGTGTGTGGCGCTGTGGGCAAACACGCACCACACTTAGCTATCGACTCCTGACGACAGATTCTGTGGATGTCACTATGGCTGAGAGGCAAGCGCAAGGAGCCAAGTTCAATCAAGCAGTACTCGGAGTACCATTGGAAATAGCCGAGGGTGAATCCGAAGGCGATGGTGGATCCGAAGGCGATAGTGGATCCGAAGGCGACGACCGATATTGGTACTACTGAACCAGTAGAGGGGGCAGTGATGTAGGATTATCTTAGATCATGTGTTCATGTTTGTTATTTCTTTCCCTGGGTTTATTGGTGTGTTGTATTTTGGCTTATCTAGGCTATTCTCCTTTGGCTTGCGTGCTTTTTATTTCTTATATTTCGGCTTCGAGTTAGGTGGAGGATCTGCTCTAGCGTTTAATCTTCGGTTCTGGTTGGGAGGTCTGTTTCTGTACGGCACAGCGGATAGTATACTATACTTAGACTAAATATGGATGTAGCCAAAGGCACAGCCATTACCTGAACCCGATGCACGTCTTCACATAAACCCTACAACAATCACCAAGTTGCACAATTCACACCTTGCTGGGTGGGGATGGGGGTAGTGTATCTCTGAAATCTGGTATTTCTGCAGCGAGCTAGATATATGGTAGATAGGGTAGTTAAATATATGTGTTGTGAGGTTTCTCTAAAGGTGGTGGTGGTGGTTGTGGCATCGCAAAGATGAAACGGAGTTGGAAATACACACGATGTTTGGAAATGCAACCAAGCTTATTTGTGTTTGGGGCGAAGTTGTAGGTCTTCCGGACGGATTTGGTCCTTTGGGCCTGCAGCGAAGTTTTATGGTGTTATGACATCGCCCGGGCCGACTCCACGGTTGACCGATGGTGAAGCGAGTTTTCGCAGGAGAAGCCTTGGCAGGGACAGCCTAGGAACGGAGCCGACTCCACGGTTGATGGTAAAGCAAGTTTTCGCGTTAAGTGGAATTCCAATATAGCTGCAAACTATTGCAGCCCACGTACCAACTTCTTTGCTATTCTGTAGGTACGGAGTCACGGAGTCAAATTTTTCCAGACGATCGAACATCAATTTTGATTCCTATGGCTTCTGCTCATTCTTCCTAGTTATTGTAGTGCCGTCCCAGAAAATCTTGCAGCCAGAGGTGATAAATTTCTTCCATATGGTCAACTCAAGACAGTGAAACTTGAAGATAAAAAGGCTTTATAAGATGAGGCCGACACATTTCTCCATCCTTGCATATATGGACTTGTTACTGTATGGGGAGAACCGTGTGTATAGACTAAGGTACAGAGAGAAGAGAAGGAGAGACTCGAGATATATACAGGAGGCATCAGCCCCGGTTACAGCCAGCTGTATCAGACCCTTGTACATATGTAACAGCAGTGTTGCATGTCCATTCAGCATTAAAACACTCTGACCCAAATCAGAAACTACGTCGACATTACCGGTATATTCAACCTGACGAGGTACTGCCTATTGCCCTTCTTCACAAGTCCAAGCAATTCAATGATAGTCGTAATATCAATAACCAGGTGGGAGTTGCCAGCGGTGCTTTAGTAAACCAGCTTGCCATCTCCCTCCAAACCCCAGCGCTGCATATATGCAAGGCGATGCCTCTGTCCGCAGTACTATACCGGCAATTGCGGATGATACGTCAGCTGTCAGGACACGTGTATGTATCTCTCGATCAAATACAACGGTCAGGGTCAGAATAGATTTGTATCTGTAGCCTGGTCTGTCAGTTAAACATGTATCAGGGTTAAAACAAGTCAGATTGATCACAGTGTTATATAAATACAAAAAGCGCAACTGGAAACTACTGAAGTATAACATCTTCTGCCTTCAGGCTTTCGTACTGAGATACTTTTCGCTGCAACACCAATCACCATACCTAGTTAAGTATATAGACTCGTATATCCTATGTATATCAGTAGGGAAAGTATCTACATATTTATTTGTCAGGCTACAGGTGTATCTCAAAAATAACCTATCAGAAAAAATAGTGCATCATCCGTAATTGCCGGTACAGTACTCCACGGTGAAAAAGAATTTGTTCTCCCCAAAGCCGTCATTGAGTCTGACAAAGGAAGCTGAGCGGGTGTGGTTGGTACGAACAAAAGTACTTGATGAAGCTTTGAAGCTAGGCGCACCATTCTTACCCGGAAAGAAGCATCCTGCCAAGGTCATGCACCGGGTTGGCCTCTCTGTGTCCATAATACCTTCAACGGCGAAATTCTCAAGATAGCCCGATAAACAACGGCTTAGTTGAGGGATAATCTTGCTTCCATGTGCCGGACGTGCAAGCGTGATAACATCCTGGAGCAATTGTGATATTATTTCCGCCGAGCATCTTGGTGAAAAAAGATGGGTGTTCCCATCATCATCCTCATCAATCAAACCCTCGATGTCACGTTCGTTACCAACATCGTTACCAACATCGTTACCAACATCATTTCCTGCCAGTGGTGATCCTAAAGGCTGGGGTTGACGTTGGTCGTCCTCTTCGGGGGTGTTGTCCGGGTTATAAAGTTGAAAATGAAGAAACGGGATGGCATTTCGCTGCTCTTGAAGTAGGAGATTGACCTCCATATTCCGATTCGCCCAAAACCGATTTCGGGCATAAAGCACAAGCATCCCACACAGCCTTTCCATGCACCATTGAGAATATACCCACATGGGCCCTGAGGAAGTCTGCCACATGGGCAATTCGATGAAACACAGGAAGTTTGTATCGCGAAGAGGCGCAAGAGGTGAACTGCAGTATAAATCCTGGTTCGCAGAAGTTGGCGCTGCACTCGGGGGATCTTGAGGCTCGATTTGTGAACTCAGAGCGATTGGTGAACTCGGTGCGTCCGCGACAACTGGTGATTCCTCAAAGTCGGGTGTTGAACGAAATAGCGCAGGCAATGGCGTAAGATCGAGCGCCGGCGTACTGGAACGACAAATTGGAGGCGGTGTTTGAGGCGGAAGATGGGGAGATGAGGAGTGATATTTGGGGGTCGGTGGAATAACTTAAGTGAATCCGATGATTGCGACATGTTGAGTTGATGAAGTTGAGTTTGTTTGTCGAAGATTCAGAATCACCTCAAGAATCTACTAACGTAGTGACCCCGTTCTGGCCCGTGCCCTCCGCAGAGCCTCCATTTTGCTTGGGTCCATGTCTTGGATGGGGATTTTTGTTTTTGTTTTAATCATACTGTATTCACTCTATTTAGAGTATGATAGACCCCTAATCCCCGACGCCTCCGGGCACGCCGGCTAGATGGCGAAGCTCCGCAACTACTACCCGTCGTCCCCTCTGACAGAAGAAAGCAAAAGCAAAGAGTAAAAAGATTGACAAGAACATAAGAAAAGAGAAGAACCAAAAAGAAAGACCACCGAACCAAAGACCCCTCGGAGAACCTCACTCCTCCACTCGCTTGGGCGGGAACTTCCCGACGTCAGTAGCCGCCAGGAAGTCCATCACCGCTTCATCTCACTTGTCCATGGAAAACAGCTCAGAGACCTGCACGTGCCGGCATCTGCCCGCCTTCCAGCCCGTTGCCTTCCCCACCGCTTTCCAGAGCCCTGTCTGCTGGTCTTTCCACCGCCTACAGTGGCGAAAGAGGTGCTCCCGCGTCTAAGCTATCGTTCCTCCGCAACACCAGCGTTTGTCGTCTTCTCAGTGTCCGAAGCATTTCAGGTATACTCCTGTGGGTGCATGCCCGGACTTTAGTCGATAGAACCTGGTTGCCAAAGGCTTCACGCTTGTCATTGGGATGGGTCTCTTGCTTCCAGCCTTGCCCTTCAGTCTGTAACCAAAGTGCTGGCTGCATTTGTCGGCTTCCCACTTTGCCTTTGCTGCCGACCATCTCTCGGAGATCTGTCAGGCTCGAGTTGCGGCCGACCTGTATATTCGCTCATGTACCGTGTATCCTCAGTCATTTCATGCTTTGTTCGCCTGGCGGTCAGCCTCTTTTTTCCCGAGGATGCCCGAGTGTCCAGGAACCCAGTGGATCACTACTCCGATGCCGTGGCCGCGGAGTACCCTGGCATGCTCATTGATTGCTCTCGCTAGCTGCTGCCCTGGCCCTGAGTCCAAATGCGCCATCCATCTGATGGCTGCCTGCGAATCACTGAAAATCGCCAATGTCGTGACTCTGTGTGCCTGCAATTCCTCTGCTCTGGCAACGGACTTTCGAAGTGCGATTCCGATTGCCCATAGCTCTGCATCGAACACCTCCATTCTTCCAGTGCCGAGGTAGCCGCGGAAGCTTGTCCAGCCATCTCCGTTTCTTTGATGGGGATTGGGGAATGGGGACGAAGTCAAGGATGTTCTGTGGGAGATTGCTTCAACGGTTAGATGATTGGTCAAGCCGATAGCAGGGTAAGCTATGCCAAGGACTTAGACTTCTCTCGCGAGAACCATGGCTCTCCAGCGATAATCTTATCTACCTACTACTACTATCTCCACTTGATCCTCCCACTCTCTTCTCTCTCTAATCCCCATCTTCAACCTCTTTATCACCGTGTTTTATCTCTAATTATCATCATTCCTGCAGCAATGGACCGCCCGGAGATACTGGCTGCATGGCAGGACTTCCTCAGGAGAAAGGATCCTGTGTTTGGAGCTGCTTTTCTCGCATCTGTGAGTGTGTTGTTGACGGCTAACATGATTTCATCTGTTTCCTACACAGAAAACAGCGATCCTGCCCTCCTACAATCCTCGAGCAGTGCCTCTGCTTCTCCTTCGGCAATGTACCCGCATATTAACGTGTCGAGCACTGAGTCAGCACCCCCGAACACCAATGCGGCACCTCCTACCGCCCCTTCGTCCTCCGCTCCTACAACCGTACCTCTGCCATTACGTTCATCCGCTCCTACCACCGCACCTCCGCCGTCACGTCCTACTGCTCCGAAGCAACGATTGACACAATCGAGTTTCCACTTCCGTGGATCAATGGTGTCCAACCCAGGAACAAGGGCTACGGTAGTTAAGAGGAACCGTCCACAGATATGCAGGCTGTTGGGGATTAGTAACGACGACCACACTGATGAATGACTACTGAGATTGGATTGAAAATGATTGCATTCGACATGGAAAACCCCTCAATGTTTCTTACACTTCCCGGGCGGATACAGAGAACTACGCCCTGGCGAGGTCAGTGACCAACAAGTGGAACCGACAATATGGCGATAAGAAAACGTTATCGGAGGATATTATTGGGGCATTGATTAACCGCATCAGCCTCGATAATGTTCGCAATGTGGCAACTAAGACGAAGAAGAGGGTGGCTAAGGTTTGGCTACTCAATTGACATTTTTGGTTGAGTCTAACATGTTTCCGTGTGCAGGCAAACGGAAAACGAGCCTCCCCTTTCGACAACGAAGATGCTCCAGCTCTGATCAGCAAAAAGCCGAAGACTAGCAGTGCGAATCACACCCCTCCGCTGACCCCCCTTCTCCGGCGAACGCTGCACCAACCATCGCCGTAGCTGTTGCTACTCCAAGTACCGCAACGCCTGTTATCGTACCGCCGATGATTCTGACTCCTCCGAATGAACAATTGTTCCCCGTTCCGTTCATCGTCTCTCTCGCGCCCATCGTCGCTCCTCCGCCCGTTGTCGCTCCCCCGTCCGTCGTCACTCCGCCACCCGTTGTCGCTACTCTAGCCATTCGAAATTCAACTCTGGGAACTACCCCTGAGCGGGGACAGGTAATTGGTTTTTCTTCTAGTGGAGGCAACATCCAGGCTTTCATTAGACCTTCCAAATCATTCAGAATCACCAGGGCTCACAGTTATGTGCAACTACAAGGCATGATTCAAGGTCGTTTACCATTTGCTGAGGACGATATTTTGATGACCTCCACCAATAGAGCGACTACATCTTGGAAGGCTCTCGACTCAGAGGTGTGGGTCAGGGTCAGGGATGATAACGACAATGTGAAAGTCAACTTGAAGGTTGCGGGACCAGAATAATGGCAGTCGGGCACGGAGGATGAAGAGGAAGAATCCCAAATTGATCTCAATGCTACTTTGGTTTGTCCTACTGTCACAACATTAGGCGTGCAAAATATCTACGTTTTATCTCATGGATAAGCGATAAACTAACACGGCGGGCAGCAGCGCAAAGGCATTCGCAGTCCATTAGCTACCCCGAAAAAGATGAATCATATTTCTAGTAATCAAGATTTGAGGAAGGTATTTACTTGTCCGGGAGTGCTTATTTCCATATGGCTGACATCTACTCAGGCTACTAATGACATTATGAGTATCATCGACATCATCAATGGTTTTTCTAATCATTCGCAGATCTTTACTGGTGTTGGATATCCGCCTGCTCAGCAGACATCTAATGTTAGAATAACCTTTTCCTCCCTAACTCCATAACGAAGATTTCCGTTGCCCTGATGCTAATGTATGCACATTTCCATCAGGCCTCCCAACTTGACGACTCTGACTTTTTGCTGAAGCTCCCAAAGATGGATCTGCCCAAATGTATAGTTCATGACCATGGAAAAGGAGTAGTTGTAGCCGTGGTCCCGGTTGTGGTCGTACTAATGGAAGGAGTAACACTCAAAGCGAAATCATCCCCTCTAATGGTATAGGAATGAACCATGGGGACACCTTGCACACCTCCGGAACAGCTGTTGAGACCTTCAGAACACCGGTTGAGAGCACCGGAACGGCTCTTGAGACCTCTGGAACCCCTTTTGAGACCTCTGGAACACCTGTTGAGACCTCCGGAACCCCTCTTGATACCTCCAGACCATCTTCTCAGGCATCCGGAACCCCTCTTGAGACCACCTGCATACCTCCCGACTCCTGCGACACATCCTCCGACTTCACCCATCTAGAAAGCACTGGAGAGTCTCAGGTGTTTTATGTTCAGCAAGTGGTTCTTCCACCATCTGTCAATCCTATCGAAGAAGCAGCGAAGAATACCAGTGGTAGTGGTAGTGAAAGAGTTGGAGTAGGAGTTAAAAAGACCGTTGCTGATACTCTACGGCGATGCTCCCGCCGTAGGTTACCCAGTAGAAATGCGGATAATGAGGCTGAAACAGAGGAGATCTTGGCTAATATCAAACACCAAAAACAGGTTTCTAAGGATCGCCGAACAGAGGAGAACAAATTACTCTCAAGCTTTAGCTATTGACTTGATTTTTGAACCTCATGAAAATGAACTGACCATAATGGTAAGTATCTTTATCCCTTCCCATGATGTATAGTAACGAATTGCAGCTACTACTTTGCATGCATCTTTATATACCCTTGATTGTGCTTGTTTATTTGCCTTGGTGGACTTTGATGCGTCGTCTGATCTTCATGGTGTTGAACGTGGTTCATACATTATGATTCATGTGTTGTGACATACGAGAAGCAGTTAGTCACTTCTCCTTTTCTCTCCTTCCCTTCTCTCTTCTCTAGAGCTTTAGATATCAGAATGTATATGATTCTCCTCCATCTGATGTTACGGCTTCATCATATGGTGTACTTTGTTTGTTTGATGTGGGATCTGCTGTGGCATCTGTTCTGGTCTACGTCATGCCATCTGTTGTGGCATATGTCGTTGTGGCATACGTTGTGGCATCTGTTGTGGCATCCATTGTGGCATACGTTGTTGTGGCCTACGTCGTGCCATCTATTGTGGCATCTGCTGTGGCATCTGTTGTCGCATACGTCGTTGTGGCATATGTCGTGCCATCTGTTGTGCCATCTGTTGTGGCATACTTTGTGGGATGTGTAGTGCCATTTATGATACAAATTGTAGTGCAAATGAAATGACATTTGTAATCCAAATCGTGGTGTCATCTGTAGTGCCATACATAGTGTCGTCTGTTGTGGCACATGTCATGCCATCTATTGGCAGATTGTAGTGTCCATACCGCGAGATCATTGTCTAGATGAAGCTATACATGGATGCTAAAGTTGCATCGCTGAGATAATGAAGTTGTGCGATTGTCGTAAGAAAGAAGCATCATTATGATGTGATTTGGATAATATCTGGATGACACTGGCAGTATGCGTATAGTGTCATCTTTAATCCAAAAGGTCACAACAAAAGACACTACAAATGCTACTACATCCAGTATTCACAACCGTCCCTTCTGTCCGAGATTACTCCAGGACGGACGGGACGGCGGCAAGGCCGTTCGTCTCTGTCCTTACTCAAGACGGATGGATTTCTGCAGTCATCCATCGTCATCGGGCGGTTACAGTATATTTAGACGAAACCCATCTATTCCCAGAGAGCGCGCGGCAAGAGATAGAGAGGGACACAGTTATAGATACTGTATAATAGCGCGCAGCAACAGTTACAAATAGATAGCTTTGTGTACTGAATGTTTCAATAATCCTAGAGTGCTATGGTCAGTAGCAGTGAATGATATGTATATAAATATTGATCAGAGGAGCGTGATCCTGAAGATGAGATGCCCAGGGGTGCCCTCCAGTACTGAATCAACAGGCTTGATGACCCCCGGCAGCCACTGCTTGCCCAGATGGGTGTTGAGTTAATGAGTATTCCAGCCATGTCAGATGAACCAGAGCGTGTATTCAGTAGTGCAAAGTTACTTATCAGTGACCATCGAAATTGCTTGGGGGATAATATTACAGAGGCTTCGGAATGTTTGAAATCATGGGTGCAGCAGGGCTCAATCTTTGGCGCAACAGACTCAGACATGGTATGGATGGAGCAGATGCTCATGGATCATTTATCATAGTCAGGATAGTAATTCATATAATTTTTGTTATATTTGCACAATTGCACTAAGAGTTTTCTGTCATCGGCCGTCCCTTCTGTCTGTCTCTGTCCAGCCTCAAAAAGACGACGCTGTCTCCGTTCTGCTCGAGGACGGAGGGTTTCTTCGCGTCCGTCCCAATCCCGGACGGACGGGACGGTTGCGAACACTGACTACATCAGTAAGGATTTGGCCACTATACTCAAATGTACCTTAGGGGCAATTGCACACTAGTGATCATTTTACTTCCTTAATTATTGAATACTACTTTATCACTTATTCTCGTTTGCAACTGTATCTACTCTTACACTCGAGTACGGGGCCATACTTGCAACAAAGCTCACGAACATAGGCGAACAGAAGCAACTACTGCACAATAGTCAGTACGGATGCCTAAAGAGAGGTCAGCAATCGATGGAGATGGAAGCATGGTGCAGAAAGAGGAAGAGGAGTGGGGGAGAGGGTAGACTGCAGTGACTTTCTTGATGGATGTGAAAGGGGCTTTCCCAAGCGTAGCAAAGGGCAACCTATCAAAGAGAATGGAAGACATGGTGTTTGAAGCAGATGCATGTCGATGGGTAGAAGGATTCATGTTAGACGGAAAAGTGGTCATGAGAATAAACGGCAGAGAGGGGAGAGTAATGGGAGTAGTCACACGAGTTCCACAAGCATCACCAGTCTCATTAGTTCTGTTTGTCATTTACATTTCGTATTTGTTCAGCAAGATGGAGGATGGAGTTGTCAATATGTTAGCGCTCTCTTTTGTAAATAATGTGGCTTGGGTTGTGGAGGCGGACAAAGTTACTCAGTCCACACAGATAATGCAACAATGCGCAGAGGGAGCAGGAAGATGGCCGTGAGGAAGGTAGTTGAGTTTGATATCAGCAAAATAGAAGCGGTGCTGTGCTCGAGAAAAAGGAAATATCAGGAATCGAAAGTCAAAATGAAGGTCCAAGTTGAGAAGTACAACTTCGTGTTCAACAAAAAACCAACAAGGTGGCTAGGGATACAGTTAGATCATAAGCTAAGATTCCAACACCAACCCAAGGTCATAATGGCAAAAGCGAAGAATATAAAAAACCAGATCAGGTCCATTATCACAAGATATGGGCTGAATTCAGCCAATGCCAGAAAAGTCCAAGTAGTTGGAGTACAGTTAATCGCCCTCTATGGAGTGGAACTGCGGTGGGACAATCAGAGTGGAAGAGAATAAGACCTACCGAAGCTAGTGAACAAGTCAGCCAGACGAACGACAGAAATGTTCCGAACGACATCTATAGTCCTTTCTAACAAAGAGGCTGGACTACGACCAGCAAAATCAGTTCTCAATAATCGACAATGGAGGTTTGTAAAAAGATTAGTCAAAATGCCAGACGATTACGGAGGAGGAAAGATTGTGAAAGGGGAAAGTAAACTGGCAAAGAGACTGAGAAGATGCTTAGGTGTGAAGGGAAAGGTGGAAGAAAACACTCTACTAGGACACAATCTAAAAGCAGACGTGAAAGTGCTCATTCTGGAAAAGAAGAAGAACCTGAAGGAACTACATGTCCCTAAGGACTGGCTGCCATACTGGACAGATGGATCTAGATTAGAAGACAGAAGAGTGTGAAGTGCAGCAGTCTGGAAGGAAGGGGAAGAATTGTAACACTGGGAGCGTTGCCCCAGGTTTACCAGTTCAAAGTAGTATCCTTACTTATTTCAGGACTTGCTTTCGATGGTGGTAAGTTTGGAGTTTTGCTCTGGATGTGGAAAGTCACTTGAAGATTCAAAATGAAAAGATTTGGCTGTTTGTTTGTTTGTAATCATATTGTATTCGGCCGCTTGCGGCCATGACAGATTTCTAAATCCGCAGTACTTCAGCGGTGTGAGCCCTTTGTGTCTGCGGGGCCCTCCTTGCGTCCAAGTCATACTGCCTGATATCCTTCCCCCCATAGATTTCGCTGTTCCAATGAGTATATTGTTAAGTTTTGTTCACCTTATTGAAAAGGTTGCCGTTCTACCCTCAAAGAACTCAGAGGTCTTTATACCTCTGTCTTCGCTCTAACAAATACTTCTATCTATGCCTTTCTCTAGAACTCCTGTAATTAACCACCTTTCAAACCAATGCCTTTTTCCTGTATACCTACTGTGCACTTCTATCTCCCGATTCTTCCGCATCTTTATCGTTAGGAGATTGTACTTAGACCACTAGTATCCTTCATGACATCTATGCAATGGACTTCTGCCTCTGGACTAATGGTATCCTTTCATTCTAATCACTTTCAGGTGAATAGTCTTCGTTCGATAGAGAGTTTTTTCGCTGTGCAGGAGTTGTGCGTTTCCTAGCATCACAATAAACACCAGTTGTTTCGCTGGTGCCACTCAGTTGACTGTGTGCTATCGGTGATCGGAGCATGAATAGTCCAAAGCCAATGACTAGCCTTTGTTGCATATCAATGGTGTGTGTGATCGAATTGATGACTATCTCAAAGGATTGGTGTTACATAAATAGATCTGACCGAAGATGGAGCTGACAAGCTGATGGTAGGGCATCTGGTAGGGCATAAGGCACACAACTTTCTTGTATATATCTGGAGTCTTTCTCCTTCTTTCTCTCTTTACACTTAGTAGCTAAATCAATACACACAGATCTCCCCTCATTATTGCAACAATTGGTGTTGCAACAATTGCAATAATGGGGGAGAACTGTGAGTATAGGTTAAGCTACTAAGTGTAAAGAGTGAAGGAAGGAGAAAGACTTGATATGTATACAAGAAATTGGTATGTCTTATGCCTTACCCGATGCCCTACCATCAGCTAGTCAGCTCCATGATTGGTTGGATTTATTTATGCAACATGGTTCGGATGTCTGAAGCGAGCGATAACAGACGATGTCCCATCCAGGAGATACCAGATGCCCCAAGTGATCGTATGTGTCTCCGCTCGGAGGGTATCAGGTTATGTATAACAAGAATAGAACAAAGAGAGATACTACCTGAAAAAAGAAAAGAGGTCAATGATGCAGAATACCATGCTATATCGGAGGCAGTCTAAATTGCAGCTGTCAGATCTGATGGCGAGGAATTTGAAAAGGTAACAATTTTTCAGATTGCACTACAGGGATACAATGAGTCCAACATACAGAACCAGAACCAGGACAGAGCATTGCGATGAAGACAGTCAAGTTGAACAACAAACTCAAAGGGTAGGGTATTCAAATGATGTCTAGGTAGGTACCGTCCTATAAAGAAGAGGAAGGAAATAACAAAGCTGATCAAGGTGGAAAGGCGACAGCCACAAATGAGAATCGAAGGGCAAATCAATAGCAGAACGATTTAGGGGTTGGTTGTTGGCTAGTATTGACAAACAAAGGCCAAGTGGACCGAGATAGAACAGTGGTGGAAGGCCAAGATTAACAGAATGGTGGTTTACAGAATGAATAAGAAGAGGAAGATGGCAGAGGAAGTGAGATTGGCAAAGAAGTCGATTGCATCAAGGTACCTGCAACTCAAACTGGGCCATGCTCCAAAAGTGGTTTACCTAGAACCAATCAAGAGGGAAGAGAGCCAGAGGTGTTGGTAGTGTCAACACAAAAGGCAGACAAGAAACCACTTGTTTTAGTGGTGCAAAAAATGGAGGCAAGAGCAGGATGTTCCCTGGGGGAAGATGAAGAAGAAGTGAAAGTGGAATGAGAGAATGAGGATCCCAATATTGCAAGTATTTGAGACAGATAATGCAGTGCAGGTCGTGTTGGATTTCTTTTGACACCGATATTGGAAGAGTTGCAGGGGAGAGGGATGTGGTTGAGAAATATGTGGCAAAGGAGGGTGGAAGTAGTGGTGAAGTTCAGGGAGGGGGTAGGGAGAGTTAATTTAAGTGAATGGGGGGAAGGATATCAGGTGGAGCGACTTGGAAGCGTCCTTGGCTGTGAAAGGACCTAGGAATAGGATTATTTGATGGCCACAAATGGCCGAATGCAGTATGATTACAACAACTTCAATGTTTTGGCAACGTGTCTTACCAAATTAGGTAGTTACTTACTTATTTTGGCTCGTCATTCGAGGACCAACCACGGTCTCCAAATAGAAATGTCGGCACAGGTCAGGGTTTGTATAGAGAAATGGATACTGGCCAAGTTGTCACTAAATTAAAAGCCAACTAATGTTGAATTGTTCAGTGCCCCACTACTAATGTTAGCAACGGTTCCAGACTGTCATATCGGGTCCGGGTCCGGGTCGAAACAAAACTATTACCAAATTGGCGGTCTGGGTTGGCAGTATACCCGAAATATCAACTCGGGTATGGTTGAACAGTAAACTTCAAACCTATCTGAAATGGGCGGGTTGTCAGCGGGTCGCCCAGCGGGTGCATCCATTGATCCATATTAGATTCTTGTTTTTAAAGTTTCTTAATATTATTTTATCAAAATCGCATTTTCCACAACCAATGATATGTTTTTGCATGCTTTGCAGCTTGCAATATTGATTATTTTGGAATCGGTGTTTTATCTTGGATAAATTGTATTTTTGCGTATCAGGGCGGTAAATAAATCTGTTATGAATGTGATCATCTGCATGGTGCCTTGATTACCAAATATGCAACAACTAAAACTTGTGGCACTTTGTTAACTCTCATTTTCAGGAAGCGACAGGGAGCATGTCGCTTTTGTTTTTGCCAGTAACGGATGCTAATATTTGATGAAAGGATGCCTGCAACAAATCGCAATATAAATTGTGTAAAATGCCGAGCTGAAAATCGTTGACACTCTATTGACGCTCATTCTCAGGATGTGACAAGGAGGACGTCACTGTAGTTTCTCGCAGTAAAGGCTGCCAATATCTGATAAATAGATGTTTTTGACCAATCGGAAAATATATTACCTAAGATACGAATATCCAAACCGTTGATGCTCCATTGACGCTCATTCTCATAATGGGGCAGTGACCATGTTGCTGCCTTTTTTTTTGCCTAGAACAGCTGCCAATACATTGGTTATGCATTACAGCGACCATATCCCTGTGTAATTACCATACTTATTTAACCACAAATTGTCGATGGTCCGGTGACCATTTTTTTATTGTATTGCCAATTCAATATCTGCAGCCATCGATGATTGTTTTCATCATGATTTGAACTTGTTTGTAGTGATTCTGACAGATTGAGACTTGGCCCTGTGGTAAATCCAAGCGCAGTAACATTCTTGTAGTGATTGCTCACACACAACTACAACTTATGTATCTTGCCAAAAGCTTTATTGCACATGCTATACATCTATTCATCGACCGACATTCCCAAGCGACTGCTCACCATTTGGGCATATTATATTTCTAACTAAAACTCTCGGTCAGAATACATAAAGACGCTTGTGAAGCATTGACGCATTCTGTCCTACTTTTCGTTGAATCTCTTATTCCTCCTCATTTCGATGGCATTGACTGTCATCAACATCTTCGCAGCCTGACTCTGTGACCTCCATCAAAGCTAAATCGATCCAGGAACATTTGCTGTGGTGGTCATATCGCGCTGCTCGGTGCATTCCAGATCCTCGTTGCTGTTTTCTTGCTCTATATCAGATTCAACATGTGCAGTGCAATCGTCTTCACTGTCATTTGGATTATCTAAGTCCCCATGCCAGTTAAGCATATCATCAGTGTGTGAAATGCTTTAAGGTGCCCTATCCACAGCACTTTCGACTGCATGACAGTTGATTCTTCGGGTTCGGCGGATATGGAATATTTGAGTTCGTTCTCCAGAGAGGTCATTTGCAGGCAAAGCTGGTGGCAAAGGAGATGTTTCTCACAATTTAAATCCAGCCGCACCATCATATTGAACGAGCGACCAGGACAGTTTGACGATCCCTCCTGTGTCCAAGATTTATCCCCCAGCAGTCATCTGGTTGTTTGTAGAGCGAGATTCCTACTGGGTAGCACGTAAGTTTTGGCTGCCCTGCCACATCTACAAAAAGTCATTACATTGGGGATTCTGTGAAATGTCCTTTCCTCTGTGTCATGATTCTTTTCTGACTTGGTTTTTGTGTTGTTTGTTTCCATTTAGGGGTTATCGGCTGCCAAAATCCTGGTATTGGCTCGAGCAAACTGTCTTACAACAACCTTTTCGGAAAAGGTCTCGGCCGTGGTTTTTGGCTGCCTTCCACCGATAATATCTCAGCAAAGGGAAAAACTGGCCTCCACTCCGACAGCATGTGGTATGATAGAAAATATGTCACATGCCACATTGGAATGATCAGGGTACTCCCAGTGCGTTTTCTCCTGTTGACACCACCAGTCGGTTATGTCCGGGAACCAAAATGTACTGTTAATCTCCATTGGGTCAGAGTGGTAATGATTGAGATTTGGATTAATTTGCCCCCAGTTCTTTGGTGCTTCAGGCGGCGAATTCAAATAGAGCCTGGCGGCGATCAATAGACGTAGTGCCCGATCGCTTTGTCCTGGTGTCTTCTCAGCCACATTGTTAGGGTTAAGTATTCTTCATCATCGCTGGATGAATCATATGGATCAAAGGATGATTGACAGGATCCTGAAGCCGTTGAAGAGCGGATGAGATTGCTGCTAGGTGAGCTTTCATGCTCATTGACTGGCACACGTCGATGTTTGGTACAGTAATCATTCTCCACATACTTCAGAATGGCTTCTTGATATTGGATAGTATAGGATGTCTTGTTCTCAGGATTGATATCGATTCCCTTGTCACACTTTCGAAACAATTGCAACTTCTGAAAATGATGGAGGATATGTGTAGAAATAACAAGCATGCCCGTCTATCGCGTCATATCAGCGTACTATTTGGCATGCTTCTGTCGAGCCAACTTCACAGCGAAGAACAAGTCTTCCTGCCATGGAGTCTTCTTCATTGCTAAAGCTCGCATCACACCGTGCATATGGTCAAACATGTCATTGTACAATGTGGTAACATGGTGCAATGTCAATATATGCCTCTTCGACATCCACAGGGTCCAATATCGAAATGGCTTCAATATTTCCATCCCATACTTCACAATGGTGCATTCATCCTAAGTCGTGAAAAGTGACTGGTACTCGGTGTACTTTGGATTGTGGAGCCACTGGTGTGTGAATTCCCGTGGTCGGTATACACGCTCGAGCAACTGTAGTGTTGAGTTTCAATGTGTATTCACAACCATAATCGGACGGACTGTAATGCGGACTTCGGCATTTTGAGAGTCAATGAACTTGCTTTGGCGACCATTTGTCAGCATAGTCAATACTGTAAGCATTCTCTGCTATATGAAGGTCAGTTTCAGGACTTTCAAAATAAGATGCAATATATACTTTCTCAATAATCTTTGCGAAACCTGGTTTCATGGCCGACACCTTGTTGATCCTAGTGTTGCCCTCTTGTGAAATCTTTGGCTCTCCCCAATATGTGTGCATCCATTCTCTCCGAAATCGCTGATCATGCTAATGGGTTTACCAAGACATCCCGAGGTCTTTTCCACCGAGAGTGCTCAACAATGCATCTAAAGCCAGCTGCATGACATGAGCTGTGCATGGAATATACTTCCTCAATGCAGGCCACTAGGTCTATGGAGTAGTGCAGGTCACTCAACCTGCAACTGCATGCTATGTGTTGCATGCACGTTACACCGCCATAGCATGCAGTTGCAGGGGGTGCAAACATGGGTCTGACCTGCCATAGAATGCAGTTTCAGGGGGCCTGACCAGCTACCATAGCATGCAGTAGAGGGATCTGACCTGCAACCATAGCATGCAGTACAGGGATGTGAACTACTCCTGCCTATCTGGGATGCATTCAGTCTAACCACCCAAACCAACAATTATCGCCAGCCTTGATGAGACTCAATATTATACTGTACTATTTCTCCCTGATTGCACAATAGAGAGAAGAAATAATTAAAAGGGATGAGAGATAAGTATGAAGAGAGCATTATAACAAAATTTCAGAGTGGGAATTGCATTTTTATGTGTGTACTAGTTGACTATGCTCAGGAACACGGAAAAATATAACAAAAAAATGCGACAGGGGATGAGGTGGTGTGAAACTCCACCCAAAATATATCTTGGCGGCTCAATGTTTCCTCATATCTGCTGCTCTGATTTATCACCAATTCAATCGTAGAGAGTTGAAATATATAAAAGACATCGAAGATAACAGAAAAGGGAAGCTGGTCACTAAGTTTCAGGGTGAATATCATAGTATTTGTTGAGTAGTTGTTGAATTGGTATTGAAACATGATACAAAATACTAAACAATGCAACAGGGGATAGAATTGGGTGGTAATCCATGTCACATATATCGTTCCAGCACAGATTTTTCCACTCTTCCACAAGAAGTATTTCTCCAGAGTGGTATATTAGACAGAAATACTAAATTTGCAACTTTACTGGCAAAAATGAAAAGAAGCTATTAACAATGTTGTGGACAAAGATTAGCATTTTTGTTAAGTTGTAGTGATATTTGCCACGAAGGATGGAAGAAAATACCCAACAATAGGACAGTTAATTCGAGGTCACAATTGGTAGTATACATGATTCTTATATCGTATTGTTTAACAATAACGTCCATTAAAGATATTAACCGCTGTGTAAATGTTCCTCCAGCGATCCCGATATCATTATGTTTTCTATGACCCAAGCTTCTGTCATTTGAGTGGTTTTAATTTGAGTTCTAGTATCGGAGGAGAATGTAAAGATAATTCACCTATCATTGTTAACAAAAACACTGAATAGAAAATATACTAAGAACCATGTAAATGTGTTTCCATCTATCCGGATAAAACTATATCGTTGTAAACTGATACTACGGTCCCTGAATCATTTTCATTATGAGTACTGCTATCAGTGAATCATGCAAAGGTAGTTTTTGATTCATATTACTAAATGAGATGGCTTGTAAAGTTAATGTAAACTTGGTAAATAGTACTCCACCTTTCCAAATACAAATATGACATTGACAATGGATACTAAAGTGGTTCATTCAGTCCGACTGTGATTACTAGTATCAGGGGATAAAGTATTCATAATTTTAGTATCATAATGTTTATATATGGTGTACAAAAATGACACTAAGGAGTTGTTAAATATTACTCCACCTATCCAGATACCAAGATATAATTTCGATTTGATACTACGACCATTGATTCGATCAGAATGTTAATACAAGTATCAGTTGTTACTGTAGGCATCATCCTGGTATCACATAGTCAATAGTAGTATATGTCGTGCAGAGGTGATACCACACCCATTTTAACAATATGAAAGTCAATACTAGACAGTATCAGTGGATAATTCAATGAGAATTATTTTATCATACTTTGTAAATCTGCTGTCCAGTAAAGATACTAACAACTACATAAATTTTACTCCAACTGTGCAGAAACGATTCTGTCGTTGAGACCAGATACTACAGATGTTCATTTAATTTCAATGTCACTACTAGTATCAGTGCACCATGCAAAGAGAATTTCATTATAATATTTAATATATATGCTATTTAATAAGATACTAACAACTTGGTAAATGTTACTTTCCTTGTCCATCTATGAATATCAGGTTGGGAACAGGTACCACAGTGGTTCATTTGATATGAATGTTATTACAAGTATCATTGGGAAATGCCGATAAAGCATTGATATCACAATGAATTGATCTGCTGCCCAGGGTAGATACTATCGATGTGGTATATATGACTACACCTATCTAGATACGAATATGTCGTTGAGAAGTTATATTACAGTAGTTCATATAAGTTGCACGTGAATACTAGTATCATTGCATTGTTCAATGAGAATTTCAGTATCATTATTTATATATATGCTGTCAAGTGAGATACTAGAAACTTGGCGAATCTAACATCAGCTATCTAAATACTACTATGTTGTTGTCAACAGATACTACTGTAGTTCACTTCATTTGAATTTAAATAGTAGTATCACTGGAGAATGCAAGGATAATTGTTGTACGACATTGAATTAATATGCTGTCAAGTCTAGATACTATCAACCAGGCAAATGTTACTTGAATTATCCAGATAGAAATATGTCATTGAGAACTGATACTACAAGTGTTCAGTTCATTTGAATGTGAATGCTAGTATCAGTGGCCCATGGAATGAATATTTTCCCATCATATTAAATATATATGCTATCCAGTACGATTCTAGAAGTTGGATATTGTTGCTTTACCCATCCACGTCGGAATATATCATTGAGTACTGGAACTACAGCTATCGGTCCACTTGTAATGTGAACACTAGTGTCTCTGGAAAATGCACAGATCATTGTAGTCTCCGATTGTATAAATATCATTTTCGGTAATGATACTAACAACTTAGTAATGTATACTCCACCTATCCAGATATAGATATGTCATTGAGAACTGATACCACAGTCTCTCATTTGATTATATTGTGAAAACATGTACCAGTGGCCCCGGCAAAGAGAAGTTTGTATCATATTTTTTATATATGATATCACTTGAGATACTAACAACTTGGTAAATGTTACTTCATCTATCCAGCAAAGATATTGACAACGTGGTAGACATTACTTCACCTAGACTGATACGAAATTGTTGTTGAGAACTGATCAAACAGTCCTTCATTCAATTTGAATGTATATACTAATATCTGTGGATCATGCAATGATAATTGTAATATCATATTCTATATATATGCTCCGCAGTAAGGATACTCACAAGTTGCTACATGTTACACCCCCCATACTGACACAATTATGTCATTCCTAACTGATACTTTTGCCATTGATTTATGTTGAATGTGAAGACTAATATCGGTAGATAGTGGAAAAATGATTTTAGTCTCAAATTGAATAAATAGGCAGCCCAGTCAACATTACAACCACTTCGTGAATGAAACTTCACCTGTGGAGATATCAATATGTAGTTTAGAACCGATACTACAATCATTCATTCAATTTGTCTTTGAATACTTGTATCAGTGGATCATGTAAGCTTGCTTGAAGTATCAAACATTAAAAAGTAGTATATATACTGTAGATATGATACCACAGTAATTTTTTCAATTCAAATATAAATACTAGTATCAGTGGATAATGCATAGAGAATTTTAGTATCATATTTATGAATATGTTGTCCAGTCAAGATACAAAAAAGTTGATAAAGGTTGATCGACTTATCTAGATATGAATATTTAGTTCTGAATTGATACTACATTCGTTCATATAATTTGAATTTCAATCATTTGTATCTGTGGCTAATTTGAAGACAAACTCAGTTGTATCCTCTATATATATGCTGTTCAGTAAAGATAGTAACAACTTGGTAAATAATACGTAACCTCTGCGGATACACATATGTTTTAGAGAACTGATAATTCATTCATTTATGTAATTTGATTGTGAATATTACCATGTACTGAAAATGGGAGTAAAATTTTAGTATTATATTGGATAGATATGGTGTCCAGTAAGAATATTAACAAATGTGTAAAGGTTACTTCACCTATCCAGGTACGAATATCTCCCTGAGAACCGATACTGCATTTGTTCATTTAGTCCAAATGTGAATACTAATATCAGTGGTAAATCCGAAGATATTTTTTCTCTCATATTGTATAAATATATTGTCAAATATTCATACTAACAATTCAATATATATTACTCCACATTGGTAGATAAGAATCTGTAGGTGTATCTTGGTAATACAGTCGGTCATTTACCATCAATGTTAATACTAATATCAGTGGATATTGCAATTGAATTCTAGTATCATATATTATGTATGTGCAGTGCAGTATGATATTAAAAACTTGGTAAAGGATATATCTCCTATCCAGACTCGAATGTGTTGTTGGGAACTTTTACTACAGTTGTTCATTTAATTATATTCTGAATATTACTTTCTGTGGGCAATGACACATGAGTTACAGTACCATGTTTTATAAATACTCTGTCCAGTCAATATACTAACAACTTCGTAAACGTTACTCCACATGTCCTGATATGAATAGATTAGTGAGAATTGCTATCACAGTCTTTCATTTAATCTGAATGTGAATACTAGTATCAGTGAATGATGTCAAGACAATTTCAGTATCAAATTTTGTAAATATGCTGTCCACTAGGATCCTAACATCATGATAAATATTACTTCACCTATCTAGTTAAGAATATGTCGTTGCAAAATGATTCTACAGTCATTCATTACATTGGAATGTAAATACTAATATTAGTGGATCATGCAAAGATGATTTTACAATCACAATACATATATATGCTGTTGAGTAATGATACTCCCCAGTCACTAAATGTTACTCCACTTATCCACCCTTAAATAATGTCATTCATCACAGATACATCAGTTGTTCATATTACTGGAATGTGAATACAATTATGCATGGATACTTCAAAGATTATTTTAGAATCGTAAGGTATAGATATCTTGTCCCGTATTGATACTAACCCCTTGGTAAATGATACTCCATCTATCCACAATCCAATATGTCGTTCAAAACTGATACTATCATCATTCATTCACTCTGTGTTTGAATACCAATATCCCTGGATTATGTAGGCAACATACCAGTATCATACAATAAATAATAGTATATATTGTTTGGAGATGATAACAGAGTCATTGGTTTTATTTGAATGTGATTACTAGTATCAGTGTAAAACACTATGAGAATTTTCTATCAAATTGAATAAATATGCTGTCAAGTAAAGATAATAACAACACGTTGAATATTACTACACCTATCAAGGTACGAATATCTTGTTCCGGACTGTTACAACAGTCGCTTGAATAATATCATTGTGAATACTAGTATCTGTCCACAATGGGAAGAGAATCTTAGTCTCAGATTTTATACATATGCTATCCAGTAACGATACTAACAACTTCGGAAATGTTACATCGCCTATGCTGATACAGAGATGATGTTGAGATCGGATACTTCAGTTGTACATATACATTGAATGTGAATACCAGTATCAGTTGACAAACTCAAGAGCAATTTAGGACCATATTATGCATGTGCGCTGTCCAGTATAGATCATAACAGTTTACAAAATGTTACTCGACCTATCTGGATACACATATGTCGTTCAGCAGTGATACTACCGTTATTCATCTACTTTGAATGTGAATACTAGCATCAGTGTATCATGCATAGTGAATTTTTGTAATATACTCTATATCCATGCTATCAACTATGATACAAAGAACATGGTAAATGTTACATGACCTATCCAGATACAAATATGTCATGGAGAAAATATAGTACAGTTGTTCATTGAATTTGACTGTGAATATTAGTATTACTTCAAAATGCAAACACAATTCTTATATCATGTTGTATAAATATGCCGTGCAGGAAAGATACTAACACCTAGGTCTATGGAGTAGTGCAGGTCATGCAACCTGCAACTGAATGCTATGGGTTGCATTCACGTTACACTACCATAGCATTCAGTTGCAGGGGGTGCCGACAGGGGTCTGACCTGCCATAGCAT
>Ga0307514_10000532_pt1 | contig 74350 bp, 84 predicted proteins | sample 16_EM_MG_FD_203088 | JGI IMG/M metagenome (GOLD analysis project Ga0307514, IMG submission 203088) | Populus trichocarpa ectomycorrhiza microbial communities from riparian zone in the Pacific Northwest, United States - 16_EM | ecosystem: Host-associated > Plants > Roots > Unclassified | place...
TAATGGCATTGGGCTCCCACTTTCTTCGAAGGTCTTTTGTAACATGATGCCATATCTCGCATCCAAAGGGCTGTAGATGGACTAGCGATTGGGCAGGCTTCCCAGTCCATAACTCATAAGGGGTCTTTGTTTGAGACCTGGTGGGAGTTCGATTCATAATATAAACAGCAGTCCTCGTTGCTTCAGCCGACAGAAAGAGAGGAAGTTGAGCCCCATACAGCATTGCCTTTGCTCGCCCAACAATCGTCCTATTGACCCTCTCTGCAACTCCATTCTGCTCCTGTGAATAGGCAGCAGAGACCTCATGCTTGCATCCAGAGGACGCCAGAAATTCCTCGAAAGCATGATATGTATATTCCCCACCATTATCTGAACGAAATGCCTTAATCTTGACTCCATGCATGGCCTCACATCTTGCAAAGTACTTCTTGATGCTGCCAAAAGTATCACTTTTCTTCTTGATGGGTTCCAATTCCGTCCAAGAAGTCGCATCATCTCTGAAACTGATATAATACTTCGCTCCTTCCAAAGATTGAGGAGTCATTGGTCCACAGAGATCAGAGTGGACCCTACCGAGAGTATTCGAGGCCCGTTGAGCAGGCTTGGATGATGGATGTCGGGTCTGCTTCCCCTGCAGACATGCAGCACATGCCTCGATGGCTGTGGAGGTTAATTTGATACCAGAGGCTGGGTCCTTGGGCAGCTGTTTGATTCCTTCGAATCCAATATGCCCAAGGCGTAGATGCCATTGGAACAGCGAATCAGCAGATTTCCTCGATGGATGCTGGATGGGAGATGATCTGATGGGCACCGAGGCTGTGGCGAGAGCAGCATGGATAACCGGATTCCTCTTGGTGTGAAGCACATATGAGTGTCCAATCAGTGTCGCAGTTGCTATGATATCAGGACCATTCAAAATGTGCATGACATGATCAGCTCCCTCGAAATCTCCATTAGGTGGACCTGAACCTGGCTGGTTGAATACAATCTGACACCCTGACTGGTGGATCAGGCGAAGAGAGAGAAGTGAGCTGAATCCAAGTGACGGAATTTGGAGCACATCTTTGAGTGTAATGTCTCCAGATGGTAGGAGCAGCACCACATCTCCCCTACCAGCGGCCTTCACAATGCTGTTATTGGCCAGAGTGACTGTGGTCGAGTCAGGATAGTAGGTGATAAAGTAACCCTGCTGAGAGGTCATATGGTGTGAGGCTCCGCTATCAACAATCCATCGATCCAGAGTGGGAGGAGAATAGTAAGCATTATCCTTTTCGTTGGCCTGGGCCATCCAAGCTACAGCTTGCCTCGCATTGGCAGACCCCTGGCCCCTTCGATCCTCCCTGGCAATCCTCTTCTTGCAGTCCTTCGCCCAGTGTCCCTTGAAGTGGCAGTAGCTGCAAGTGTCCTTGGAGCGGTTCCCACGCCGCTGATTGTATGACACTTTCGTAGGCTTCCCATTCTCCGCATAGAAAGCAACTCCTCCTCTCCTGGATGCTGTCTTCCCCCCAGCGAGCTTCTCATGTTCCAGAATCAGTCTGGATGATACCTCTTCGAAGGTCAGAGACTCAGCGTTGGTGATGCTCGTTCTGAAAGGGTGGTACTCCATGGGTAGAGTGTTGAGCAAGAGGAAGATCTTGTCATCGTCCTCATAGGCTGTGCACCCAGCACTGAGAAGCTGGTTGAGGAGCTTCTGCAATTTCGAGATAAAATCCGACATATCCTCCCCCTGATATTGTACCTTGGACAGTTCACTCCTGACGAACCAGATTCGTTGCTTGTCCTTCCCCTGGTACCGCTCCTTGACCATCTTCCACACAGTCACTGGATCCCTCTCTGTTGAATACATCTCTCTGTGGTTGGCATCCAGCATTCGTCCTAGAAGGCCGCGGACCTTAGTGGCTTTCGTGTCCCATGCCTGCAAACTCTCATGCAGCTTCGTATCGATAGAGGCACCAGAGGAGGTGGAGGTGGAGCCAGATGGAGTAGAGGAAGTTGGTGGCGATCCAGTGTCGTCCTTGGTGGCAGCAGGTCGAGGTTCCTTGCCTTCAATCAATGCAAGCCAATCCTTCTCCGCAAAGATGTCGGTGGCAGCAAGTAGCCAATTGCGAAAATCTGAATGAGAGCTGAGAGGCTTGATGAAGCCAATTGAAGCGAGAGCAGAGAGATCAGAAGTCATCTTGAGATATATGTGATGGAGGGATATGATACTAAAGCGAAGGGGAGATAGAAGAGGCAATGTGGAATGGGAATAAGCGACGATGAGTTGGATGTGATTGAAGGAGAAGGCAGAAGGAGGTCCTTATATACGAAATCCTTTGGTGAAAGGACAGATCTGAATGTGTTCAAATGGCGTACGAAGCGCAAATTGATCAGAATACCAGTTGATCGGAATACCTGTGTGGTGAGCTAGAGAATTATTTTTCGTCGTGAGGGATTTCTGTGCCGGAAGTCACCGTAGCGCGGTAGGTGACCAGGGGTGATCAAAGTGGCGGCACCACTATCACCACTAGCAATGCAGCTAGCAACTAAAGTAGCAGTTCGGAGAAGGGAGAAGAAATGCCGCAAGAACTTCCAAGGTGGAGATGGGAGTTTGAGATCTCCGATCCTGTAGGGGTCGGAGCGAAGGGATAGAAAAAAAAAACTCAGAAGGCAAGGTTTAAACCAATAGCATTCCTCGGTGGGAAGCTAAGATCAGAAGGTCTGGTGTTGACCTTAGAAGATAAACCGGAAGTGCACTTGGATGAGTGACTTAGATGTAGCGTTCCCGGCCTGGTGGGAAGCTCAGAACAGAAGGTCTACCGGTGAGGTAGCCTTAGAAAAGAATGGGAGTGAAAGTCTTAGACTAACTCAAGCGCTGCGCTGTCCGGGCTCATAACCTGTTGGAAATGGTAGCGGGCGCTGTGAGAAAGTCCAAAAGCGATATCGTTCTCTCTACTCTAGCGGTCTCTCTATATACAGAATGACAAGGCCACATTGGCCGCTCCGCCATCGGGCGGACTCGGGCCCGGGGTTGAGCGGATTTCCAATAACCCGGCCCTGGACACGTAACGTGCAGCCGTGCCGTTACAGCTCTCCTGTACCGAGATCTCATTATTAAGGCCGCAAGATCAGTGGACAAGAGGATCATCGACGTGGACAGAAATGAATGGTGGGAAAGACTGAACATCCACACCGTCCCGCTAGTGAGATGCATTTGCAAGGGCACCAAAGGAAAATGAAGACACAGAGAGCAGATTCAGGCAGAGAATGAGTAAGTCGCAATTCGTGCTCAACTGAGATGGATATTGAACCCCCGAACTAGCAGGGAGTGAGAGCACAGAGGCCAAATTCAGGCATCATCGGTGGTCTTTATTGTGAGGGGGAAGAAGGTGGCACAGAGACTAGGGAATAAAGGTGAAACTGCTGCAGGAGTACAATACAAAGTCGAATCTTACATGAATGTGGGCGCAGGCAGCCTTTCTGAGCTCTGATGTGGATGGGGCTAGATGGAGAGCAAGTGCAGCCCCAATCAACCGAAGTGCGGCTACTATGCCGGAAAACTCAGATTAAGCGAACACTGGTGCAACATGGTCGGGTGCGCGTCGAAACACGGGGCAGTAGGCAGCCACATGCAAGAAAAATACCCGAACTGCAAGGGGAATCATACTGGATTCAGTGCAAAGAGGGTGAAGAAAATCGAGGCCATCACAATGGTACGGCAGAGTAGGAGAGTGCAACCCAATGAACGAGTGACGAGTGAGGCAACGGGGGCCAACAGAGTTGAGCACAGCACCACGTAGCCTAGGAATACGAGAAACGGAAAGGTGGAGCTGATGGCCGACGAAGTGGAAGGCGATACGTCAGTGATGGAGGTGGTAGAGGTGGAGAGAGACGTGACCATGAGTGAGACCACTGCAGAGATCCAAATTGGAGCTGCCGCATCCAATGATTAGAGTAATCAAGCACAGTTGCGGCAGGTCGTACACATGGACCAATGGCAGCGCTGGAGACGGGAGTGGATTGAAACCCAGATTCAGCAATTTTGCAGCAGCCACCCGTGGGAAAAAGGGAGAATCAGATTCAGTCACCCGGTGTATGAAATTAGAAAAGAACAGAGAGTTTGGATGGCAGTCCCCAAAGGAAGCGGCCTTGCAATGAATGAACAGTCAGACATAAGCCGGGGCGCAAATGACCATTTCACCGTGACTAATGTAACCAGAAGAGGTAAAAAGATGACGAGGATTTTAAATGTTTAGGATAAAAGAAATGTACAGACTGGAGTGAGATGGGCGAGGAAGTTATACTGTCAAGAGCAATCTGACAGGGAGGTGGCACAATAATTGTGGGGGACATGAATGCACACAGCTGAAGTTGGGACCCTAGATGCAGGGAGCAATGTGATGCCACATTTTCCGATGAGATTGTTGAGAAGTACGGGCTAGAGATTGGAAATGAAGTCCGGCCTACTCACCAGTGTTCGAGAAACAGCAAAAAAAGCAAATCAACTATTGACCTGACCCTGGCCACCTAACCAATCACGCGATGGACCATACTCGATGAGAGCCACACATCAGGCTCTGAACACGAGCTGATTGAGTGGAAGCTTAACGTCGACAACCAGCAGGAGGCAGACCACATGCAAGTTATGTGATTGAATCTGGCCTCTATGTCAAAAGAGGACGAGGAATCAGCAGAGAAACTTTGCAAGCAGCTGGAGACAGCAAGAGCCCATCTAGAGGAGGAATGCATGGGAGACGATGCAGAGCAAGAGGCTGAATGGTGTCAAGAAACACAAAGCAAACTTCTAAATGCCAAAGTGAAGAAAATAACAATCTGCGCTCAATCGCAGAGGTGGTGGAACGGTGAGATCATTCGGTGGAGATCCAAAATGAGAAGAGAGAAGAGAAGGGGAAGGAGGTCAGAGGCGGCAGAATAGGCGAAAGCAGAACTGAAGAAGTCAATTCGACAGTCCATGAGTGGGATGTGCGATGACTACTTGTAGAGCCTTAGAGAGGGTGAGGTCTGGAGGGCAACACAATTCACCAACCGTCGAGCGGAAGCCACAATTGAAGCGCTAACTGATAGAGATTGGAAGGAAGTAAATACCATTGCCGAAAAGGAGGAAATGCTCAGAGGAGAGTTGTCCCCCCTGAATGACAAGGACCAGTACTACGAACTACCACCAGCAGGCCAGGGACACGCACGAATCACTGAGCATTCAGTTGAACATGATCTCTTTTCGCAGTCGGTTAAGCAAGCCCCAGGCCCACACAAGGTGTCATTCAGAGCCATAAAGCTACTCTGGAAGTGTAACAGAACAACAATTGTGGAACTAACGAAGGCAGTGGTCCCAACGGGTCATCACCCAGCCGTCTGAAATTGGGTGAACTGTGTGGTTATTCGAAAATCAGGAAAGTAGGATTATACGAAGCTGACATTGTACCGAACGATATTCCTGCTTGGTTGCATAGGGAAAGTCATTGAGCAAGTGGTCGCAGAGCTGCTATCCGACGAGGCCCAGAGATGAGCACCGCTCAGTGACGGTCAATTTGGTAACAGAAAGAAAAGGTCGGCCATTGATGCAGCAGCTATTATGGTCGGCTGAGTGCACGCCGCATGGACAAAGGACAACATCACGGGTGTCCTCCTGATTGACATCAAGGCTGCGTTTCCATGCGTTGCGTGAGGAAGGCTGATCCATGCAACGATGGATATGATGATAGATGGAGATCACAGACGATGGACCGAGAGCTTTCTCACAGAGAGGACAGTGGAGAAGTTAATTGAAAGCAATGTTTACAGAGTCACCCAGTGGCAGCAGGTGTACCGCAGAGTTTACCCATATTACCGATTATGTTCGCAATCAACACCGTCGGACTGATAAAGCGCGTCAAAGATAGAGTGCAACCCATTGGCCTCTCCTTCGTAGACGACCTCAGATGGGTGGCAACTGCATAGGATGTGAACCAGGTGGTCGAAAAACATTAACCCTACGCAGCAGAGTGTGTCGAGTGGGCCAGTTGACAAAATATCCATTTCGACAGTGCAAAGACGGAAGCAGCACTTTTCACATGCAGCAGAGGCCACAGGAAGCACCTCCGGCCGAAACTCACAGTAAAAATGAAAGTAGGAAAAGGCTTCGTCCTGTTCGACAAAGTGGTGACATGATGGTGTGGAGTCTGCATGGACGCCGACCTGATGTTCCCAGAGCATCACAACCGATGTATGAAGCAGGCCAAGGCAGCAGAAAACCAATTGAGCGCACTCACGAGGATGCACCGAATGATCACAGAGTGACTATGAGCTGTCCAGATAGCGTCTGTTAAATCTGTCGGATTGTATGGAAGTGAGCGTTGGTGGGACCCGCGAGAGATCGGTAAATGAGAGGATCCTCCACTCCTGGTCAATTGGCAAGCTAGATCAACCCTGGGCGCCATCCCTACGACCTCAATGGGAGGACTTATAAGAGAATCACAGCTCACACTTGCGCGAGTAGCCCTGGACGCCAGGCAGCAACAATTCACAGCGAGTCCCGCCAGCATGTGCGAATGATAAGAACTAAAGGCAGTGGACGACCAACCCACAGCTGGCGGACCAATATGCAGGGATTTCACATAGGAGTTTGAGCGTGGCCGGGAAGCTGAGACCACCTGCTGGCCTAACCCTGACAAAGAGCCGGCTGTCAAGATTATCATACTGAGCAATGACAAAGCGGCCAAGAGAGAGGCAATTCGCTGGGCGAGAGACAGAGATGCGAAAGGGGGCGCAGGGGTCTGGATGTGGTGGACAGACGGGTCGGGATCTTACAACCGCAGAGTAGGAGCCAGGGTAGTGTGCAAGAACAGAGATCACTTCAAAGCCTTCCGCAGCCACCTCAGCACCTGACGGATTGAGGTTCGTGATGCTGAGATGTGGGCAATCGGACTCGCACTCTACGAGTCAGTGACGAAGAGGGACACACCACACACTTGCAGAGTTACGATGGTTGGCGTGTTCTGTGACTCGCGGGCAGCCATTTGACGAACAGAGCACCTGCAACCTGGACCAGGGCAGCCTCCGGCAAGGTGGATAAACCGGTTTGCGAGGGCTCTTTGCGAAGGTGAATTCGGTACAGAAATCCAATGGGTTCCAGGACACACTGGCAACCCCAGAAACGAGAAAGCAGATCGCCAAGCGAATTTACCGAGTGAAGGCAGCAGATCAGCCACTGTGCGAAAGCAAGTATACACCTCGGCGGCGAACAGGAAAAGTCATATCTCACAAGCAAAGAAATCCGCGAAGGCTCAATTGGAGGCCGACAAATGTTGCAAACATTACGGCTACAGACTAAAAGGCAAGTCTGGGGGCAAGAGACTTATCACAAACAATAGTGCGAAAACACTGTAAGCTAGGTTCTAGAGACTGAAATACGGACACGCGCCAGTGGGAACGTACCTAAAACTGCCCGGACACCGGGACAACCACAAACGGTGGTGGTGCACCGCCGGCGCCAGGCCAGTAGCCCCAAAGCGGGAGCATCTCTTCCACAACTGCTGCTGATGGAGAGAGCAGCAGAAGACGCTCTGGAATGAGGTGGGGAAAGCAACGGGATTGAGAGCGGGCAGATGCCGACACGAGCAAGTCTCTGAGCTGCTCACAATGGAGATGTCTCATATAGCGGTGATGGACTTCCTGATAGCTAACGATATCGGAAAGTTCCCTCAAACGTGCCGATGAGGAGGAGGACTAAGAGCCAGCGGGATCTCCCTGATTTCATCACATTTCCGTTGTAGTTTTTATAGATCACCTTCAGATGCTTTTCTTTCCGTTGTCAGAAGAGGACGACTGGTAGTTGGAGAGGAGCTCCTACGTCTAGCCGGCTAGCCCGGAGGCGGAGGGGAGTAAGGGGCTGTCATACTCTAAATAGTGTGAATACAGTATGATTAAAACAAAAAAAATAAACAAACTCAAATGTTGGCGGCTCCGCCGCTCAACCCTCACCCAACACCCCACTCAATGTTCGTCCAACAGGAATCGCTAGAAACTAGCCATTGATTCTGCCTGGCAAATAGCCACCTATCATAAACCGGATCGAACCGGATACCAATCAGCTAAACCCGCATTGTGAACCGCTCCAAGCTGTGCGGTTCACAAGCGCGAATCAGTCCCGAATCGCACTGTGCACTGTCGGCCCGAACCGGATCACTACCGAACCGTTGCCAACGCTCCATCTGCATCTAATTGATCGACGGACCATGCGATCAGTGGAATCACGAAGCGACTGAAGCATAGGCTGTTCAATGGGAATAAACCGGTCTTCGTGGAACTCCTCGTCGAGCCGGTTTGTCACGGCTGACTTCGACGCTATACATGGATTCGCTTAGAGAGATAGCGGAATTGGGTTGGTTATGATAAATTCCGCTGCCGAGATGCGAGGGAGGGGAGGGAGATTTTGGTGCTTCTGATGATGACGCAGTCATGTTTGACATTGTGGTGTATGAGCACGAAGCATAAAATTGGATACATTCACAGATGTAAGGCTGAATCGTGCTCGGCTATCGGTGGGGTCTCCCGCGTGGGGGCTCACTAGAAATATGTTAGCGGGAATGCGACAAGGATGTGCTGACTCTCGGGACAGGGAAAAGCTCGGGCACCCCTGTTTTGGCGGATCTATGCACATGACCGGGAAGTATCAAGCACCTAGTGCAAAAGTGGGTTAAGTATTACCGATTGCTGATCTACAACAGGAGGTACGTGGTGCACCGACAACTGTGTAAGTATCACCTCCGTAGTCACCCTCCTGCTCTCACAGCAGAAGTCATCCCCGATCCGGCGTAACCGAGTCCCTATTTCCTTGTCCAAGTAATCTCAGGCAAGGACGACATGGATCTTTTGACTTGAATGCTAGTGCGGTTCTCTATCATCCGTAATCTAACCGGCTTACATCGGATCAAAGTTTCCTTCCTCGCTTAAACGACAATAACTCCAACCAAACCTCGAAGATAGACACCCGAAACACTGCAAATGCAAACTTGGATGCTCGTAGTTTGAAGAATTTACCCCCTCACTCCGCCGATACTGTCAGAAACACAATCCGGATAGCGCCCCCACTCCAGTCGGGAACATCGACAAAAGTCTTGGCGAAACAGAAACAGTGCGATAAGTCGACAGCAACGATATAAATTAAAAAACATAGGGCGGCAATCGATTCTAGACGTCGAATTGACCCTGGGGCGAGCGTCCCAGCACCGGCGAGACCGCCGGAGGAGGGCACGCACAGGGATCCACACAACAGAGTGGTTTCGCGTAAAGGCTTTGCAGAAAACGTGTCTGACGCGACGTGTCGGCCAACAAGCAAGTGACAACGAGGACTGAGAGGCTTGCCTCGCAGAAGTGATGAACGAATTCAGAGTGAGCAGGAGGAGCGACCTGGACGCGGGAGAACCTGGAATGGGAGGAACGATGTGCCAACGGATGTGGCGATGGAGATGGCGACGGCAGCGACATCCATCGCCGCGGAGACTGCTGGCGCGACCATATTTCAATTGATGGAGAGAAAGGAGAACGGAAACCGGAGAAGGAGGAGCGAGGCCCCGGCAGCCCCCAGCGAGTGGAGGTGCCGCATTCAGGGGACGATACGACAGCAGGCACAGGAACTGACGCAACTGCACCAAACAGTTGGACATCTCGCTTCCCTGGTCGAAACCCGGGCAGCCCGTGAGGAGGCACAGCGGCTGGCAATGATGACGTGGATGCAAGTGAGTGAGCAGAAGTGGGACGCCCGCTACGAGGATGACAAAGTGTGAAGGGCGGGCATCACGAACATGATCGCGAAGACCCTGAATGGGGTAGCACAAGGCCAGGAGTAGAGAGACAGAGAAAGAGAAGCGACGGCGATGTCGGACGGTGGGGGGCAGGAGGCCTCCCAACATGCAGACACAGCGCGAGAAGAGGGACCAGAGGAGCACCAACAGCCGCAGCAGCAGCAACCGAAGCCCAAGCCCAAACTGCAGCTCAAACTACACCCAAAATCGCAGCCCGTGCGAAGGCCAAGGTCAGCACCCACACCCACACCCACTGGACGGTGGGACACCGTCGCACCCTGAGCCAAGAGTCAGAGGGCACCCGTCGGCCCTGGCCCGGGCCCAGGCCCAGGCCTCGCCCCGACGGCAGGATCAAGCATGGGAGAGAGACGCCTGATATTAACAAGAGACGAGAGCGTACCGCTCTCCAATATAATGGACCAGGACATCGCGTCAGCGATCAACAGAGCGCTCTTCCACCAGAAGGCACCGGCCCACATTAGGATCATGAACGCCAAAAGGAATACCAAGGGCGCGATTACTGACATCACGCCCCCAAATGCGACAGCAGAGATGGCGCTGCAGTACAGCGACATCATCATCACCACAGCGAGTACGGTCAACAAAGGAGTCGAGGACGTCGAAGAGAATGAGTCCTGGGAAAGGCTAAAGATCCACACAGTCCCTCTGATCCGGTACATGGGGAAGGGCACGGAATGCCTGCAGAAGATGCGAGAAGAATTTGATGCGGAGAACCAGGGTATCATGACCCACACTCAAGTAAAGTGGTTTGCGAATCCCCGTACCATCAGGGAGGGTAGGAAGAACGGAGAAATTGCCACGTGGTCAGTAGTTGTCTTCGTAAAGGGAAGCAAGGTGGCACAGAGCTTAGTCAAGAAAGGCATCAAGGCGGCAGGGGTGTGGTACCAGGTCGAAACGTACCCGAACGAAGGGCCTGACAGCAGATTTGAGCTTTGCTGTGGATGGGGCCACATCGAGAACAAGTGCGGCAGCAAGCACAAATGCGGCTACTCCTCAGGCCATTACTGGACAGGCGACAACAAGTGCAATGTGGTGGGATGCACTTCAAAGCAGGGATCACTCTGCGGCCACACGCTGGAGAAGTGCCCTAATTGCAAGGGAATTCACATCGCGTTCAGCAGCAGGTGCGCGAAGAAGAGGGAAGCCACCGAAGCGGCGCGGCAGAACAGAAAGATAGGACAAGCACGATGAGCCCCCGCGAGGGCAGCTCAGGACATGGCAACAGGCTCGAACAGAGTGCTGCTTAGCCCTAGGCCCCAGGGGGCGGCGGAAGGAGGGGAAGATGAAGAAGAGATGGTTGATGTGGACGAAGAGGAGGCAGCGGGGGAGGCAAGAGACATCACAATGGCCGAGATCGAGACTGAGACCGCAACAAGGACTGCGATTGATACGGAAACTGAGATTGAACGGGAGCCCTGACTACCAATGATTAGAGTAGTCCAGCATAACTGCTCAAGGTCATACGAGTGGACCATTACGGCGCTGGAAACCGGAGTCCAACGCAGGGCGGACGTAGTGTGCTTGCAAGAGCCACCGAGAGAAAGAGGAGAGATTGGGATAAGCCATTCGGCATACAACATAAGAAAAACAATAAGAGTTTGGACGGCGATACGGATGGGGGGGGGCCTGGTGGTTGATGAGAGGCTGGATTTGCGCAGAGGGGCCAATGACAATGTTATCGCTACCGACGTCAGGAGAAGAGGTGAAAAGATTTGGAGGATTAACAATATTTACTATCAAAAAGACGCGCGGTTGGGAGAGAGAGAGAGATCGGCGCGAATGTTGAATTGGCAGAGTGTCATTTGGCAGGGTGGCACTGTCCTCGTAGGACACTTCAACGCCAACAGCAAATGATGCGACACAAAATGCCAAGTGCAGCGGGATGCTGTTTTTTAGAAAAGCGTGATTGACGAGCACGGACTGGAGATTGGAAATGACGGCGGGCCCACCCACCCTTGGACAAGCGAGGACCATTAAGGCAAGTCGTTCATCGACCTGACGTTGGCAAATTGACCAATAGTAAAGTGTACCATACTGGCAGATGATCACGCCACTGGATCTGACAATGAGGTCATAGAATGGGAGGTGGGAGTAGACAGGCAGGAGGAGGAGGATCATGAGAGGGTATTAGGGTGGATTTGAGCAGTGAGGACTGAGAAGAATGCAGAAGCAGCAGAGAAGCTATGGAGGGAATTTGCGAAGGAGAGGGCTCTACTAGATGCAGAGTGCACAGAGGAAGAGGTGGAGAAGGAGAGCGCATGGTGTCAGGAAGCAATGAGCATCGTTCTCGATGCCAAGGCGAAGAAAATCAGGATCTGTACCAGGTCAAAGAGGTGGTGGAACGCCGACATCAAAGAAAGAACAAGGACGGTCGGGAGAGAGAGAAGGAGAAGACCGAACACGGTGGAGGCTCCCCGGGCGAAGGCAGAGGTCCAGAAGTAGATCCGCCAGTCCAAGAGAAAGATGTGGGGCAATTGCCTGCAGAACCTCACGGGAGCCGAGGTGTGGAGAGCGGCGCAATACGCGAACCGCCGAGCGGGCATGACCGTGGAGGCCTTAACAGACAGAGATGGAAAGCAAGCAAACACATCATTGGAGAAGGTGGAGATGCTGAGGCACAAATCCTTTCCCCCGAAGGACGGTGACCAGTACTACGAACTACCTTCTGTGGGAAGTGCACACACACGCGTCACTGAGCAAGCAGTCGAGCGAGCCTTTTTTTCTCAGTCAGTCGAGTAAGCTCCGGGACCAGACAAACTGTCTTTTGGTGCTATACGGCTGCTCTGGAAGTGGGACAAAGTGAGGATAATGAGGCTGACGAGGGCGGCAATTCGCACGGGGAGACACCCAGCACTATGGAAGCGGGATAGCCGCGTGGTGATTCGCAAGCCTGGCAAAGACGATGATACATAGCTGAAGGCCTACCGTTCTATATTGCTGCTGAGCTGCATTGGAAAAGTGGTCGAGAAAGTAGCCGCGGTGCTGCTGTCAGAGGAGGCCGAAAGAAGGGGGCTATTGAGCGACGGACAATTTGGAAGCAAGAAAGGACTGTCAGCCATTGATGCGGTGGCCAGCATGGTCGACAGAGCTCAGGCGGCGTGGAAAACGGCCACATTACAGGCGTGCTCCATATGGATATTAGGCAGCGTTCCCGAGCGTGGCAAAAGGAAGACTAGTCAACTTAATGAAGGTCAGGGAAATGGATGGAGATCTTGAACGAGGGACGGAAAGCTTTCTGTCGGAGAGAACGGTGGTGATGATAATCGTGGGCAACGCCATGGACAGACACCTAGTGGAGTCAGGGGTCCCGCAGGGCTCGCCTGTGTCACCGATCCTCTTCGCGATCTACACCTCCGGACTAATCACGTGGGTCGAAGTGTATGTATCAGATGCCAAGGGGCTATCCTTTGTTGACGACCTTGGCTGGGTGGAGACCGGAAGCGATGTCGACCATGTCGTCTCGATACTTGAGAGATGTGCAGCAACAAGCACCGAGTGGGCAAGCAGATGAGGGGTACAGTTCGACACGGCAAAGACGGAGGCGGTGCTGTTCACGCGCTGACGGGGCCAAAGGAAACACCTCCGGCCAAAGCTGAGAGCAAAGATACGAGTCGGAAGTAGTGTTAGCAACGGTTCCATTTTCGGACCGTTTGTACTATAGCGGTTCCATGAAAACCCGGCCCCAGGCGGTTCGGTCCGGGCTTGTGCAAAACGGTTCCCTCAATTAAGTTCTTGAATATTCATCCAATGATTTAGTGATTGGTATATGAAATATGGAGCTTCAGATGGCGCATCTTTTGGCAGTCTTCGAATTTTGATATCTTCAAAACTCAGCATGCTGCTTTAAAATTATTGTCATTTTTGGCCGAAAAACGAGGTTTTTGGGGTGCCGCTTGCTGAGATTTAAAGATATCGAAAACCGGAGACCGCCAAAAGATGCGGCGCGCTGAGCTGCATATTTTACATACCAAACACTAAACTCTCTGATCAATATTTGTGACCTTAAAGTGATGGTTCGCTTAAAAAATCATCGATTTTTGATGGGGTAAGGCCGTTTCCATGCAGACCTATAAAACCGGCCGGGTCCAAAACTGGAACCGTTGCTAACACTAGTCGGAAGCGGGTCCATACGATTCAACGCACAGGCGACACGTTGGCTCGGCGTCTGGATACACGCGCATCTAACGTTTAAGGCGCACCATAACGGATGCATGAAGAAAGCCAGGGCAGCAGACGCCAGACTCCGATCACTTACCAAGAAATACGGTGTGGTTCCGGAGAGCGTCCGGGCCGTCCAAGTGGCGCGCGTCCAAGCGGTCGCGCTATATGGCACGGAGTTCTGGTGGGACCCCAGGGAAGTAGGCAGGCGAGACGACCTCCGACTCCTCCTCAATCGACAAGCCTGGTCCATCCTGGGCGCGCAACCCACGACCCCGCGAGGTGCACTAATGAGAGAGTTAGGGCTTACACCGGCGCCGGTGTGCTTACACTCCAGACAACAGCGATTCGCAGTGAGACTACAAAAGGAGGGCTGCACCAAGCTATAGGAGCTACACAGCAACCCCGCCTCCGGTGCGCCGATATGCAGAGTAGTCATGAAACCGCATGAGCAGGGCCGGACAACCAACGGCATGAACTGGCCGGCCCTGAGCGAAGAGCCCGCGGTCAGCACCACCATACTGGACGACACAGCTGCAGCCGAAAGCGCCGCGCAGCGCTGGGCAAGAGAGAAAGAAGCCAAAATCGGAACAGGGGTCTGGATGTGGTGGACAGATGGATCACGCTCAGACGATGGCCACGTGGGAGCCGCAGCGGTGTGTAAGCACGGGAATGAATGGAGGTCTCGCAGCAGCATTCTGGGCACCTGATGTATGGAAGTCTTCGACGCCGAACTGTGGGCGATCGGGCTCGGGCTTGACGTGGCAATCGAGAACAGACAAAAATTCCAGATGCATGGAGCGAAGATGGTGGCAGTCTTCAGCGACTCACAGGCCGCAATTTGACAAGCGGCACACTTGGAGCCGGGCCCAGGGCAGCGACTGGCGAGGCGGATCAACAGAAGGGCACAGAGTCTCCTCACGCACAGCATCGCAACCAACATCCACTGGGTCCCGGCATCATCCAGCATCCCCGGAAACGAATAAGCAGACTGTCTGGCCAACTTGGCCCGAGACGCAAGAGGGAGCACAGTGATGGATAGGCCATACACCTCGGCCCCAAACAGGGCTAAACGAATGTCTGAAGGAAGGTTGGCAGCTAAGTCCGAGTGGGAGGCCGACAAGCTCAGCAAGCACATCAGCAACAGACTCAAGGGCAAGGCGGGGACCAAGAGACCTATCCCGATGACAAGCGTAAAATCACTGGCCGCCAGGTTCTACCGACTGAAGTCTGGGCACGTGCACACTGGACGCTACCTGAAGCAGTTCGGCCACCGAGATGACAACAAATGCTGGTGGTGTGGATGGAATGCGTCCCAGACACGGGAGCACCTATTCCGCCACTGCAGCAGATGGAAAAACCAGCCGAAGACACTGTGAAGGACAGTGAGAGAGGCAACAGGCTGGAAAGCGGGCAGGTGCCGGCATGTGCAGATATCTGAGCTTTTTACCATGGAAGAGTGCGACCAGGCGGTGATGGACTTCTTGGCGGCCACTGTGGTCGGGAACATTCCGCCCAAATGACGTAGCGGTATGGAGCGGGCTCAGGGCTTGGGGCTCGGGGGTGGCGCTGGCGGCAACGGGATTATACTACTGTCTCTTTCTTTCTTTTTTTCCTCATTTCTTGTTCTTTTTGTTTCTCTCTCACCTTTCATTTGTCAGAGGGGACGAAGGGTAGCGGGGGGGCAGCCCCGCCATCTAGCCGGCTCGCCCGGAGGCAAATGGGATATCAGGGTCCTGTCACACTCTAATTAGAGTCAATACAGTATGATTAAACAACAATCAACAAGGCATGTACTTGGACAGACAGAACTGTTGCAATAGTGAAAGGGAGAACAGTATGAATAGACTTAGGTAGAGAGGGGAGAGAACGATAATGAATCGTGCTATGTATGAGAGAGAAGAGTGCCTTGTGCCTTATCATCAGCCCCACATGTGTTAGGTGTATATATATATGTAACTGAGACGGACTATTGACATACCTAAGTTGTTGTAGGAGACCATTGTGCAAAAGCTGGTGCAGATGAATTGGTTGATGACAACCAGTGAAACATGTCTCGGATTGTGGATGGAATTATCAGCGTCAGAGCTGAATATCTCCGCATAATCCATTCTCCCATGTAACGGCTATTAGAACGTTGCACAATGTAATCTCCTCAAGAATCAATCCCATCCGAATATCTCTGTAGTAGTCATTCATACTGTTAGATTTTCCTGTATCAGTATTGTTTTCTTTCATATCTCCTCCTCTCATTCTGGGGCAATCACTATATGATATGTATATTGCATATCTTCAGTTATCGCACAGATCGATCAGATAACCCAGTACCCAGCATCCAATGGTCTCAATGTTCTGTGGATGGACCAGTCTAGACTGCAACAGTTCAGGTTTAGTCTCGATCAGTGCGGGTCATTTTAGACTGGAATCAGATAAGTTTAACATTTCATCAGACCAGTTCAGACTCAGTCTTGACTGGGCCTAGATTTCTTTGTAGAGCTAAGTTTAAACTTGCTAGCATCGGGTTAACATTGGGATAAATTTGCCAAATTTGACTGGTAACTTGTACTATACTGGATATAATCGTCTATTCTCACGTGTTCCCTGCTTAAAAGTGGGGAGCAATCGGGATTTTGTAAGTCGCCCGACATTAAAATCTTGGTAATTCTCCAGATTCACGCAACCATACCCACAAGGGACAAGATCATGCAATTATGGAAGCTTTTGATTTCAACAGTGCATGAACATATCAACTTAGGTAGTATCTAACCAACCATTGGGACCCTTGATCAAAGCAGCAAATTAATGTGAGTCGCCAAATTCAGTTGCATATTAACTCCTATCATTTGAAGCAGTATCATTGTCATCTTCTAGTATTTAGCGCTTTGCGTGTTAATTTACCTACGAATAGTGACAGGTGTTCTAGTTCATTCATGGAGTCAGTCAACATTTTCAAATACTTTGCTCTGCACACATGTATGTGCACGCACTGGCATGTACGTACACTCTGCTGGCTCTATCCTGCTAAATTCAATCAGCGCAACTGCGTACGTTCAGCGCAGCGCAATTGAGTACATTCAAGGTGTAAATGCGGCTGCACTACTGTTCATTGCAAGTGTTTCAAAGCAAAAGCCGAGTGCACACTTCATTTCCATGGCCGAAGTGGTGGTGCACAGTGTATATATACTGCATCTTCTGCTGCGCAATCATGTACTATAAATCTCGAACGAAATACAAGATCAGTTTTTCCTGAGCCAGGTGCTAATCAAAACCGCCGTTGAGCGAATACACAAGGAGATGCTTGCGCGCATACTGATCCCACATCTGCGGAGGATCCTGCCAATGATAGCAGTGATTTGACTGAACTGGATACTGAGGATGAGGAGGTTCACAAGGAGAAAGAGGTCACTGGGGAGGAAGAGGAAGAGGGCAATGGGGAGGGAACTGAGGAAGATGAGCCAGTTTCAAACGATGACATGGACCACAGTGTAATTGTAATTGCATCAGGAAGTCCAAGACTCATCCGATTGTATGGACCACGATGATGTATAGCGTATACGGTTCAGCTTGATCGAGGGCTAGTGGACAGGATTTGGTGGGGCCTGACGGATGGCTGGCGGCTGCCAAAGGTCAAACCTGAGTTTGAGCTCAGGTTTGAGTTTGGATTGGAGGCAGAGCGGGAAGAAGTCAGGAGCAAGGAGAGGAGTATATAGGAGGGGCAGAGGGGCAGAGGGGCAGATGTGGGGCAAGCAGCGCCTTCAGCATCAACCCACCCACCCGCACCATGCATATATTGTGTTTTTTTGAAGTTCTTTGTTTTCGACTCTACACCCAGTAAAGGGCGTCCGGCCTACAACGAGAGAGTCCAGGTGGAGTGGCGGCCACAGCAGTAGCCATCACTCCTCCCAGGCAGCAACCTTGTTTGTGGTTCTTATAATCTTTCGTTTTGGGTTTTACTTTGTTTTTGTTCTGCAGTTGTTTGTATATGACTGCGAATGTAAAAGCACGTGTCGGAGGGAAGAACGAGCCTACTAGTTGGAATTTTTCATTGACTCCGCGAACGAACTAGTCAGTTTACTGAGGTGGGGTACGGACTCTGTGAACGGACAGCTCGTTCACGGAAGGTGGGCCACGTTGAACTGACGAGGTACTCTGCGGAGGAACCGCCTCTGTGGATGAACTAGAACAATAGGTATATTATCCATAGAATAGTTACTTGTAACTATCCACAGAGACTCCTAGATACAATATATTAGCTGCTGCACATTTGCTAGTGGGAGTTGCTACCTTTCCTGCACGATCTAGTTTGACAATTTGAGAATTTCACCATCCACGGATATCTGCCAGTAATGACCATAGACAGCAATGGGGCGTCCCCAACCGTCCTATCCATGTGTCACGGTCCTGCCTCAAAAATACAACGCTGTCCTTGGCCATCCTGGGAGATCCCGGACGGATTGGACCATTGAGAACACCAGCAACCAAGATAATAGTGCACCCAGGGCCTCCAGAAACCCCTAGAAAATGAATTCTAGTGATCGCAAAGTACACAATTTCTTGGAGTTAACTAAGCGAGCAACAAAAGGCTTGGCGAAATAGAAACAACGCGATAAGTCGACAACAGCGATTGCAACTACAAACCAGAGAGCGGCAATCGATTGTGGACATCGAATTGACCCCGGAGCGTGTGTCCCAGCACCGGCGAGACTGCAGGAGGTGGGCGCGCACACAAACCCACACAATTGAGTGGAGTCGCGTTGAGTCTTGGCACAAAACATGATTGAGCAACGCCTTGCCCAACCAGCAGGCGACGACAAGGACTACCCTAGAAATAGAGGTTTGCCTCCAAGGTGTGATGACCAAAGCCAGAGGATGTGAGAAGAGCGACCTGGACACCGGAGAAGCAGCAGACAGGAGGAGCATCGCGCCTGTGGATGTGGCGATGGAGATGACGACTGTGGCGACACTCACCACCCCACAGACTGAGGGAGCAACCATGTTTAAGCCGGTGGAGAGAAATGATAACTGGCCGCGTAGAAGGAGGAATGAGGTCCCGGCGACCCCCAGCAATTGGAGGAGCCGCATGAAGAGACCAATGTAACAGCAAGCGCAGGAGCTAATGCAGCTGCACTGAACTGTTGGACACCTAACAAACTTGGTGCAAGCGCAGGCAGGCGGCGAAGAAGCACAGTCGTTGGGTATGACGACGTGCATGCAAGCGAGAGAGCAGAAGTGGCATACCCGCCACGAGGACGACAAGCTGTGGGGGGCGGGCATCACCAATATGATCGCGAAGATCATGAATGGAGTAGCAGCAGGCCAGGAAGCGAGAGGGAATGAAAGAGACGAGACTAAGGGTACGGATGGCGGAGGGCCAGAGGCCTCGCAACATGCAGATATGACGCGAGAAGAGGAACCAGAGAGGCGCCAGTAGCTGCAGCAGCAACCGAAGCTAACACTGCAGCTCAAACTGCAGCCTAAACCGCAGACCGCGCCCAAGCCAAAGTTAACGCCCACACCTGCTAGACTGTTGGAGACCGTCCCACCCTGAGCTGAGAGTCAGCGGGCACCCGTCGGCACAGGCCCCGCCCCGACTGCGGGATCGAGCATGACGGAAAGACGAGTGATATTAAGAAGAGACGAGAGCGTACCGCTCTCCAATATAATGCACCAGGAAATATCGTCGGCAATCAACAGAGCGCTCTTCCAACAGAAGGCACCGGCCCACATTAGGATCATGCATTGCAAAACGCATGCCAAGGGCGCGATTACTGCAATCACGCACCCCAATGCAACAGCAGAGATGGCGCTGCAGTACTGTGACATCATCATCACTGCAGGGAGGACGGACGACAAAGGAGTCGTGGACTTCGAAGAGAATGATTCCTGGGAAAGGCTAAACCTCCACGCAGTCCCTCTCATACGGTTCATTGGGGAAGGCCTCGGACAGCCTGCAGATGATGCGAGAAGAATTCGAAGCGGGGAATGAGGGTATAGGGATCCCCACCCAAGTTACGTGGCTGGCGAAGCCCCGTACCATCAGGAAGAGGAGGCAGAACGGAGAGATTGCCGAGTCATTGGTAGTTTTCGTAGTGAAGGGGAGCAGGGTTGCCCAGAGCTTAGTCAAGAAAGGCATCAAGGCATTGGGGTTGTGGTACCGAGTCGAAATGTACAAGAACACAGGACCTGACAGCAGGTGTGAGCTCCGCTGCTGGTGGGGCCACATTGAGAACAAGTGCGGCAGCAAGCCCAAATGTGCCTACTGCTCAGGCGATCACCGGACGAGTGACCACAAATGCAATGTGGTGGGATGCACTGCAAAGCAGGGATCACTCTGCAGCCACACGCTGGAGAAGTTCCCCAATTGCAAAGGAAACCATATTGCGTTCAGCAGCAGGCGCGTGAAGATGACCGAAGCCACCGAAGCGGAGCGGCAGAGATGCAAAATAGGACTATCAGGACGAGCATCCACGAGTGCAGCTCGAGACATTGCAACGGCAATGAGCGCGAACAGAGTGGCGCTTGATCCTAGGCCCCAGGGGGTGGCGGTAGGAGGGGGAGATGGAGATGAAGAGGATATGGCGGACGTGGACGAAGAAGAGGAGGCACCGGGGGGGGGCAAGAGACATCACAATGGCCGAAATTGAGACTACGATCAGGACCGCGACTGATATCGAAATGGATACCGAAACGGGAGCCCTGGCTGCCAATAATTGGAGTGATCCAGCACAACTGCGCAAGGTCATACGAGTGGACCATTGCGGCGCTGAAGATGGGGGTCGAACGTAGTGCGGACGTTGTGTGCTTGCATGAGCCACCAAGAGAAAGCGGAGGTATTGGGATCAGCCATTCGGGATATGAAATAAGAAAACGAAAAAGGCTTTCGATGGCGGTGCGGAGAGGGAGCAGCTTGGTGGTTGATGAGCTGACGGATTTGAGGAGAGGTGTGAATGAAGATGTCATTGCCACCAACGTCATGAAGGAGAGGGGAGAGGATAACGAAGATCGTCAATGTTTACGACCAAAAGAACACGCAATCAGGAGCGAGACCGGCGCGAAAGTTCAACTGGCAGAGAGTCATTCGGCAGGGCGGCAATATTCTCGCAGGAGACTTCAACGCCCACAGCAAACGATGGGACCCAAGATGCCAAGTGCAGCGGGATGCTGCTTTCTGGGAAGAAGTGATTGACAAGAATGGACTGGAGATTGGAAATGAGCGCAGGCCCACCCACCATTGTGTTGTACGGTGTCCGGTGTCCGGTGTCCTGAATCTCTCTATTGACCTAAACTCACTGACTCTCGCTAAGTCTAATTGACACGTACACAAGAACTAAAGTGCATGGGGCTCCGCCGCGCACAACCCTAAACCAACCCACGTGATGACCGCACTCAAATCCGTCCCCACACATTGGACAACAGAGGACCAGGAAGGCAAGTCGGTCATCGACCTGACATTGACAAACCGAGCAATAGTAAAGTCGACCATACTGGCCGATGACCACGCCACTGGATCTGACCATAAGGTTATAGAAAGGTAGGTGGGAGTAGACAGGCAGGAGGAGGCGGATCATGAGAGGGCAGTAAGGTGGAATTTGGTTGCAATGACAGATAAAGGCGTGGAAGCAGAGGGGAAGCTATGGGCGGAACTAGCCAAAAAAAGAGCTCAATTAGATGCAGAGTGCTCAGTGGGCGAGGTGCAGCAGGAGGCCGCAGGGTATCAGGTAGCAATGAGCAGCATCCTCGACGCCACAGCAAAGACAATCAGGAGTTGTGCCAGATCAGAGAGACGATGCAACGCCGACATCAAAGAGAGAAGAAGGACGGTAGTGAGGGAGAGAAGGAGAAGACGGCACTTGGAGGAGGCTGCCCGGGCGATGGCAGAGCTTCAGAAGTCAATCTGGCGGTCCAAGATAGAAATGTGAAGCGATTACTTGAAAAACCTGAGGGGAGCCTAGTAATGGAGAGTGGCATGATATGCGAAACCTCGGGCGGGCATCACCATTGAGGCCTTAACGGACAGACCAGGGAAGCAAACAAAAATATCATTGGGGAAGGAGGAGATGCTGAGGCACGAATGTTTCCCCCCGAACAACGGCGACCAATTCTACGAACTACCTCCAGCGGGAAGCGCACACACACGCGTCCCTGAGTAAGTAGTCGAGCGAGCCATGAATTCTCAGTCAGTCAAGAAGGCACCGGGACCAGACAAGCTGTCTTTTGGCGCCATAAGTCTGCTGTGGAAGTGGGACAAACAGAGAATCGTAAGGCTGACGAGGGCGGCAATTCGCATGGGAAGACACCCAGCGGTATGGAAGCGGGCTAGTGGCGTGGTGATTCGCAAGCCTGGCAAAGACGACAATACGAAGCTGAAGGCCTACTGGTCCATATTGCTGTTTAGCTGCATGGGAAAAGTGCTCGAGAAAGTAGCCGTGCAGCTGCTGTCAGAAGAGGCCGAAAGGAGAGGGCTACTGAGCGACGGACAATTCGGAAGCAGGAAAGGACTGTCAGCCATCAATGCAGCGGCCATCATGGTCGATAGAGCTCACGCAGCTTGGACAAACCGCCACATAACAGGCGTGCTTCTCATGGACATCAAGGCAGCCTTCCCAAGCGTGACAAAAGGAAGATTAGTCAACTTGATGGAGGTCAGGCAAATGGACGGAGACCTTATACGATGGACAGAGAGCTTCATGTCGGAAAGAACGGTGGAGATGGTAATCGAGGGCAACCCCATGGAAAGACTGCCAGTGGAGGCAGGGGTCCCGCAAGGCTGATCTGTGTCACCGATCCTCTTTGCGATCTACACCTCAGGACTAATCAAGTGGGTCAAAGAGTATGTATCTGAAGCCCACAGGCTATCCTTTTTAGACGACCTCGGCTGCGTGGCGACAGGGAGCGATGTCAACCATCTCATCTCGATTCTTGAGAGATGTGCAGCAAAGAGGTTTGAGTGGGCAAGTAAACTAGGGCTACAGTTGGACACTGCAAAGATGGAGGCGGCACTATTGACGCGTAGACGAGGCCACTGGAAACACCTCCGGCCAAAACTGACAGCAATGATAAGAGTTGGAAACTAGTCCGTACGGTTCAACGCACAGGGGACGCGCTGGCTTGGTGTGTGGATGGATGCACATCTGACGTTCAAGGAGCACCACAACCGATGCATGAAGAAAGCCAGGGCAGCAGAAGCCAGGCTCCGAACCCTTACCAAGACATAAGGTGTTGTCTCTGAGAGCGTAGAGGCCGTCCAAGTGGCGTGCGTCGAAGCGATCGCACTATATGGCAGCGAGATCTGGTGGGATCCAAGGGAAATAGACTGGCGAGACGACCTCCAACTCCTCCTTAATCGAGAAGCCAGATCCATGCTGGGCGCGCTGCCCACGACTCAGCGGGGTGCATTAATGAGAGAGTCAGGGCTTACACCAGCGCCAGTCATCTTGGACTCAAGACAACAGCGATTCGCAGCGAGAATAGAAAACACATGCAGTAGCAGACCAAAGGAGCAACACAAAAACTCGTCTTCCGGAGCTCCGATATGCAGGGCAGTCAGGAAAGACCATGAGCATGGCCGGACAACCAGAGCCATGAACTGGCCGGCCCCGGGCGAAGAGCCAGAGGTCAGGACCGCCATACTGGATGACACCACTGCAGCCAAGGGACGCGCAGCGCTGGGCAAGAGTGAAAGAAGCCAAAGTCGGAGAAGGGGTCTGGATGTGGTGCACAGTTGGATCGCGCTGAGACAATGGCCGAGTGGGAGGCACAGCAGTGTGTAAACACGGAAATGAATGGAGGTCTCGCCGCAGCTTTCTGGGTCCCGGACGCATGGATGTGTTCGAAGACGAACTGTGGGCGATCGGACTCGCGCTTGACGTGGCAATCGAGAAGTGAGAAACATGACAGAAGCATGGAGTGAAGACAGTGGCAGTCTTCAGCGAATCGCAGGCCACTATCTGACGAGCAGCATACCTGGAGCCGGGCGCAGGGGAGCGCCGAGCCTTCTCGGCCACGGCATCGCAACCAAGATCCACTGGGTCCCGGGGCACTCCGGCATCCCCGGAAACGAAGAAATAGACCGTCAGGCGAACTTGGCCCGAGAGGCAAGAGGAAGCACAATGACAGAGCGGCCATACACCTCGGCCTAGAATAGGGCTAGACGAATCTCTGAGGGAAGATCGGCAGCTAAGGCGGAGTGGGAGGCCAACAAGTGCAGCAAGCACTTCAGTTACAGACTCAAGGGCAAGGCGGGACCAAGAGACCTATCCCGATGACAAGGGTAAAGCCGCTGGCCGCCAGGTTCTACTGATTAAAGCCTGGCCATGCGGCCACGGGGGTCTACCTAAAACGGTTCGGCCACCGAGATGACGACAAATGCTGGTGGTGTGGAGGGACAGTGTCCCAGACGCGGGAACACCTCCTCCGCCAATGCAGCCTGTGGAGAGTCCATCAGACAGAACTATGGAAGGCGGTGAGAAAGGAGACGGGCTGGAGAACGGGCAGATGCCGGCACGTGCAGATCTCTGACCTCTTTTCCCTAGAAGAGTGCGACCAAGCGGTGATGGACTTCCTGGCGGCCACTGAGGTCGGCAAGTTTCCCCCCAGTTGAAGTAGCGGGATGGAGCGGGCTCCGGGCTTGGGGCTCAGGGGCGGCATTCGAGGCAGCGGGGCTATACCATTCCTTCCTTCTTTCTTTCTTTCTTTGTTCGTCTTGCTTTCTGACTTTCTCTTATCTTTCGTTTGTCAGCGGGGACGAAGGGTAGCGGGGGGGGACCTCCGCCATCTAGCCGGCTCGCCCGGAGGCGGAGGGGATATCAGGGTCCTGTCATACTCTAATTAGAGTCAATACAGTATGATTAAACAACAACAACAACACAATTTCTTGTTCAAGAGCGTGGACATAGCTACAATATGTACATCTCACACAATGAAAACCAAAATCGGTAGGCTGTATTGGACTGGAATGTTGGCGGGGCAAGATGTGATGGAAATCTGCTCAACCCCACTCCCGAGTCCGCCTAGGTGTTCGAGCCACCGATTTGGTCGTATCATTATGTATGTATATAGAGAAACTGTTAAGGTAAAGAGAATTATACCGCTTTTGAACTCTCTCACTGCGCCCGCTGTAATGTCCAACAAGTTTTGGAGGCGAATGGTGAAAATTCAGTATCTTGACATGGGTAAAGCATCTACCTTGAAGTTGAAATTGAAATTTCTGTAGCAAGCATTAGACAACACCAACAACTCGAATTACGTCCCAAAGGTTTAGTCTGATATAGCCGGATAGATTATTGACATAATCGCCTTTGGGTTTCATGAACCGCCTCGGTGAATGGACTAGAACATAAACTACAATTCCGACGAACACATAATCACAACAACTGGTGATACCACAAAAGCGACATCGCTGGAATTTAATTGAGTTTAGAGAGTGAGTCTTCTGTATCTCATGACATAATGCTGCATTCGAGCTACAGTCAAATCATACAACTACGTTCAAGCGAGCTGTTAGGCGTAAGGTTGTCGGCTTGGCTAAGGGCAAAAAACTTTGATCTTTACGTAAAGGCCATTTTCAGCGTCCGAAAATGGCAACCCCGATATAAGTTAGAAGTGAATATATATTTACTTAAATTCGGCCTCTCAAGTGCATTTGATAGAAACTGCATTCCAAGTGTACTTTAGTTTCCCAACTCCGATCATATCTCTCGTGAACTTGTTTGCACTTGCCATACATATACTTACTCCACCTATCGCCGGGTGCAAGTTCACTGGCGTCATTACATCATGTTGTTATTGATGTTATCATAATCATGCTGCATCCGCATTCACTATGCACATTCAGCTAGCCATATATCCCTTTCCGTGCTAGCTTCAACATCTTTCGAGAACTTGTCCTCCAATTAATTGGAAGAACCCTGCATGCATCAGCCAGTAGGAACAATCCTCCACCCTCCATCGCCCCCGCTTGGGCGTGCACATTCCTTCGTGCCACACAATGTGAAAATTGTGATATGGAATACGTACCACGTGGAATTATGTTCAGGTTACCAGTTTATATCTTGCACAGCTGCGAAGAGAAACAATTCGTAGACCGCCATCTGCACAGTGGGCTATGAATTCAATCTTGGTTCATGTGCCTGACACAATCGATCGCAGAGGATTACGGAAATTCGATGTGACAAGTTGGTAGCGAGATGATAGCCTAGCGGTACAGAAATTGGCGTTGCAGCTATGAATGAGAATACTATTGTAAGTGTTCAGTTATTATCAATTGGAAACCTGATAATGATTGATTGATGTGTTTCGCAACCATGTCATGTTAGTTATACCGACGCTAATAAGGTTTTGGGATTGCATAGAGCGCATTCAGGCTGGTAACGAACAATTACAGGGATTGGCTAATACTCCAAATGGCGGCATGAATGTCGCAGAACGGGCACATGGACAGTGTGAGCAACTAGTGACAAAGATATGCTAATGCGTTGTGATGTAGCGTGTTGAATTCTATCAAATTTTGCAAGGGACAATACATAGCTATACTTTCGCATAAAGATGTATACTTGAATAGTAGATCAATCCAAATCACATCTGGCTGCATGCGACGTTGGGTTTGAGTTCGATCGGAATAGGTATAGACAAGTAAACACTGTCGCTTATGCAATACGTTCTGCAAACATATACTTATGTAGACAACGTGCCCAACTAGCTACAAATAATAGGCCCTGAATAGTGCAACTGCGGTGTACGTATGTATGATGCCCCACTTTCCTGTAAAATCGCTCGACTAGCCGGGTATATGGGTATATTTAGTGAAAATTCTGCACAGCCAAGTTGTTAGTGCATACTAGATCACCTCAGGTGTCTCGGCGTTTCGATGGTATTCAGCGGAAGTTTTCAGCTGGCTATAAATCGATGAGAGCGTACGCAACCGTAAACGTTGCAGCTATATATATATCGTTTTCGCAACCTCGATAGACAGAAATTCACCAATCTTCACTTCGTAACATACCACTTCAATTGCTACCCGGGAGCATACAACTGAACAAGTCAACAACAACGATAGCAATTGGAAAACGGACTGCGGCGATCGATTTCAAACGTCGAATTGACCCTGGAACGAGCGTTCCAACACCTTCCAGACCACCGGTGGAGGAATCCACACAACCGAGTGGATTCGCGTATAGTCTTGGCAGAAACCGCGATTGACGCGACGCGTTGGGCAGCAAGCAAGCGACAACGAGGACTACCCTAGGAGAGAGGATTGCCTCACAGAAGTGATGACCGAGGTCAGAGGGAGAGAGAGGAGCGACTTGGACATGGGAGAAGCGGGAGACACAAGGAGCGACGCGCCTATAGATGTGGCGATGGAGATAGCGACGACAGTGACACCCATCGCCGCAGAGACTAGGGGGCAACCATATTTGACCCGAGGCAGAGAAACGAGAACGGACAGCGGAGAAGGAAGAGCGAGCCCCCAGCGACCGCCTTGGTCCCAGGCGACTGGAGGAGCCGCATGGAGAGAGCGGCTCAGCCACAAGCCTGCAAAATAGCACGGCTACACAGAACCATCGCAAAGATGGCAATCATGCTGGACGCGCAGACAGCACTTCAGGAAGCGCAGTGGCAAGGGATGAAAACCTGGCTGGAGAACAGAGAGGAGAAGTGGAACACGTACCACCAGGATGACGTACTGTGGGGCAGAGGGATCACAGACATGGTCACAATGGTGGTGACCGCAACAGAGGGGGGCCAGAGAGAGAGCGAGGAATGGAAAGCAGATACTGATGGCGCCGGTCTGGAGGCATCAATACACCCAGATGCGACGCAGACAGGAGGACCGGAGAAGCCAGAGGAGCGCCAGCAATCGCAGCGTGGAAGGCAGCTCAAGGCAAAGCGAAAGCCAAAGGCGAACACAGCACCGACGACGACGCCGAGAACCACATCAATGCCGATTGCGGCCATGACAGCATTACCGACACCGCCCAGACAGTGGGAGACAGTCCAACCACGTAACAAAATGAAACTGCCCAGCCCAACCCCAGCCCCGACCACATGCTTGAGCCTAGCCGACAGATATTTAATCCTAAGGAGAGACGAGAAGGTGCCACTCCCCAATCAGATGGACCAAGAGATCAGGTCATCGATCAACAGAGGGCTCTTTCACCAGTAGGCTCCGGCCCACATTCTGATCGTGAACGTAAGAAGGTATGCTAAGGGCACGATCACCGCAATCACGCACCAGAACATGACAGCAGAGATGGCCCTGCAGTACCGCTACATCATCATCACGGCAGCGAGTCTGGTCGAGAAAGGAGTCGTCGACGTCAAAGAGAATGCGTCCTGGGAAAGACCGAAGATCCATGCGGTGCCTCTTGTACGGTACATGGGAAAAGGCACTGAAGGCCTACAGAAGATGCGAGGGGAATTAGAAGTGGAGAACGAAGGCGTAGCAGTCCGCACCCAAGTACGGTGGCTGGAGAACCACCGCACCATCAGTGAGAGGAGTCAGAACGGAGAAATTGCCACATCATCAGTAGTCATTGTCGTGAAGGGGAACAAGGTGGCACAGAGCCGGTTCAGGATGGGCATCAAGGTGGCCGGAGTATGGTATCGAGTTGAAACGTACACGAACGCGGGCCCTGACACCTGGTGTGGGCTCTGCTGGGGATGGGGTCACTTCGACCACAAATGCAGCGTGTAAGCTCCCGTGTGGCTACTGCTCAGGTCATCACCGGACAAGCGATCACAGCTGCTATGTGGTGGGGTGCACAGCGAAGCAGGGATCACTCTGCGGCCACACAATGGAGAAGTGCGCCAACTGCAATGGAAATCATATTACGTTGAGTAACAGATGTGCGAAGAAAACTGAAGCCGCTAGGGCAGCGCGGCAGAGCAGGAAAACAGGGCTAGAAGGACATGCATCCAGGAGGGAAGTGACTGGGGCCAACAGAGTAGCACTTGGCACGAGACAGGCTAGGGGTATAAGAGACGACGAAGGGGGGCCAATGGCCGATAAAGAGGCAGACGATACAAGGGAGAAGGAGGGGGCAAAAGGAGAGTGAGACGTAATCATGGCCGGGACCGCGGTGGGGTTCGAGATCGAGATCGAAATTGGAGCCGCCGTCTCCAATGACTAGAGCAGTCCAGTTGAATTGTGGCAGGTTCTACGGGTGGACCATGGCGGCGCTGGAGACGAGAGTGGAACGAAAAGCAGATTTGGTAATGTTGCAGGAGCCGCCGGAGGAAAGAAGAGGGATTGGAATCAGCCATTCAGCATACGAGAGCAGGAAACGAAAGCGAGTTTAGACAGCAGTGCGGACTGGGAGTGGCTTGGCAACTCACGAACGGACAGTCCTGAGCAGAGGTGAGAACGACGATGTCATTGTGACTACGGTCAAGAGAAGAGGAGAGAATATGACGAGGGTTATCAATATATATGATCAAAGTGATGTCAGGACCAGGAAGAGAAAAGCGAGGAAGTTAAACTGGAGCAGAATCATCCGACAACGTGGAGGCGACACAATACTGGCTTGCGACTTCAATGCACACAGCGGCAGGTGGGATCCAAGATGGTAGGAGTAACACGACGCGACTTTCTGGCAGGAGATTATAGATGAGCACCGACTGCAGATTGGAAATGACGACCAACCCTCTCACCACTGGGCATGGAACTGTGAGGAAGGTGAGTCGACAATAGACCTGACATCAGCAAGCCGACTGATAATGCGATGAACCATACTGGATGGGAACGAGGCCACCGGCTCTGACCACGAGGTGATCGAGTGGGAGTTCAGCGTCGATAAGGAGCAAAAGACGGACCACGTGCAGGTCATAGGATGGAATTTCGCCGGCAAGTCAAAAGAGGCCCAGAACGCAGCAGAGAGGCTGTGGAAGAAGCTGGAGGGACAGAGAGCTCGCCTAGACGAGGAGTGCACAGGGGACGAGGTAGAGCGGGAGGCAGAGTGGTGCCAAGAAACCCTGGGCAATTTCCTGGATGCCAAACCGAAAAAAAATAAGAATCTGCGCCCGGTCGAAGAGGTGGTGGAACGGTGAGATAAATGAGAGGAGAAGCGCATTAGGGCGAGAGAAGAGGAGGGGAAAGAGTTCAGAGGCGGCGGCACACACAAAAGCGGAACTGCAGAGGTCGATTCGGCAGTCCAAGAACCGCACGTGGAACGAGTACCTGCTGAACCTCAGCGGGGGCGAGGTCTGGCGGGCAGCAAGGTTCGCCAACCCTCCAGTGGGAGCCACCGTGGAAGCATCAAGCGACAGCGACGGAAAGCAAGCAAAAACCATAGCCAAAAGGGAGAAAATACTCAGTGGAGAGTCCTTCCCAATGAAAGATGGCGATCAGTACAATCAGCTACCCCCAGCAGTCCAAGCCCACAAGCACATAACCGAGTAATTAGTCGAACGAGCCCAATTTTCGCAATCAGTCAAGAAACCCCCAGGCCCAGACAAGCTGTCCATCGGAGCCATACGCCTACTCTGGAGGTGGGGTAAGACCAGAATTGTAAAGTTAACACAAGTGGCGGTCCGAACGTGACGTCACCCAACTGTTAGTAGGGGCGCGAGCTGGGTGGTGATTCGGAAACTAGGACAGGAGTACTATACGAAGCTAACATCGTATTGAATGATCTCTGTGCTCAGCTCCATAAGCAAAGTCGCCGAGAAAGTAGTCGCCGAGCTACTTTCCAACGAGGTCGAGAGAAGAGCAGTATTGAGTGACAGACAGTTTGGCAGTAGAAACAAAAGATCAGCTATCGACACAGCGGCCATCATGGTTGACAGAGCGCACTGCGCATGGACAGAAAACAACATCACGGGTGTCCTCCTAATGGATATCAAGGTAGCGTTTTGAAGCGTAGTGTGAGGGATGATGATCCATGCAATGAACTCCAAGCGGCTAGATGGAGACCTCGTACGATGGACCGAAAGCTTTCTCTCAGGCAGGACAGTGGAGGTGGTAATCGAGGGCAATGTCCTGCAGAGCCACCCCGTGAAAGCGGGCGTTCCACAGGGCTCACCAGTGTCGCCGATCCTTTTCGCAATACACACCGCTGGGCTAATAAAGTGGGTGGATGAGACAGTCCAAGCTGAAGGCCTCTCCGTCATAGACGACTTTGGTTGGATAGCAACCGGAAACGACCTACATCAGGTCGTCAGGAAACTCGATGCCTGTGCAGCGGAGAGCATCGAGTGGGCAAGCAGGCAAGACCTCCAGTTCGACACTGCGATGACGGAAGCAGCACTCATCACATGCAGAAGAGGCCACTAGAAGCACCTCCGGCCACAACTCACAGAAAAATTACAGTGGGAGACGGCTACGTCCGGTTCAACAAAGAATCGACACTGAGGCTGGGTGTATGGATGGATGCCCATTCAATGTTCAAAGAGCATCAAAACCGCTGCATGAAGAAGCCCAGGGCTGCAGAAGCCCGACTGTGTGTACTGATGAGGATGGAAGGAATTGTCCAAGAGCGGGTAAGAGCCGTTCAAACAGCCTGCGTCCAAGTGGTTGCACTATACGGCCGCGAATTATGGTGGGAGCCGAAAGCGATTGCCAGACGAGAGGATCTTTCACTCCTCCTGAATCGGCAGGCCAGGTCAACCCTGGGCTCTCTGCCCACGAGGCCACTAGGTCCGCTCATGAGAGATTCCGGACTGAAACCAGCGTCAGTAGCCCTCGACTCCACGCAGCAACGATTCGCGGCGAGACTCGCAAACTTATGCGAAGGCTCCAAGAAACAGGAGACATACAACCACCCCACGTCTGGCGCACCGATATGCGGAGTAATCCAGTAAGAGCGTGAACGAGGCCGGGAGGCACAGACGATGCGCTGGGGCCGCCCAGACGAAGAACCAGCGGTCAAGACCGTCACACTGCGCGATTACACGGCCGCACAGAGAGAAGCAAAAGGCTGGACGAGAGAGAGGGAGGCCAAGGTGGGTGCGGGGGCCTGGATGTGGTGGACGAACTAATTGCGATCCGATGAAGGCAGAGTGGGAGCCGCGGCGGAGTGTAAGCACAGTGACGGCTGGAGAGCTTTCCACAACCATCTCGACACCAGATAAATGGAGGTCTACCACGCAGAATTCTGCGCTATAGGACTCGCACTCCGGGAGTCAGGAAAGAAAAGGGACACACTGCAGAAACACAGAGTAACGAAGGTAGCCGTCTTCAGCGACTCGCAAGCAACCATTCGACGAACGGAGCACCCGGAACCTAGGCTGGGGTAACACCTAGCCAGGTGGATTATCCAATGCGCAAGGAATCTCAGTGAATCCGGCATAGAGACAGAAATCCACTGGGTCCCAGGACACTCTGGCATCCCCAGAAATGAGGAAGCAGATCACCAAACGAATCTAGCGAGAGAGGGCTGCAGAGCAGGCACAATAGCAGCACGAATCTACACCTCGGTGGCGAACAGGACCAGACGAATCTCAGAAGCAAAGACGGCGGCGAAGGCTGAGTGGGAGGCCGACAAATGCAGTAAGCACCACGGCTATAGATTGAAAGGCAAAGCTGGAAACAAGAGACCAATCCCAATGAACAGTGTGAAGCCTCAGGCAGCCAGGTTCTACCGTATGAAGTCCGGACACACGCCAGTGGGGACGTACCTAAAACCGTTCGGACACCGAGATGACAACAAATGCTGGTGGTGCGGTGGTGGAGGCAGGACGGTAACCCAGACGCGGGAGCATCACTTCCGCCACTGCAACAGATGGACAGACCAGCAGAGAACGCTGTGGAAGAAGGTGGGGAAGGAAAAGGGATGGAGAGCGGGCAGATGCCGATACGTGAAAGTGTCTGAGTAGTGTTAGCAACGGTTCCGGACCGTCACTTCGGGTCCAGGTTCGGGTCCAAACCGAACTGTTGCCAAATTGGGGGTCCAGGTTGTCAATGAACCCGAACTGTCAACTCGGGTACGGTTCAAAGGTAAACTCCTAACCCGTCTGAATTGGGCGGGTTGTCAGCGGGTCGCCCAGCTGGTCCATCTATTGATTCAAATAAGGCTCTTGTTTTTGGAGTTTGTTAATTGTATCATATTAAAATGGCGTTTTCAACAACCAATAATGTGTTTTTGTATACTTTGCAGCTTGCAATATAGATTGATTTGGAATCGGTATTTTACCTTTGGTATATTGTATTTTGCCAATAATGGCGGTCAATAATTCCGGTATGAACGCGAAGATTAGTGCGATGACTTGATTACCAAATATGAACAACTAAAACTGTTTACGCTCCGTTGACGCTCATTCTCAGAATGGGGCGATGACCGTGGTGCTGTCTCTTTTGCCAATAAAAGCTGCCAATATATCGATTATGCCTAACAGCGATCAAAGAACTGTTTAATTACCGTACTTACAGGACCACGAATCGTTGACGCTCCGTTGACGCTCATTCTCAGAATGGGGCGATGACCGTAGTGCTATCTCTTTTGCCAATAAAAGCTGCCAATACATTGATTATGCCTAACAGCGACCAAAGCACAGGTTAATTACCGTACTTACATAATCACAAATCGTTGACGCTCCGTTGACGCTCATTCTCAGAATGGGGCGATGACCGTAGTGCTATCTCTTTTGCCAATAAAAGCTGCCAATACATTGATTATGCCTAACAGCGACCAAAGCACAGGTTAATTACCGGACTTATATAATCACAAATCGTTGACGCTCCGTTGACGCTCATTCTCAGAATGGGGCGATGACCGTGTTGCTGTCTCTTTTACCTATAAAAGCTGCCGATACATCGGGTATGCCTAACAGCTACCCAAGCACTGTTTAATTACCGTACTTACATGACCACAAATCGTTGACGCTCCATTGAGGCTCATTTTACTGTATTGTCCATTCAACATTTGCTGCCATCGAAAGTAGTTTTCATTATGATTTGAACTTTTTGGAAGTCTTTCTGCAACCTTAAGACTTGGCCCTGTGGTAAAGCCGAGTGCAGTAATATTATTGCACTGTTCGCTCACACAGGAGTAAAATTTATGTGTCTTGCCCAAAGCTTTATTGCGCCTGCTATACATCTGTTTATCAACCGATATTTACAAGCTTCTGCTCACCATTCGCTCATAATATATCTCTAACCAAAACACTCAGTCAAGATACATAAAGAAGCTGCTGAAACATTGACGCATTCTGTCCTACTCCTCCCGCACTCCCTGGTTCCTTCTCGTTTCAATTGTATTGACAGTCACCAAAACCTTTTCAGCATGTCTCTTCGACTTCCGTGTAGGGCGAATCAATCCAGGAACATTTTGCGCGGCGCTCACATCCCGCTGCTCTGGGGATTCCGGATCCTCGATGGTATTCTCTTGCTCCATATCAGATTCAAAGTCCGCCGCGCAATCATCTTCCCTGTCATTTGGATTATCTATGTCCCCATTCCAGTTAAGCCAATCTTCAATGAGCGAAATGCTTTCAGATGGGCTGTCCTCGACACGTTCGACTGGGTGACGGTTGATTCTCCGTAATCGGCGGACATTTAAGATTTGAGTTCGTCCTCCAGGGAGGTCCTTTGCAGACAAAGGTGGTGGCAAACGAGATCTTTCTGACAATTTGAATGCAGCCGCATCATCTTGTTGAAAGAGTGACCAGGATGCTTTGATGATCTCTTCCGTGTCAGTAATGTATCCTACGGCAGTTTTCTGCTGTTTTTGAGCGCGAGATTCTCTCTGTGTAGCACGTAGGTTTTGGCTGCCCTGCCACATCTCCAAAAAGTCGTGAACCTTGTCCATGCTGTGCAGTTTCCTTTCCTCCGCCTCTTTCTTCATTTCCGAGTCATTTTCTGTGTTTGCGTTATCCAATTCTGGATCAGTGCCTGCCAAAATCCCGTTATTGCCTGGAGCAAACTGCCTTACCACGAGCTTTTCGTGAAGCGTCTCGCTTGTGGTTTTTGACTGCCTCCAGGCGATGACATCTCGGCCATGGGAACAACTGGCCTCCACTCCGACACCATGTGGTATGATAGAGAATATGTCGTGCACCACATTGGAGAGATCGGCGTACTTTCATTGCGTTCCCTCCTGTTGACGCCACCAGTCAGTTATGTCCGGCATCCAAAAGGTACTGCTAAACTCCATTGGGTCGGAGTGGTAATCATTGAGATTTGGATTGATTTGCCCCCAGTTCTTTGGTGCTTCAGGAGGTGAATTCAAATAGAGCCTGGCGGCGGTCAATAGGGGCGCAGCGCGACCGCTTCGTCCGGGTGTCGTCTCAGCCACATTGTTAGACGTTAGGTATTCCTCATCATCGCTGGACAAATCATATCGATCAAAGGATGATTGACAGGATCGTGAAGCCGTTGCAGAGGAGATGTGATTGCTGCTCGGTAAGCTTTGGAGTTAATTGACGGGCACACGTCGATGTTGGGCGCAGTAATCTTTGTCCACATACTTCAGAAAGGCCTCTTGGTATTGGGTAGTATAGGATGTCTCGTCCTAAGGATTGATATCCATTCCCTTGTCCCACTTTCGAAACGATCGCAACTTGCGGAAAGGATCGAGTATATGTGCAGAAATTAGGAGCATGCCTGTCGTTGGAGTCACTTTGGCGCAGGATTTTGACAGCTTCTGTCGAGCTAACTTCACCTCGAAGAACAAGTCTTCTCTGCATTGAGTTTTCTTCTTAGCCAAAGCTCGCATCAGGCCATCGATGTGATCAAACATGTCATTGTACACTGTGATAACGTGATGCAATGTGACTGTATGCCTCTTGGACTTCCAAAGGCTCCAATATCGAAATGGCCTCAATACTTCAATGACATACTTCACAATCGTTCACTCATCGTGAGTGGTGAACAGTGGCCGGTATTCGGTGTGTTTTTGGTTTTGAAGCCACTCAGGGGTGATTTCCCGTAATCAGTAGGCCCGCTCGAGTAACTCCAGTGTAGAGTTCCAATTTGTCTTCACATCCATAATCGGAAGTACGGCAATGCAGACTGTGGCTTATTGACAGTCAATGAACTTGTTTCAACGAGCAGGTGTGAGCGTAATCAATACAGCAAGCAATCTCCGCTATATGAATGTCAGTTTCAGGACTTTCAAAATATCATGAGATACGTACTTTCTCAATTATCTTTGCCACACCAGGTTTCATAGCCGACACCTTATTGATTCTAGCATTGCACTCTTTTCGAAGGCTTGGACTCTTCCCGATGTCTATGCTTTCATTCTCTCCAAATTGCTGATAGCGCTCATGGGTTTCCCAAGACTTGGTGCGGCCTTTTACACCGAGACTGCTCAAGAATGCACACAAAGCCAGTTGTATGACGTGCGCCATGCATGGTATGTGGTTCCTCAATGCAGGCCACTCGATTCCCGAAGCCTCAAGTGTTGATTGCAGCTCGCGTGTCATCGAGTAATTTGAGGAAGCATTATCCGTCGTAATCCTGAGCAAATGGCCGTCGGTGAGCTCAAAACGATCCAACACATCCTTCAAATGTACAGCTAGCCTTGCTCCAGTATGTTGGCCCTTGACCTAGCATCCTGAATTAGCATTCGAAACAGGAAAAGAACGGGAGATTAACCTCATCGAAAGCGAGTTGAACTTCGCGCAATGCCCAATTTCGATCCATATAGTAAGCAATGACTGACTTTATGGCCAATTTGTTCGTTGATGTCCATCGGTCCAAAGCTAAACTAACTTTGTTTCGTGACGGCAATTGCTTCTTAATTGCATCCACTGTCAGTGCATATTCCCAACGGCAAATGATGCTCCGGGTTGTAGCGGATGGCAGCACTAGATCATCGCGTAACGCTTTATATCACCGCCGTAGCTCAAGGTTTGATATAGCGTTCCATGGAATATGAGCCGACACAAATCATAACATGACATTTCGATTCCACGTGTCTTGGTGAAATTCGGAGGTGTCAAAGTCTTTATCTGCCAGTTTGGAACGTTTTGTCTCCCGTTTTGGTCAATATGGATTGAACTGGATGTCAAATCTGAATTTCCTCTGCAAACTTACTATTGTGATTCCTCGACTTCCTTGCCTCTTCAAGATGGCTAAAGCTGTTTCATCAACCGTCGTACTAGTCAATTCAGTCAATTCTGAATCTGTTAATTCGTTTAACTTTGCGATGTGAGCTTTTGCAAGCAAGTGTTTCCCCATTGAGCTGGTCCCATATTCTGATGGATTGTGAAGAACTTAATGAGAAACAATACATATGATGCCAGGGCTGCCGGTCTCTTCAATTCCACAGTGTAAATCAAATCGCCACGACGGCGCATGTCGAGAATTATTCCAAGCAATAGGCCGCTTCGAGCCTTCATTCATTGAAGCCCTCCAAGCATCAAAAATGATTTACAATGTAAGGTCGCTCAGATCACGAATAAAGACACGTTCATTTCTGGAAGAGATCATAACCTCGAGTAAAGAGGTGTTCAAAGATTTGGAATCTGACATGGTGGTAAGAATTAGAACGCTGGTTGATCCGACTCGAAGGCCTGGCGAAAGTGACAATACAGTAAACCAGACTGCGAGTTCTTAAATATTGACTCTACAACTACAAGGAAAAAAATCAGATCTGTATGACATTGCATACATATTTGTGAAGTGCTATACAAGGATAGATTGCAAAGACTGACCGCGTAAAACTCGATTTAGGAACAGCGCAATGCAGTTCATTGCAGTGTGGCGTTCTGAGCATCCACCAAAACTGTTGACGCTATGTGGGCGCTCAATTGTAGGAGGCGGACACGATATCATCACTGGCATTTTGGCTATTAAAGGCTGCCGATAATTTCATTGTGGGTTATCTGCGTTTGATTGGCGTTAGATTATCCAAGATGCATAATCAAAAATCCTTGACGCTGCGTTGACGCTCATTGTGGGACATGGTTACGATCATGTCGGAAGTATTTTTGCCTAGAAAGGCAGCCGATAGTTCGATTATGGGTCAATGTCGCCACACAACCCTTGCCTTTTCCAAGATGCAATGCCAGAAGTCGTTGATGCTCTGTTGAAGCTCATATTTAGGACATAGTGGCGATGTTATCGCACCCATTTTCGCGTAGAAAGTCGGCCGACAGTTCGATGGTAGTTCAATGTCGCCACGCAGCCCTTGTATTTTTAATGATGCAAGGCCAAAAGTCGTTGACGCTCCGTTGACGCTCGTATTTAGTACATAGTCTCGATGTTGGCACAACCATGTTTTGCCTAGAAAGGCAGGCAATAGTTCGATGATGAGTCAAGTATGCAGTGAAACCCTCTGTATTTTCAATGATGCAATGCCAAAAATCGTTGACACTCCGTTGATGCTCATTTTTAGGAGGTAGTAGCGATATCGTCAATAGCATTTTTGCCTCTAAAGGCCGCCAATATTATGATTTTGGCTAAATGCCGCTGCACAGCCCAGTAATTATCCAGGATGTAGGACCAGAAATCGTTGACGCTCTGTTGATGCTCATTTGTATCACGGGGCAATATGCATGTGGCTTTCCGTTGTCCCTACTAAGCCGGCCAATACTACTTCTTTGGATGGATTCGACTGTGCAGCCTGGTGATTACTAAATGGATATGACTATAAATCGTTGACGCTCCGCTGACGCTCACCTTTGAGCTTACCTTAGAGACCTACTAACAGTCATTCGATGCTCAAAAATTGTACAAAAAATGCATATAGCCTCGATTGGCAGCCAGTATACAGTTTCAATGAAATATCATTTGAATCCAAGATCTTCGAGATATCTTAGTTTCTGAGCCACCACTATACATGTGATTTACATGAGCAATGACGTAGGTCCATCGCGTTTCAACGCTTTCGGCCGGCAATTTACGACATAACACTCCATCCACTAGTTCTAGATATTTATAGCCTGACTTCCTCACCATTCCTTATCCAGCTCATTCTCCTCGATTTCCATGACGTACCATAAGCAGTTTTCAATTTCTCGACCATGTGCAGGAGGTCTGAGCGAAGCGATATTTAGTTGGCTACATGGATTAATGCAGCCTGTCGGCTGTCATTTGTCAGAGTTTCGCATGTGCTTTGACCGCTCTGTCTATCAGTCGTGTGACATCACTGACTTAAACTCTGTTAGTAAATTTCGTCTCAATCTTAGGTTGTGCTTTATCATTTATCCGTAACAGGCAACACCATATAAAGATCATAATTCGTCAATAAACCTGATTTGGAGTCTAGAACATTCGGATGGCCCGTACGACCCTTGCCCACACACTGACGCCTAACCCTGTCTCACAATTTGGTCACTGAAATCCAGAAAAAGCTGACACGTAACAAAACAGGTTCACAAATTGCTTTTACACAAGATACATCGTCAAAAATACAGATTTGGCTACCTACACTTCCGGTGATGCTGGAGCAGTCACCATGTCTTCGTCCGAATCCGATATCTATATGGTCATTAACTAGGGACGCTATATGCAGTGGTCAAAGCTTACGGGTTGAACTTACTTCGCAAGCACTATCCGTGATGAATCAGGCACCGCGGCGGACAGCGGCGGTAGTATGCGATTGTCTGCCTCAGGTTTCTCCGAACCCACCCTCATTTGACTAGTTCCCTGTCGAGACATCACTTGTGGCATTTGTGATTGTCCGGGGACGATATCAAGAGCCTGCATAAGCTCTCCAAATGTTGTCGGTGATGGTGTGGCTGCAGTCCAGTCTTCTTGGGGCTTCCCAACAGCTGGAATCTTCAATTCAGTCATCCCGTACTTCATATCTCTCTCACGGAAGTAGTCGGCCGCATCCACCCATCCCGGTTGCGTCAGTTCGTCAAGCCACAGCTGCTTCTGCCAAAAGCTCTCCATGCGGTGCTGTACCATTTTGGAGATTGTGCCCATCACCCAGCCAGGTTCGTCATCTTCGCTCAGCTTGCCATGCCCTGTATCTTCTTCATCGTCATCCTCGTCTTCACCATCCTCCTCATCATCGGAACTTGCAAGATCACTCAGACTTTCTCCAATAGCATTCAACATCTCCTCAAATGTTATTTCAGGCTCAGTGGTTGTCGATGGTCCCTTTTCAACATTTTCCATATATTCCTGCTCTTGCATCATTGCTGTCATGAGGTCATGAACTCGCTTTCTTTCCACTGCGGTCTCTCGTTCCACATAATCCTCGATCCATTTCTCTCTCTCTTCGTTGCTTAAGAAGTGCTTTTCCCGTCGTTTTTCAGCCGCAAGCTTCATTTTGGATCGTAAGCTGCGCAATGCTCCCAACGCTCGGACCCTTTCTGCCTCCAAGCCACTCTTGCCTTTATTCGCCTGATGACGTCGTGGTGGGGAATACTTTGTCGATTTGCCATATTTGCCAGCCCGAAGTGGCGAACGGTTTTTTTTCGGAGCATTGCCCATTGTAACTTGTGTTGACCTTGTTGTTGGGCGAGATGTTGGATGTTGCAAGAAATGGACCACATCGAGGCAAGCTGCGTCTTTTATGTCAAAGTTGGTAGGTTTAATCAATTCGAACAAAGCAAAATCAGCGTTTTGACCGTCACTTCATTGGCAATAGTCATGCTAACAGTACATTATAACTTGATAATTAGCGTGTGATTCATGTAAGATCCCGGCAATGTCTTGAGACAAACATCACCAGACATCCTTTCTGTCGAAGAATGACCGTTTTAGATCTATCAAACATGAGATATCAGCTGTCGTTCATCTCGATGTAACCCTGTAAACAAACAAACAACATCAGACCGACTTACTGAAATTGCCCTACCGTTGGAATCCCCTGCAGATATACACAGCAGGATTCCGCTCGAATTGAACGTGCAAGTTGGCAGTCACTCATTCCATTTTGACTTGTAGCTCACTATATAATCTTCAGCACTTCCCACTTCTTTTCGTGATCATCTTCCTCACGATTCTACAACGGCAAGCGATGGCTGCTGAATCACTTCCTCCAAGTGCGATTGGAGCTGATTAGAGCTGAACGACAGGCGCTTCACGCAAGGCGCCCCTTGGCGAGACTCAGCAGGAACGCAGACACTAGTTAGTCCACCACGACGCTGCAATTGTAGCCACCGAAAACATGACTCAGGACGCACATTTAAAAAAGCTACGTAAAACCGGAAGCAGCAAGAATAAGAATCAGCATGCGATCAGATGTGAGTCAATCCATATCTGTGTAAACGACGGTCAACTGAAAATATAACACACAGCTGCGGTATGTAGAGAGCTACATGTCCAATTTATCGCTTCTCGTAACGGCAAATCTCCATGGTCGACCAAGGCATTTATCCGCACAGTCCGCGAAATTGATCATCACGATGTTGTCAGGTCTGGGATTTTCACAGACGAATTTCGTGATAAACGTCCCCAGGAATGGACGAAACAGGCTTTTAAGACCTTAGAGGAGACTACGGAGTCGTATATGGTTGAGGTAATACCCGGATCTCACTGTACAAGCAGCAACGAATTTCTTGGAGGTTTTCAACATGTCAGCTACTATGGCAAGACAAGGAGGTCGGGTACAGATTGAACAGTCCGACATGCGTCTTGCCTTGAATATGGCCAAAATGGCCAAAGGAGGGATTTCACGCGCCGCAATAGAGGAAATGCACCAACTAATCAAGAAACCTCGTGCCAGAGGCCGAGAAGAGAACAAGCGGGGTGTTGAGTTTCCCGGGCTTAACAAGGTGAAGGATGCGATCGAATAACACCCGGCAATGGTTCGCGAAAATCAAACCGACGGCTGCCTTCCTTGCCCAAATGGCACCGCAAAAAATCCAGAAACACGCTTCATGCGCAAAGGCAAGGGTGCACCTTCACCAAGACGGGCGCCACCGCGGCCCGAACAGCTACCTGTGACAGCTGCTGACCATGACAGGTCCGAAACAGCAGGTATGCCACCCGCATATGTGTATATACATACTTCGCTTCCAAACGCTCGATTGTTGCCAAGGATCGCATGCGCGATAAACATTTTATTCCAGATTTGCTGACTCATGATGGTCCATTCACAGGTTAGTACACCATCAGCTGAGTGGTGATGCAGCTGAAAGCCATTGTGTCAACGAGGGCAGCTGTGTGAGTGAATCTGACAGCGAAGACGAGAGTTGACTGAAGGGAACGGGATGTTTGAGTATTATCATTATCTACAATTAGCGGACACTTTAAAGTATATTTTAAAGGGTATATTTATATGCATCATTAAAGAACAATGTAGTAATAAAGGAGAACGTACATGAATAGCACAGAACGGCTGCCACAAGACCATTATTAATATAGTATGCCGAAGTGAATTGTTCCATATTACGGATTTGCCCGTGGCAAAACGAGCGTCAACGGAGGGTCAACAATGTTTGGCTTGGCATCATGGTTACTCTGCGTGGCGATTGGTCGCAGAGATGCATAAATGACTTACAGGCTGCCTTTATAGGTAAAGGAGAAATCGATATGCTCCCTGCCCTATTCTGAAACTAAGCGTCAACAGAGCGTCAACGACTTTTGGTCCTGTAAGTCAGGTAATTAATCTGAGACTTGACCATCTTGACGCATACTGAGAGTATTGGCCGCCTCTAAAGGCCAAAAAGAAAGCAACACGCTCCCTGCCCGATCTTGAAAATGAGCGTCAACGGAGCGTCAACGATTTTTGGCCTTGCATTATGGTTAACCAAAGCGCGATGTGGCCGTTAATGGCTATATACACAGTTGTGACCGGTTTTATTGGCGAAAACGCTCAGTATCACTTGGTTGCATCTTGGAATATGAACTAAATTGTGGTTGTCTGGGAGGCTGTGACGAGAACATTGCTTGTTATCCGCCTATAAAGGCTGCCAATTCCTGGTATATGGATGTTTGTGATCATTTGCCAATTAGATTACCCAAGATGCAAGAACAAAAAGCGTTGACGCTCCGTTGACGCTCATTTTCAGAATAGGGCAGGGAGTGTGTCACTTTCTCGTTTGCATATAAAGGCAGCCTATACCTCATTTATGAACGTCTGAATCCAATTACCGGTCAGATTACCCAAGGAGCAAGACCAAAAATCATTGACTCGCTGTTGACTCTCATTTTCAGGATGGGGCAGGGAGCAGTTCTCACTTGTTTCTGATTATAAAGGCGGCCAATACATCAGAAAAGGACAACGATCTACCAATGTCAATATTTTGCGACTAGCAATAGAATATCTGAATGCGACCATAAATAGAATTACCCGAATACCGGAACCGGAGATTCCAACCGACGGGTCTAGCCAAACCCGGCAAAACCCGCGGGTTGATGGGTACGGGTCCGGGTTTGGCCCACCAAGATGCAGCGGGTCGGGTCTTTGGACGGGTTTGGAACCAAACCGAACCGTTTTAGCGGTCCGAACCCGGACCGCTGGCGGGTTACCCGGACCCGTTGCTAACACTATCTCTGAGCTGCTCTCCATAGAGAAATGCGACCAAGCGGTGATGGACTTCCTGGCGGCCACTGGTGTCGGGAAGTTCCCGCCCAAAACTAGTGGAGGAGCAAGAGCCGGTGGGCAAGGGGCGGTGGAGTAAGGGCCGGCGGGCTCTCCTTGATTTCATCCCTTTTCCTTTTTCCTTTTCCTTTGTATTATATATCTGCCACTTTTGGATGCTTTCTTTCTTTTGTCAGAAGGGGACGACGGGTAGTAGGAGTGGAGCTCCGCCATCTAGCCGGCCAGCCCGGAGGCGGAGGGGACTAACGGGCTGTCATACTCTAAGTAGAGTGAATACAGTATGATTAAAACAAACAAAAAAGGGTAGCGGGGGGGGAGCTCCGCCATTTAGCCGGCTCGCCCGGAGCCGGAGGGGGTTTATTCAAGGTCCTGTCATACTCTAATTAGAGTGAATACAGTATGATTGAAACAAAAAAAAAAAAAAAAAAAAACAGGTAGACCATTGAGGCGCGGGAGACGGGAGTCGAATGCCGCGCCGTCATCGTGTGTTGCCAACAGCAACACTAAGAAAAGGCCGCTATTGGGCTTAGCTATTCGGCATAAACAATAAGCAACAGAAATTGAGTGTGGACGCTGATACGCAGATGCAGTGACCAGGTGGTTGAAGAGAGGACAGATTTAAGCACAGGTACTAACGCCATTGTCATTGCTACTGATGTCAGGACGTGAGGGGAGAAGATAACCAGGATCGTCAATGTATCCGGTCAAAGAGATTAGCAATCGGGAGAGGTACTGGCTGGACAGTTGAACTGCCAGAGAGTCATTTGACAGCGCACCACTATCCTCGCTGGAGGCTTCAATGCCCATACCATATGATGGGACACAAGATGCCAAGTGCAGCCGAATGCTGCATTCTGGGAACATGTGATTGATGAAATTGGTCTTGAAATTGGACATGATGGTAAAGCCACCCTCCAGTGGACAATAGATGGTCATCAAGGCTAGTCGGTCACCCACCAGACACTTCCGAATCGACCAATACCACAATGGTCCATTATAGCCGACAACCACGCCACGGGATCTGACCACGAGGTTATAGCATGGCAGGTGGAAGTAAAATGACTGGAGCAGGTGGACTATATAAGGGCAGTAGGGTGAATTTTAGCAGCAATGATGGTGGAGGACTCGGAAGAAGGGGATGTGCCATGGATCGAGCAATCGAAAGAGAGAGCTCACAATGGTTGATGAGTGCACAGCACACAAGGAAGAGGCAGAGGGTCGGTCGAAGGCGAAAGCAATTGGGAGCATGCTCGACGCCACGGCAAAGATTATCATGATCTGCTCCAAACCAAAGAGCTAGTGGAACGCGGACATCGAGTAAAGAAGGAAGGCGGTTGGAAGAGAGAATAGGAGGCGACAGAGGACGGAAGAGGCCACCATGGCGAAGGCCGATCTGCAGACATTGATTCGCCAGTCCAATTGTAAAATGTAAGGTGTGGACTTCCACAACAGCCGGTTGGCCGAGGGACAGAAGGCAGCACAAGACTCGAACGCTTGGGCAGGTACGACCAATGAGGCCTTACCAGACAGAGAAGGCAAGCAAGCAACATCAGCAAAAAGTGAAACTAGTTTCCGAAAATGGGCCGCAGGCACCAAACAATCAGTGTATTCCCCTCAAATAATCCGAGCGACTTATTTGCAATCTTCCACTTTGCTTTTGTGCGTTCAATAATGTGATCGCATCGTCAGAACATTTGAAACACGTGGTTAGTCATTAAAGCTGACTTATTGCACTTGTTTCTATCACTTAGGTCCTCTAGATTTGGATTGTTTTGACGGTTTTTTGAACTCTTTCATTGATTTCAACAATATGCTTAACATTTAATGTCTTTAGCAATCGATTTTACACAAGCTTGCACAACTCCCAGTACAACAATTAAGACTCCCAGCGTAAACACTTAGCAGATCTGGAAATATCGCGCCAATGATTGCTTTAAGCATTCCATCGAAGAATCTCCATGTAGCACAAGTTCAAAGCATTCAAGTCAATTGTGTTGGGCAAGGGCCACTGCGAGCTATCTGGCTGCGGTGACAGTGGAAGTATGTGCACAGCTTGTTGACTTGAGCTTATATAGAAAATATAAGTGTTTCTGATGCTGAAAAGAAGCATACAATGTTAGGTTACATTGTGCAAGTGTTGCATCGGAGGTTGATGCCTCTCTTTGATGATAAACATACCAGTAGTCTCATATATCGGCCCGGTTTCAAAGGTCTGAACCAATACAAGAACCCCATGAACGCTCAATTCCGCGTCTTCAATCACGAAATGACATCGCATTGGTGTGGGATTATGTTCCGCAGTCAACTTCCCTTCGCAATCCACACTCATGCCTAGCCAGGGATGCACTGTATTCATACTTTGTGGCATACACATTCTCCACCATGTGGAACCAGTGCAATGAACCATATGTACTGCTTGCTCGCCATATTGAAATGACGTCACTAGGATGGTCACTGCATTCAGCACAATGTATTTTGCATCGCTGAGATGACTGAAATACTGATCATGATCAATTTAGTCTGTGAAGTGGGCAAATCTCTTCAAACCCCAAGCGATGTGATTCGGTAGCACCCCAGATGGTATTGCATACAACTTGACCAAGTCATCAAGAGTCTTGATTTCTGGAGGCAGATTTTTCATTATTCATTTGATAAGAGCTTGGATATGTGGCATATGATCGTCGCGACGGGATTTCACAGGGATTGAGTTCAGCTCCCTTTACCGAAATATGGACTGTTGGACATTTGTTCACCAAACTGGGGAGGCAGCCTCATGACCATTTGATCGTCGGTTCGCTTGTTTATGATCCAACATCACTTTGTCTGGGAGTTCAGAGCTTCCATACAGGAGGTTACCATGCTGGTGGATATGGTCAGAGAACTTCAGTGGAAGATGCAAACTTCACAAAGATGAAATCCGATACGTCAACAAGATGTTGTGCAATTTCTGACAAGTTCGGCTTTGTATCTACATCAACGCAACGACCCTTTGCAGCTGCACAACTCTTGTTGCATGCAGGGTCACTCGCGCGGTCCCCCTGTGTGTCCGAAATCATCTGCATTTTAAAGTCTTCCCAGGCCTTCTTTGTAGAATTAGTTGTGCGGAATCAACTGACAACATCTTTGTGACAATGAAACTCCTCCAGATAGGACTCAATGTGATCCATCATGGCCTCAGTATGGTAGCAGTACTGCACCACAAGTTGACAATACACAAAGTTCTTGACCTACAACAAAACTTCTGTGAAAGGATTTCTGTGACTCACCGGTGGGTGTAAAATCGTGGCAGCAAAAACTGGAACAATCACGCACCAGTGGGATCTTGTCTTCTTGTAAGGGCGCATATGGCCGTGTTTGGCTTCAAAGGCATACGTATGATAATTAGAGGTATACAGTTGCAAATGCGGACTCGAGTAATAGTCAATCAATATTTATGTATGATGATAGCAATTGGTCGATGTTGTGTAGCGAGCTGACTATATAGAATGGCCGTTACCAAGCCTCCGTAATGTGTTGTTGTTGTTGTTTATTCATGCTGTTTTTCCTCTAGGTAGAGTATGACAGGCCCCTATCCTCCCACACCTCCGGGCAAACCAGGTAGATGATGGAGCTCCCGACTGCTACCCTGCGTCCCCGCTCACAAAGAAAGAGAGAAGAGAGAGAGATGGACAAGATAAGAAAGAAAGGAATAGAAATGGATACAAAAGACTGGCCACACCGGCCTCCTTGCCTCATTTGGCGGGATCTTGCCAACGTATGTGGCGGCCAGACAGTCCATCACCGCTTGATAACATATCTCTATGGCGAACATCACCGATACCTGTGTCTGACGGCACCGGCCCACTTTCCAGCCCGTTGACTTTCCCACCACCTTCCAGAGCTCCCTCTGGTGGTATTTCCACCGGTTGCAATGTCGGAGGTGATTCTCCCGTGTTTGGGCTACAGTTCCCTCTGCCCAATCAGCACTTGTCAACATCTCCGTGTCCGAACCATTTTAGGTAAACTCCGGTGGGCGCATACCCGGACTATAGATGGTAGAATCTTGTTGCCAATAACTTTGCGCTTGTCATTGGGAGAGGTCTGTTACTGCCTGCCTTACCCTACAGTCTGAAGCCGCAGTGTTTGCTACACATGGAAGCCTCCCACTCGGCCTTGGCTGCAGATCATTCTTCGGCGATCGGTCTGGCTCTATTTGAGGCCGAAGTGTATGATCACTCAATTAATGCGCTTCCTTTGGCCTCTGGGGCTATGTTCGCCTGTTGGTCTACATCTTCGTTTCCTGGGATGCTAGAGTGTGCAGGGACCCAATGGATCTCTGTTGGGATGCCATGGGCAAGGAGGGCCTGCGCCCTTCAAATGATCCGTTTTGCTAAGCGCAGTGCAGGGCCCGGCTCCGGATGTGCCATCCGTTGAATGGCAGGTTGTGACTCGTTATAAACCGCCACCGTCTTCAGTTCCAGTCCTTGTAGTGTTTTTCTGTTCTCGCTTGTCGAATAAAGCCGGAGTCCGATCGCCCACAGCTCAGTATCGAAGACGTCCATGCGACCAGCACCCAGAAAGCTGCAGCGGGACCTCCGTTCATTTGCGTGTTTGCACCCTGCTGCGGCTCCCACTCGGCCATCGTCTGAGCGCGATCCATCTGTCCACCACATCCAGACTCCCGCTCCAACTTTGGCGTCTTCGTCTGGAACATGAATTTTAGTCACTGGAAGCCTCCAGCTGTGTCTGAGAGGATGTGGAGTGTAAACTTAGATGCGTCAATTTCATGAGAGTATCAGACCACAGGAGGGCATACCTGCCGGCTTTCAGAGTAACTGGGAGCGCCGGGGACAAGTCTTGGAGCGCCTGGAATGACAGTAGAGCAGTCTGGGAAAAACATATTCTTTGGGAATGCTGCTGGTGCGGCAGGAAGTCATAGCTACTCCTTATCGTTCAACAATTTTTAAAATTCCTGTATTCAGTTTGTATTCTCATCTATGTATCTAACTATCTATATTGCTACCCATCTACCCAGGGTATATATTGACTGGCTGCAGGCGTTGCTTGAGGGCAATTCGAGGTGCCCCTGAAAATGACAATTGAGTAAACTCAGATATACACTCTGAGGCCGTGATCGAGCGTGATTGGAGATGCGCTGTAAGCCGTGATCAAGCGAACTTGGAGGCCGTAATCGGGCGAGGAGAGAGATACACTTGAAGGCTGTGATCGAGTAAGTGTGGACATGCGCTTGGAGGTTGTGATCAAGCGAGTTTCGAGATGGTGTTGGAGCCCGTGATTACGTGAGCGTGTAGATGCACTTGGAGGCCGTGAGACAGTGAGTTTGGAGATGCAGTTGGAAGTGGTGATCCAGTCAGGGTAGAGATGCACTTGGATGCCGTGATCAAGCGAGTATGTAGCTGCACATGGAGGCTGTAATCGAGCGAGTCTGAAGATACACTTGGAAGCCGTGATCGAGCGAGTTAGGACGAGTACTCGGACGCAGTCGATGGACGGCGCGCCTTGTGCTGTGATTGAATTGATCAGTTATTACACACACAACGGTGGGAATGTGACAAGGTGACTTTACCTTTGAGCTCTCATGGCGAGCTGGCTGATAGCGGTCGATCATGTAGTGAGGCACGTGTTAGGGCGCGTACGCCAGCGCTCGGCAGTATAGGGATATGATATGGTATACAGTTGCACACGGGCGCGAGTGGGATCAAGTGTAGATGTAAGTGGTAAGATATTCGGTACGGAGCTAAGTCTCCGTCGCGATGTCAATATAAGGTTGGCGGTTACCCAGCACTGGACACGTCACGTAACCGTCCGACAACCCTAACCACGCATCACTTGACAACGCCGTTACATCATCCCCCTCTTTTACAGCAGAACTCCCAGGCTACTAAGTACAAGTAGAAAACAAAGAAAAAGCCCGCATACACGCTCGTACAATCTCTTAAGTCCCACGACTGAGTAAGATCGTCCAAGATGACTTTCCTGTGCACAGGGAAACTCCACCTCCAATTGACAGGATTCCGGAGGTGGATAAACTCGTGTCGACGCCATTTGTACTGGACCCGGTCCCAACAAAAGAAATTGAAAGAAGGAAATGCCCAAATGACCTAAGCTTCCATATCTCCATTCTGTCAATTCCTCAACTTCCAAGGTCCGACTTCTTTCACCTCCGCGGCTTGTTTGGGTGGTCACATTGGAACTCGTCGAATAATTCAGAAGCATTCTCAAGGTTTTCGAGCGGCTCCCAGTTCGTGTGTATGTGGTTGTACCTGGCCTACTGGGCAAGGTAGTGTAGCATCAGGTAACACTGCTGAGAGCCAAGAATCCGTTCGACCTCCCATTCCTCCGAATCATCGACAATTGCTAGGTGTGCTTCTGAGGATGGTTGTCCTATGACAAGAGGTGTGTAGGAATCGAGCAGCGACACGTGGAAGTCGTTGTGATTCCGCATGGTTTCCTGAAAGTCTGGTTTGTAAGCATTCTTATTGATATTCTTACTTACCGTAAACTCTCCAGTGCACTTGAAGTCAAGCTTCTTTGACGGTCAAATCATTCGGAAGTGTGGAGTTGAGAGCCACAATTTGTACCCGACTTCGTATGTCACGTTTTTCCCGCCAGTGTATTTGGATTACCGTACCTGGGCTTCCAGCAAGCTCTGCTGTAGAAGCCAGTGAGTCTCTTCCATTGGCGATACCATTGCCTCCGCCAGGATTTCCGACGTCGGATTTGATGGGCCTTTCGGTGGCTTGAACTGCATTGCCGGGTGGTAGCGGTAGTTGGCCCAGAATGGCGTCATCTGCCCCGGAGCAGCAATCGACAAAAGTCTTGGCGAAACAGAAACAGCGAGATAAGTCGACAAAAGCAATAGAAACTACAAAACGGACAGCGGCAATTGATTCTGGCGGTCCAATTGACCGCGGAGAGAGTGTCCCAGCATCTGTGAGACCGCAGGAGGAGGGCATGCACACAATGTCACGCAATTGAGTGGAATCCACTAGAGTCTTGGCAGAAAACTCAATTACACGACCCATCAGCCAACCAACAAGCGACGACGAGGACGCCCTTAGAAAGAGACGTTGGCCTCACCGGAGTGATGACCGAAGCCAGAGTAAGCGAAATGAGCGACCTGGACACGGGAGAAGCAGCAGACAGCAGTAGCAACGCACCTGTGCACGTGGCGATGGAGATAACGACAGCGGCGACACTCACCCACGAGGAAACTCCGGGCGCAACCATGTTTAAGCCAATGGAGAGAAATGAGAATGGGAAGCAGAAAACGAGGAGCAAGGCCCCGGCGACCCCCAGCGATTGGAGGAGCCGCATGAAGCGAACAATGCAACCGCAAGCGCAGGAGCTAACACAGCTGCACCAACCTGTTGGACACCTAACAAACTTGGTGCAAGCGCAGGCAGCCCGCGAAGAAGTACAGTGGTTGGGAATAAGGACGTCGATGGAAGAGAGAGAGCAAAAGCGGGATACCCGCCACAAGGACGACAAGGTGTGGGGGGTGGGTATTACAAATATGATGGTGAAGATCATGAAAGCAGTAGCACCAGGGGAGGAAGCGAGAAAGCAAGAAAGAGATGAGACCGCGAGGTTGGATGGCGGAGGGCTAGAGGCCTCGCAACATGCGGATACACCACAGGAAGGAGGACCAGAGAATGGCCAACAGCTGCAGCAGCAACCGAAGCCCAGACTGCCGCTCAAAGTGCAGCCGAAACCGCAGCACGTGATAGGGGGGTACTTTGATAGTAAGTAGAGGTACTTAGGTACGGCCCGAGATCCTAATACTTATTGTATATTTTCGTTTAATTTGGGAAAGGTGCTGTTCCTTTCTCTAATCTTTTCCACCGGAAGCAATCGAGAGTCTTATGGCTTCCTTTCCTATCTCGTGGCCAAGCACACAGCTGGCACTCTCCCGCGGCTTTTCTTCGACGTAACTTGTCACTGTCAATTCCCTCAGCTTGAGTTCCAAATGTTTTAAGTGGTTTCTTTTTATTGGCTTTCTTATTTGCCTTTTGGTTCACCACTCTACTCGCTTGTCTCGTAAGGCGTCCAATAGCATTCCTTTCCTCTTTTGATTATTCTAAGAAGTCTTCGCAATTATCGATAACCTTGTTATGGATCTCGGAATCTGTCATGCTAACTGATTCAATATCTTTATCAAGATAATCGCCGTAGTAAGTTTGAATCTTTTCTGATTCAGCTGATGACGCTTGTTGAATCGATAGCTCCGGTCTGAGTTCCGATCGCTCCTTGAGATTATCGATATGAATGATGAATCCTGGCTGTAGTCCGATGATCGAAGAAATCCACCAAATACTTTGCGCCAGAAAGATGTACTGATTATCTCTGGCAAAAGATATGATCTTTTCCAACGCGTAAACTATAACATTGTTGTCATTCTCGAAGGTAATAGTCATTCGTAGAAAACTACTTATCGATGCGGGGCTGCCGCTACTGAAAGCTAATAGATTTTATATATAATAATAGGTAGGTATAGGTATCATAAAAACACAATAATATTTCAGATCGTTCTTCGCTGGTAGGTATCGCTGACTGTTTCGCTGCTAGAGCTTGTTCTTTTCATTGCCGGAACAATGTGACCCATTATATAAAAAGTTCAATCGGGATGTTACGCATGCGCACCCATATTTCCTTTCCATGATTCTGCTAGTAACGTGCTTTGGCTCAAGGCGCATGGTAGAGATTGCTACGAATCCCCAACGTTATCATGTATATGCATGTGCGGCATTAATGCGTTACGCTACTGGTAAGAATCAGCCCACACATGCACAATATCATATATCAGGTCATAACTTCAACTTGGACATCACACTCTCATATGGTTCGGTAATCGGGAACGTTGCCGACATAGTCATACAGCATCTTCGAGCTAATCAATACTATAGTATGATTCCATCATAGGTTTACGTGGCGGACAACCACTACTATGCCGATGTAGATTAATGACACGTCGCACTTCCGTATCTGAACGAAAGGCACTTGCAGTTGCCATACCGCAATGACCAGGAAGCGGGGTTGCAATAGGCCTCATATCAACAGCCAATGTCATAATCCCTCAATCACGCCGCTGCTCAGGCTGGGACAATTCCCTTTGGCCGGGGGTTGCCCAGTGCTCCAACCTCGGATAAGAGATTGGTCTTAAGATCCCACGTAATAGCTGCAACTAAAGATTGCCATGTCTGCGTATACGAACTCCTTTGCTCTACTCCAATCTGACACAATCACTCTAGCATTGGAAAATGAATCTGGTTAAGAATGACCCGCTCGGCAGGGTTGTAGCCCTTTCGATCTGGCAAAGTCACTGCATCATCGAATCGGCTGCCTCAGCATATGCTTCAATGAATCCGCTCAGCCGAGGCTGACTTAATCGAGACGAGTACCACTCATACCCCGCTAAAGGTAATTGTGACTGAAAGTTCTGGAGATGCCTAGGGCAGTCGTTTTGCATGGCATGTAACCCGAAGGTTACTTCCAAGTACCCATCATTGGTTATCCCAGGTTACATATACTCTGCTAAGGGAGAATCCCCAACAGCACGAACCAAAGCTAAAGTCAGCACCTACACTGATGAGATGGTCGGAGACAGTCCCACCCCGAACCGGGACCCAGAGAGCACTCATCGGCCCAGGCGGATCGAGCACGACAGCAAGATGCCTGATATTAATGCGATACGAGAGCGTACCACTCCCGGGCCGGGCTCCAAATTCCAGCTCCAGCATCGCAGACAGACGGCTGATCTTGATGAGGGACGAAAGCATCCCTCTATCCAGAAAGATTGATGAGGAAATGGCATCAGCAGTCAACAGAGCACTGTTCCAGCACCAGGCCCCGGCACACATCTGGATCATGAACGCATGAAGCAACGTGAAGGGCACAATAACCACAATCACGCACCAACACGCAACGGCAGAGATGGCTCTGCTGTACCAAGATATCATTTTTAAGGTAGCCAGATCAGTGGGCAAGGGGATCATCGATGTGGAAGGAAAATAATCTTGGCAAAGACTGAAAATGTACACAATCCCGCACGTGAGATACATGGACAACGGAACCGAAAGACTACAGAAAATTAGTCAGGAGATTCAGGTGGAGAACGAGAGGGTGGCGATTCCTGCCCAAGTGAGATGGCTATCGAACCCCCTAATCATCAGAGAGAGAGGGCAGAGAGGAGTGATCACGGCATCATCGGTGGTCTTCATTCTGAGGGGGAAGATGGTGGCAGAGACACTAGTGAACAAAGGCATCACTGCTGCAGGAGTACAATACAAAGTCGAACCGTACACGAAAGCAGACCCAACAGCCTCTGCAAGCTCCGCTGCGGTTGGGGCCACATCGGGAACAAGTGCAGCAATCATCAAGCGAAGTGCGGCTACTGTGCCGGACAACACCGATCGAGCGAGCTCAGGTGCACTGTGGTCAGGTGAGCATTGAAACATGGAGCAGTATGCAGCCACACACAAGAAAAATGCCCGAACTGCAAGGGGAATCAGATTCCATTCAGCAGAAAGCGTACAAAGATCATCGAGGCCATCACAATGGCGCGACAGAGCAGGAAAGTGCAACCTAACAGACCAGAGACATCAGCAAAACACATTTCCGTCCCGGCGGAATGCCTGCGTCAGAGTGGACACTCTCCGTCAGAGCCGTAAGAGACACCCCGGTGGCGGATTACTCCGCGCCCGGCGTCAATACCACGCGTCGCATTGTATATCGCCCTCCGATCGCCGTTTCATTAAACGCTTGCATCAGGATTGCAATCCAATGGGTGATGCTGCGAAAATCTCTGCTCACATTCCTTCTACATTAACCTCGAAGAGTGTAGGAAGAAGGTAAGAACATATGATACTACCAGGCCGGAAGGATCCACGCAATTGCGCGGATCCACGAAATGTCGGAAAGACCGACTTAGATCAATAGTTGGGAAAGATAGAGTGTGTATTTTCGTTATATGACAAGATGCGATGATAATGAGATGCTGACTATCTATCTACCCCTCTCCTGAATATATACTCCGGTTCGCTCATTCCACCTCCGTTACCCCTGTATCTCCGTACACCCACCGTCTCTCCTTGACGATAAACTTGGAGGCCATGATCGAGCTAGTTTGGAGATGCGTTTGGAGGCCGAGATCGAGTGAACTGAGAGATGCACTTGGAGGCCGTGATCGATCGACTTTGGAGATGCACTGGGCGGCCGAGGTCAAGTGAACTCAGAGTTACACTTTAAGGCCGTGATCGAGCGAGTTTGGAGATGCAACTGGAGACCGAGATGAGTGAACTCAGAGATACACTCCGAGGCCGTGATGGAGCAAGTTTCGAGATGCACTTGGAGGCCGATATCGAGTGAACTGAGAGCTGCATTTGGAGGCCATGATCGAGCGAGATTGGAGATTCACTTGGTGGCCGAGATCGAGTGAACTGATAGCTGCACTTGGAGGCCGTGATCGAGCGAGTTTGGAGATGCACTTGGAGGCTGAGATCGAGTGAACTGAGAGCTGCACTTGGGGGCCTTGATGGATCGAGTTTGGAGATGCACTGGGATGCGGTGATCGACAGAGTTTGGAGATGCACTTGGAGGCTGAGATCGAGTGAACTGAGAGCTGCACTTGGGGGCCGTGATCAATCAAGTTTGGAGATGCACTTACAGGCTATGATCGAGCGAGATTGGAGGAGTACTTGGAGGCGGTCGATTTGGAGGGAGGCGTGACGGCAGCTGACACTCTATTCATCTTACCTGTATGCTGTACTCCGTGTTAACTCATGATTATGGCATGGAGAGATAGAGAGGGATGACTTAACTTCGTGTTCTTAGGTGATGGTAGAGTTGAGCACAAGAAAGAGAGAGATCAGAGGAGATGGGGAAATCATCATGAGTGACTAGGACTTGAGAGAATTTGGTGTGCCAGTCAATTGACCATCCCCGATACGGCAGATACGACTACCGATCCGGCGGGTAATATCACCGATACCGGGTCTTCCAAACCCAATCAGGCAGGATGTACTCCTGATTTCTCATAGCCGCTCTTATTCTCCATATCGTTCTCATCTTCATCCCCCATCTCCCTGTTTCTTGTCCACAACTCTACCATCATCGCAAGAACACAAAGTTAAGTCTTCCCTCTCTATCGCTCCATGCCATGATGATGAGTTGACACCGAGTACAGCATACACCGAGTACAGCATACACCGAGTACAGCATACACCGAGTACAGCATACACCGAAGATTGTCTGTCGTCCCTTCATTCTCACAATTTCGAATTCACCCATGAATGTAGCTTCAGCTTCCGGCGTACCTCTCTACCGATCCACCGCCACCAGCCAGTTCTCCATAAGAGCTTGAAAGGTAAAGTCACCTCGTCACCTTCCCACGGTTTCGAGTTAACTAACCGATGAATCAAGTCTCAGCACCTGGCGCGCCTCCAACCAAACGCCTCCAGATCGACCACCTCAAAGTACTCCTCCAATCTCGCTCAATCACCGCCTCCCAGTGCAGCTCCAAACTCGAGCGATCACGGCATCCAAGTGGAGCTCCCATTTCACTCGATCTCAGCCTGCAAGTGCCTCTCCCAACTCACTCGATCCCGGCCTCCAAGTGCAGTGCTCAGTTCACTCAATTTCGGCCTCCAATTGCATCTCCAAACTTGCTCGATCACAGCCTCAAAGTTCATCTCTGAGTTCACTTGAACTCGGCGTCCAAGTGCATCTCCAAACTCACTCGGTCACGGCCTCCCAGTGCATCTCCAAACTCGGTCAATCACGGCCTCGGAGTGTATCTCTGTGTTTACTCAATCTCGGTCTCCAATTGCATCTCCAAACTCGCGCGATCACGGGCTCAAAGTGCATCTCTGAGTTCACTCGATCTCGGTCTTCAAGTGTATCTCCAATCTCACTCGGTCAAGGCCTCCGAGGGCATCTCTGAGTTCACTCAATTTCGATCTCCAATTGCATCTCCAAATTGGCTTGATCACGGCCTTGGAGTGTATCTCTGAGTTGTAGATTGGTAGCTATATAGATTCATGGATACATTGATGAGAATATAACCTGAATACATGAGTTTTAAAAATCGTTGCAACATTAGTAGTAGCTATGAGTTCCAGGCACACCAGCTGTGTTCCCAAAGAAGATGTTGTTTTTCCCCGAATGCTCTACTGTGATTCGAGGTGCTCCCAGACGCTCCCAGGTGCTCTGCCATGCAACACGACCTGTCGCCTGGGCAACGGGAAGCGTGTAATTCTCCGTCACAGGGTATGAGGTTCCGTCAGAGCTGTCAGAGCTGTCCGGAACACCCGGGTGTTTCAGACAGAAACTAGGGTTGTTGCTGATGGACGAGGGAGGTAACAGGGGCCAACAGAGTAGCACTCGGCACCCGGCAGGCTAGGGGTACACGAACCTGGGAAGGAGAAAGGGAGACCACGGCTAATGAAGAGCAAGGTGACACCGGAGAGATTGAGGGGGCGGAGATGGAGATGGAGAAAGATATGACGATGAGTGAGACCACTGCAGAGATCGAAATGGGAGCCGCCGCTTCGAATTATTGGAGCAAACCAACAAAATTGCGCCAGGTCATACGCGTGGACCATGGCAGCGCTGAAGACGGGAGTGGATCGCAAGGCAGATTGGGTACTTTTGCAGGAACTGCTTTAGGAGGGAGGGAGAATCGGAATCAGTCACCCAGTGTATGAAATTACAAAACGAAACAGAGTTTGGACGGCGGTGTGCAAGGGAATTTGTCTTGCAACGGAAGAACGGACAGACCTGGGCAGGGGCGCGAACGACGATATCATGGTGACTGAGATAGAAAGAAGAAGAAAAACGATGACGAGGATTATCATTGTGTATGATCAAAGAGACGTACAGACTGCAGAGAGCCAGGCGAGGAAGCTAAACTGGCACAGCGCCATCCGACATGGAGGTGGCACAATAATCACGGGCAACATGAAAGCACACAGCTGAAGGTGGGTCCCGAGATGCAGGGAGCAACCCGATGCGACATTCTGGGAGGAGAGTATAGACCAGTACGGGCTAGAGATTGGGACAGAAGACGACCGGCCCACTCACCACTGGGTGAGAAATGGCGAGAAAGATAAGTTGACCATAGACCTGACCGTGGCCACCCGACCAATCCCGCGATGAACCACACTGGGTGGGAGCAACGCAACAGGCTCCGACCACAAGGTGATCTAGTGGGAGTTACAGGTGGACAAACAGGAGGAGGCAGACCACGTGCAGTTTATATGATGGAACCTGGCAGCCATGTCAAAAGAGGACGAGGAAGCAGAACAGAAACTTTGGAGGGAGCTGGTGAGAGAAAGAGCCCAGCTAGGCAAGGAATGCATGGGAGATGATTTGAGCGAGAACCCGGATGGTGTCAAGAAACACTGAGTAAAGTTCTAGATGCCAATCCGAAGAAAATCAGAATCTGCACTTGAGTGAAGAGGTGGTTGAACGGCGACATCAAGGAGAGGAGAAGTTCACTGGGGAGAGAGGAGAGAAGGGGAAGGAGGTCAGAGGCGGCAGTACGCGCGGAAGCAGAACTGCAGAAGTAAATTCGGCAGTCAAACAGCCGGATGTGGAATGACTCCGTGCAGCACCTTAGGGGCGGCGAGGTCTGGAGGGCGGCAAAGTTCACCAACCCTCGAGCGGGAGCCACCGTGTCAGCGCTGACTGCCAGAGAGGGGAAGCAAGCAAATAGAATTGCCAAAAAGGAGGAAATGCTCAGAGGAGTCTTTCCCCCTGAATGACTGGGACCAGTATTACGAACTACCCCCAGCAGCCCAGGCTCACAAATGCACAACTGAGCAGTCAGTTGAACAAGCTATGGTCTCGCAGACGGTTAAGAAGGCCCATTACCCCGACAAGCTGTCGTACAGAGCCATACGCCTGCTCAGGAAGTGGGACAAAATGAGAATTGTAGGACTAACGAAGGCAGATGTCCGAATGGGCAGTCACCTACCCGTCTGGAAACCCGCGAGTGGGGTGGTGATTGAAAGCCAAGAAAGGAGGATTATGCAAAGTTGAAGTCGTACCGAATGATCTCTCTGCTCCGCTGCATGGTGAAAGTCGTCGAGAAAGTCGTGGCAGAGCTGCTATCCGACGAGGTCGAGAGGAGAACACGGCTCAGCGAGGGCCAAATTGGCAGCAGAAAGAAAAGGTCGGCCATCGAAGCGGCGGCCATCATGGTTGACAGAGCGCACACCGCGTGGAAAGATGACCACATCAAGGGTGTCCTGCTGATGAACAACAAGGCAGAGTTCACAAGCGTAGGGAGAGGAAGACTGTTCCATCCGATGAAGGCCAAGAAGATAGATGGAGATCTCGTATGATTGACCAACAGCGTTCTCTCAGAGAGGACGGTGGAGATGGTAATCGAAGGGAATATCTTACACGGTGACCCTGTGGAGGCAGGTGTCCCGCAGTGCTGACCTGTATGGCCGATTCTCTTTGCCATACACACCGCTTGACTGATACAGTGGGTGGAAGAGAGAGTGCAAGCCAAAGGCCTCTCCTTCATAGACGACCTCAGATAGGTGGCAACCGGGAAGAATGTGAACCAGGTGGTGGAAAGACTTGAAGCCTGTGCAGCAGAGAGCGTCGACCGGGCCAAGAGACGAGATCTCCAGTTCGACATTTCAAAGACGGAGGCAACACTCTTCACAGGCCGGAGAGACCACAACAAGCACCTCGAGCCGAAACTCACAGCGAATATCACGGCAGGAAACAGCATCGTCCAGTTCAATCATGAGGCGACACGATGGATGGGAATCTGGATGGACGCCCACCTGACGTTCAAAGAGCATCACAACCGGTGGATAAAGAAGGCCAGGGCAGCAGAAGCCCGTTTGCCCATACTCAGGAACATACACGGAATCATCTTAGAGCCAGTCATAGGTGTCCACATAGCCTGCGTTCAAGCCGTCGCGCTATATGGAAACGAGGTCTGGTGGGACCCGAGAGAGATCGGCAGATAAGAGGATCTTCAACTCCTGCTCAATCGGCAAGGTACATCAACCCTGCGCGCCCTCCCCACGACGCCAATGGGTGCACTTATGAGAGTATCAGAGCTCACACCTCCGCCAGAAGCCCTGTTCGCCAGGCAGTAACGATTCACAGTGAGGCTCGCAAGCGTGTACGCAGGCTCCCAACTAAAGGCAGTCCACGACCACCCCACATCTGGCTCACCGATATCCAGAGTTATCACCAAGGAGCTCGAGTGAGGCCGGGAATCAGAGACCACACGCTGGCCTAACCCTAACAAAGAGCCGGATGTCAATACTGTCATACTGAGCGAAGACACAGCGGAGAAGAGACAGGCAATCCGCTGGGCGAGAGACAGAGAGGCCAAAATTGGCTCAGCGGTCTGGTTGTGGTGAATGGGTGGGTCGCGATCCGCCAACGACAGAGTAGAAGCCACCACAGTGTTCAAGCACGGACACTGCTGGAAAGCCTTTTGCAGCCACCCGGGCACTGGACGAATGGAGATCTGTGATGAAGAGCTGTGGGCAATGGGACTCGCACTCCAGGTGCCACAGCGCTGGAAGATACGAAGGTACTTAGGAATAATGACGTTCCCGGTGGTGTGGAAGGAACTGTGTTACGGAAAGGCTGAGACATGGGCAGGCGCGTAAGAAGTGGCGAGAGGGTGGCGAGATAATGTATTATGATAAGGAAGTGGTCTGAGTTGTTGCGCAAGGCGGAGACATTAGCAGGCGCGCAAGAAGCGGCGAGAGGGTGGCGAGATAATGTATTATGATAAGGAAGTGGTCTGAGGTGTTGCGACGTCGGACTATGTGGCGTGATTGTACTAATAGGAAAAGTACTGATGGTGTGTAAGATCATGGGATGAGATTCGGATGATACATCGAAGCATGGAGAATGGTTCGAGGGTCGCAGACGAATTGTATATAAAGAGAGTGTTGTTGGCGTTGGAGGATTTCCTTTTCTTCTCTCTTTACTCGTTCTCATGTATAGGAAAGCAAGTTACAACTTTGAAACGGCTTCGACTTCTTGTCTTGTCTTGATCTTCTCGACACGAACCTCGAGTCCTCAACCCAGTTCTCAACCGTACATTATTGTTACCAATATCGCCTACGCTCGACCCCGTCCGTTACACTAGAATGAGTCCTACAACATCGTACCCGATATTGAATGTCCCTGCATCCCTCGACAGGGTGTAAGTATTGTTCCGAACCTTGCTCCGTTTCTTGTTGGGTTCACCTAGCATCAAACCGTCGTTGGATACACGTTTGCGACGATTGCGTCGACGAATTACAACGACTAACCGGATTTGATATCCATCAGTACCCTCATAGATCACGGTATTCGAATGCACCAGTACGACAGTTATTGTACTTCACGAACCAATTGGTTGGATCTCGCCAGAACTCCTTGCCTTGATTTTGAACCCGAGCCTTGGAACGCTTTGGAGAGTATCGAAGCCATACTTACAGCATTCTTCGAGGAAGAACCCCTCGAATCTTATTTTTCGGAACAGTCATCTGTCCCATCTCCTTGGAATACTTACTGGACAGAGGCAGCCAAGGAAGGAGGGGGACTCGAAATTAAGGATCCCGTATTCGGACCACATTGGACTCGGTATACTGGAGCCCACGCCTGGTTTCCTTGTGATCCCGAAGAGCCATCCAATTGCGAAGGCCATAATTGCGCCGGAACTCATTCGACAATCGGACGCGCAGCAGCAGCAGCAAGAACAGCAAAGTCCTTGGGGGTCCCGCTAATTGTTATAGTACCTCCGACCCCGACACCTTCCGAACTCGACGCTTATAACTGGCACTGGTAGATGTACTTAGTTCGTTGCAATGTCAGGATCAACGGAACCCCGAGCGGCCCTGGTGTCCATCGAGGACCAAGGCACCATCATTGCGCTCATCGATCTCGAAAAGAAAACATGGGCAGCGACGCGATAAAGGAGGCGTTCATACAGACACAGGAGGTATTGATGCGGGTAGCACAGTACTCCCAACCGATCTGACAGGTGCAGATGGTGTGCGAGCACCCACAACAAATAATCGACCAACAGCGGCAGATTACAGACTTGCAGACGAACAAGTTCTTGCCACCGCATTGCGACCATACCGGGCGCGAACAACAGATACAGACTCTGTGGATCGAGCGCGACAAAGCCTTGAGGAAAACAGCAGCTCCGGGAACCAGTGAGGAACTCCAACAGCAGCTGGACTTTATAACCCGGGACGCACGACAATGTGGAGAGGAAGTCCGCGGTTTGAGGATGCAGTTAGCGAATGCGTTAAAATTAGCAGCCGGAGCGGCTCCGGCTGCTCCCCAGGCTCCAGAGGACAGAGGCCAGATATTTACTGACTCCCCGGACTTTTCATGGTCGGATCAAACTCAGTTGAGAAGCTGGGTTGCTCAACTCCGGATGGTCATACGACACAAACCCGCCAGCTTTCGCGACGAGAAGTCGAAGATGCGGTACCCATTCAATCGCCTGAGGGGAGTAGCCTTAGGCCAGATTGTGCCACACGTCCGGGAGGACGGAATGATAGGTGTGGATGGCCGACCAGCTTTAATACAACTCCTGGAAGCAGCTTTTGGGACCCTGACCGAGTAGCCACAGCCTAACGGAAAATACAGGAAATTCAGCAAAAGAACCGAGAGTTCTCTCAGTATTATGCTGAGTTTCAAGTTATTGCCACCGATCTGGACTGGAATCCCTCGGCCCGTCAAAATGCTCTGAGGATAGGGTTGTCGGAGGATATGAAAGATTCCTTCACTTATAGCGATATGCCGGAAGAGATTCCTGTGTTTGTGGCAGCCTGCCAGCAACGGGACAACCAAATTCGACAACGACATGAGGAGAAGGCAGAACAGACTCAGGGGAGCATGATAGGTTTCGCTTCCCCCAGGCCTCCTCCAACCCCGAAGTCCTCCGAAATAGCTCCCGCCGGAACTGTTGCTGGATATACCGGACCGGCACCTATGGATCTTAGCGCAGGAAAAACGAGCATCTCGGCAGAAGAAACGGCAAAGAGGTTTACGGACGGAAGGTGTTTTTACTGGGGTGGGTTCAACCACAGAGCAGCGGAGTGTGCAGCAAGGAAGAAGGCCCAGACGTTCAAGGCGGCTGGAGCAGAGGTTAAGGAAGTAGGAACCAAGGAAGGTTGCGAGGAATCGGGAAAAGATTAGGTCAACCCAAGCAGGATGGCGCTTTGGTTGACTGGAAAAGTTTTGTTTTAAATGCTTTGAAATGTTTTGGAATTTCGCGATTATCAGTTAGCAAGGTGGAGGTATTGGAAGGATCAATGGAAGGTAAACATGTAGTGATAACCTGTTCATTGACCGTGAATAACCAAGAGATACCCACACATGCACTGATTAATTGCAGAGCTATGGGCATTGCATTTATGGATCAAAATTTCCCTCGCCATCATCAGATACCACTTCAGGAGCTGAAGGAGCAAAAACAAGTGGAGGTTATTGACGGAAGACCTATTGAATCCGGAGATAATACGCATATTGCCAAAGTTGGCATGAAAATACAAGAACATAAGGAAAAGTTACCAATGTTCATTACGAAGTTAGGACATTATCCAATTGTCCTCGGAATTCCCTGGCTACGGTTACATGATGTAGCTGTGCGGTTTTCATCTAATACTGTCACGTTTGGATCACAGTATTGCATTACGCATTGCCATGATACATCAGTAACGGTACAAGGGGTTACAGAAGAACCTCCGGAACCAGTATAACAAGTTAAAGATATTTTCGAACCAAAGATTCGACCGCTGAGACCATTTCGAAGAGATATCATTATGCTAAATGGAGCTTCATTCTTCCGAACAGTTAAAAAAGGAAGATTGGCAGTGTTCAAAGCCTCGTTATATGATATTAATAAAGCTATAGAGGCAAAAGATCTGAAAGAACGCCCCTTTAAAGAAATTGTTCCCGAACAGTATCATGAATTTATTCTGCTGTTTAGTACGGTGCTGGCAGATAGGCTACCACCACATCGACTCAGAATCGACCATGAAGTTCATTTAAAACATGGAGAAACACCAACATGGGGACCGTTGTATTTGATGTCGAGAGCAGAGTTGGTCGTTCTGAAAGAATAGCTTGAGGAGAATATGTCTACAGGGTTGATTCCGCAGTCGTCGTCACCTTTTGCCGCTCCAGTGCTGTTCGCAAACAAACCTGGAGGAGGACTACGGTTCTGTATTGATTATTGGGATATTAACAGTAAGACGATTAAGAATCGATAGCCCCTCCCGTTAATAAAAGAAACGTTGAATCTCTTAGGGGAGGCTCCAATATATAGTAAGTTAGATGTCCGAGGGGCGTATAACCTACTTCGGGTTAAGGAAGGAGATGAGCATAAGCTAGGCTTCCGGAAATGCTATGGGGTGTACGAACCTACAGTTATGGAAGTTGGCACAACAAATGCACCGGGAGATTTTCAGGGATATATCAATAATGCCATTAGGGAGGCCCTGGATGACTTTGCTTCAGCATATCTGGATGATGCATTAATATATAGCGATTCCGAAGAAGAACATGTTGGCCATGTTAAGTGGATTATGCAACTATTGTTGGAAGCAGGATTATATTTAAAGCCAGAAAAATGCGAGTTTCATAAAGAAACAGTAAGATATTTGGAGTTGATCATATCAACTAAAGGCATTTCTATGGACGAGAATAGTGTAGGAACTGTACGGAATTGGAGCAGGGAGAAGAAAACGGAGAACGGTCGGTTAAATAACCTCTTCGAAGTCCAACAATTCCTCGGATTTTGCAATTCTTAATCGGTGGTTTATCCCTAAGTATTCATAGAATGCGGAACCATTAACGAGGTTGACCAAGAAAGATGAACCATTTGTATGGGGAGCAGAACAACAATTGGCTTTTGAGACAATGGTAACGGCGTGTACAACAGCACCGACACTTCAACATTTCGATCATGAAAGGGATGTAATCATCGAAACTGAACCTTCCGGTTATGTGTCTCCAGGAGTATTGTCACAGAGGGATGATGAAGGAGTGCAACATCCTGTGGCGTATTATTCGAAGAAGAATTCCCCAGCAGAGTGCAATTACGACATATATGATAAAGAGCTGATGGCGATTATTACGGCACTCGAGGAATGGAGACCTGAATGTGAACGTGCCACATATCCCCTGCGATTGATAACAGATCATAAGAACTTTGAATACTTTATGACGAAGAAACCTTTGAATCGACGACAAGCACGATGGTCTGAATTCTTGACACAGTTTGATTATGAAATTGTTTACTGACAAGGGAAATCGAATGGGAAAGCGGATGCTTTCACTGAGAGGCCGGGTGACCTCCCTGACGGGGGGGATGAAAGATTAAAAAACACAGAACAAGTGGTATTAAAACCGCATAACCTTCCGGAACAATTAAGGATATCGGCCAATGATATGCCTGGACAGGAAGTCCCCCTGATATCCGATCTTTTTGCCCAAGCATATATGGATGACCCGCTGCCTAATAAAATATTAGAAGTTATATGACAGCCAGGTAGCTTGAAGGATATTACAGTAGCGGAATGCACGGAACAGGAGGGAAAGGTATGGTCCAGAGGGAAGTGTTATGTACCCGAGGGAGATCAGTTACGGTTGAGACTGATACAGGAGCAGCATGATACTGCGTTGGCGGGACACCCAGGACGAGCGAAGATGTTTGACCTTTTGGACAGGAAATACTACTGGAAGGATATGCGGAAACAGGTGGACCAGTATGTACGAAATTGTCATAGTTGCCAACGATCAAAGACCTCAAGGTATGCAACATTCGGAGTTCATCGTCCATTGTCAGTACCAGAGAAACCAGGAGAAGATATTTCGATCGATTTCGTCGTAGGGTTACCTGAGTGTGAAGGGTTCGATGCTGTCTGGGTTGTGGTAGATAGGCTTTCGAAGATGCGCCACTTTATCCCCTGTCATTCAACAATAGATGCAACCGGATTGGCAAAGTTGTTCCTTCGAGAGGTGGTATGCCTTCACGGGTTACAAAAGACAATTGTATCCGATAGAGAACCTCAGTTCACTTCGACATTCTGGGGCCAGCTATGCAATCGATTGTGGATCGACAGGTTGATGTCAACAGCCTTTCACCCTCAGAGAGATGGCCAGACTGAACAAACGAATGCTGGAATGGAACAGTATCTTCGGGTATTTGTAAATCATCAACAGGATGATTTGGTGCAGTGGTTACCCCTTGCCGAATTTGTTGCTAATAATGGGACATCGGAGTCAACGAAGTGTACCCCATTCTTTGCAGTTCAGGGTGTGGATCCACGAATGTCCTTTGCCTGAGAACCCACACAGGAACAAGATCAACGACACTGTAAGGCCGATCAAGTGCAAGCGACGATGCAACAGGTTCACGACCATCTGCGAGTTGAGATGAGACGGAGTCAGGCCATACAGGAGGACTGTGCAAATCGAAGAAGAGTTCCTGCGCCTAATATTGTAGTTGGTTCTAAGGTATGGCTGGATGCCTGTAGTGTACGAACTACTCGCCCTACGAGGGAGATTGATTGGAAACACTTGGGGCCCTTCTGGGTTAAGAAACAAGTGTCCCCATGTGCTTACGAGTTGGAGTTGCCTGGATCAAGACGAATTCATCAAGTGCAACCAGTTGCGCTTTTGGACCCAGTTTCCGAAGATCCCTTACAAGGGCAAGTTACGCCTCCTCACTCTCCCGTGGAAGTGGACGGCGAAGAAGAATATCAAGTGACAAGTATAGAGGATAGTCAGATGTATCGGAACCAGTTACAGTATCTTGTTCGATGGACAGGTTATGATTCCCTTACGTGGGAGCCAGCGAAGATTGTCGATAGATTACAAGCAGTGCGAGAGTTCCATCGTCGATACCGACAGAAGGATGGACCGCTTGAGAATGCTCTCGGAGGACCTCGAGCCTAAGGGGGGGATACTGTCATGGCGCTGGAAGATACGAAGGTACTTAGGAATAATGTCGTTCCCGGTGGTGTGGAAGGAACTGTGTTACTGAAAGGCGGAGACGTTGGCAGGCGCGTAAGAAGCGGCGAGAGGGTGGCGAGATACTGTATTATGATAAGGAAATGGTCTGAGGTGTTGCGCAAGGCGGAGACATTGGCAGGCGCGGAAGCAGCGGCGAGAGGGTCGCGAGATAATATATTATTATAAGGAAGTGGTGTGAGCTGTTGCGACATCGGACAATGTGGCGTGATTGTACTAATAGGAAAAGTACTGATGGTGTGTACGATCATGGGGTGAGATTCGGATGATACATTGGAGCATGGAGAATGGTTCGAGGGTGGCAGACAAATTGTATATAAAGAGAGTATTGTTGGCGTTGGAGGATTTCCTTTTCTTCTCTCTTTACTCGTTCTCTTGTATAGCAAAGCACGTTATGACTTTGAAACAGTTTCGACTTCTTGTCTTGTCTTGATGTTCTCGAAACGAACCTCGAGTCCTCAGCCCCGTTCTCAACCGGATATTATTGTTACCATTATCGCCTAGGCTCGACCCCGCCCGTTACACCAGGTGTAAATGTGGAAGAGGGACACAATGCAGACACACGGAGTGATGAAGGTAGCCATTTTCAGCGTCTCGCAAGCGGCCATTCGACAAACGGAGCACCTGCAACCAGTGCCAGGGCAGCCATTGGCCAGGTGGATTAACCGGAGTGTGAGGACTCTTTGCGCAGCCAGTAGTGAAACAGAGATCCACAGGGTCCCGGGACACACCAGCATCTCCGGAAATCAGCAAACAGACCACCATGGGAATCTAGCACAACAGGGCCGCTGGACAGGCACAGTGAGAGAACGAGTGTACGCCACGGCGGCGAACAGGACCAGAGGAATCTCATAACCACAGCCGGCAGCGAAGGCGGAATGGGAGGCCGACAAATGCAATAAGTAACACAGCTATAGACTGTAAGGCAAAGCTGGAAGTAAGAGACCCATCCCAATGAACAGTGTGAAGCCTCTGGAAGACGGGTTCTACTGAGTGAAGTCCGGACACGCGCCAGTTGGGATGTACCTAAGACGGTTCGGAGACCGAGATCATGACAAATGCTGGTGGTGCGGCGGCGGACGCAGGACGGCCCAGACGCGGGAACATCTCTTGCACCACTGCAGCCGATGGATAGACCTGCAGAAGACTCTCTGGAAAGAAGTGGGAAAAGCGACGGGATGGAGAGCAGGCAGATGCCGAGCTGTGAAAGTCTCTAACCTGCTCTCCAAAGCGAAATGCGACCGAGCGGTGATGGACTTTCTAGCGGCCTCTTATGTTGGGAAGTTCCCGCCCAGAACAAGCGGAGGAGCAAGAGGAGTCGGGCAACAGGTGGAAGAGTAATGGCCGGCGGGCAACGTGGGGAGAAAAATGGGACGACGGGCTCTCCGTAATTTGATCCCTTGTCCTTTGTATTATATATCTGCCACTGTTGGATGCCATCTGTTGTCAAGAAGGATACGACGGGAAGTAGGAGTGGAGCTCCGCCATCCAGCCGGCCAGCCCAGAGGCGGAGGGCACGAAGGGGCTGTCATACTCTCAGTAGAGTGAATACAGTATGATTAAAACAAATAGAACAAAAACAAAAATAAATGGCGTCATCCGCGTTGTGTGATGGACTGAATTGTTACAAGCAAACTCTGCCAGAGATAACAGTTCTACCCAGTTATCCAGCTCGTAGTTGGAGAAGGCCCATAAGTTCTGTTCTATGAACTGGTTTTGCCGTTCCGTCTGACCATCGGCCTGTGGATGGAAAGCGGTCCACAGCCTGTAGTAAATACGTAGGTGAGAGCAGACTCGTTTCCAGAATTGGCTGGTAAACTCCTTTGCGCGATCGGTAAGAATGTTTGTTTAGTAAGCCGCGTTTGCAGATCACGTGTTCGAAAACATTCGTGCCAGCTCTCGTGAGTGGTTATCTTTCCTCCTGGGCATGTGCATTACCATTTTCCTCAGTCGATCGACAATTATCAAGATTCCTGTGAAACCGGAGGCGGTTAACTCGGGGAGGCCCATGACGAAGTCCATGGTCACTCCTTGCCAAAGCCCTGACGTTGGTGTTAGTGGCATCTTTTTGCCGTAATGGCCGTGCCGTTGTGCCTTGATTCGGTGGCATAGTTCGCATCAGGCGATGTATATTCGTACTTTGGGGTCCATTGCGGGCAAGTGGAAATCCCTTGACACTAACTCAGCAGTTTTGAGATCACAGAAGTGACCAGATTCTGGGTTGTCGTGGAAAAGGCTGATGATGTTGTTCCCAAATAGGGCATTCTTTGGTACATATATCATTCCTTCGTAGGTGAGACCTCTGGCGGTTACTTTCCTTTCATTGGTCGATTCTTCCTCTAATTCGCCTATTCTGTGCATCTCAGGGATATCTACGAGTGGAGTGCTGACAATCCTGTTTTTCACACCGGCAGCCAAGGCGTCGATGGCCTGGGCTGCTTAGATAACTTGGAGTCGATCATAGTAGGGTTCAAAGGTGGTAGCTGCCAAGGTTGCCAGCAGTTGCGCAGTCGGCCTCTGGTAGCCGATCTCGTAGTCGGGTCTTCTTGATGGTCCATCTGCTGGGTTGTTCTTTCCTTCCAAGTGTTCCAAGACAAAGTCGTAAGAGAATAGGATTTCTGCCCACCTGACGTGTCTGCGGGAGAGCAATATGGAGGTTTGGAACTACTCGAGATTCTTGTGGTCGCAGTGGATCAGGAACTTGTGACTCGCACCCTCGAGATAGTGTCTACATTGTGTCATTGTATCGACAATCACCCAGAGCTCCCGTTCATACGTGTCGTAGTCTTGTTCGTTGGGAGAGCATTTTCGGGAGCAGGAATTGACGGGGTGAAGAATCCCGAATCCATCCTACTGGTTGTGGATGCCGCAGATTGCGAAGCTGCTTGAATCGGTCTTTAGAATGATCGGTTTATGTGTGTTGAAATGATGGAGGATCGGCGCTTCAGTAAAGTCATTTTCGAGATGACGACATATGAGTTCGGCATCCCAAGTCCATTCTCACTTCTGTGAGCCTTCTGTCTTTAGCAAGTGTAATATGGGAGCCGTCACCTTTGCTTGTTTCGGAAGGAATCTCCGGTAGAAGTTTGTGAAACCAAGAAGCATTTGAACATCCCGAACTAATTTCGGAGTCGGCCACTCTGTGATCCTGGGTATGCGTCTGACTCCATGCCGATTCCCTCAGGATTGAGGACAAATCCGAGGAAGCCGACTTCCCGGACTCCGAATTTGCACTTCTTCGCTTTGCAATAGAGTCTGAATTTCTGTACGCGTTGCAGCAATTTTCAGATGTTGTCTTTGTGCGCCTCCTCATCGGCCGAGTAGATGAGTATATGTTCAATCTGACACACTGAAGTCGTCACTATAAGGCCGTAGACAATTGTCAATGTAAACCTGGAATTTCGCCAGTGCATCGGTCAACGTTAAGGGCATAACTCAGTTTTCAACCTGACCATCCCGGGTTTGGTATGCATTCTTGAACTCGTCGCCTTCCCTGATTACGATCAGCTGGTAAGCTTTCCCGAGATCCAGTTCATTGAAGATCCGGGCTTCGCACACTCGATCAAGTAGTTCTGAGACTTGAGGAAGGGAGTATCACTTCTTTGCCGTGCCTAGGTTGAGAGCTCGATAGTCGACACACAACTATTGTGCTCCAACATTTTTCTCGGCCAACATGATCGGCGCTGCGGCCGAGGTTGATGACCATTGAACCAAGCCGTTCGCCAGGTTCTTTGCCATGTGGGCTTTAAGCGTCTTCGATTGGTACTCTAAGAGGTTGTAGATCCGGCCATATGGTAGTTTGTAGTCGTGTTCCACATCTAGCGCGTGGTGAAATTGCCTGGGGGGTGGGAGTCACTTGTCGGTTGTTTTGCGGAACATCTCCACAAATTCCTGGTATTGTGCTGGGATGCGACCCCCATCATCTGCTGTTACCATCTCCACGTTATCTATGTCTGTTCCTATCCTCATTCGGCTTTTGGCGTTGTAGCGTGCTTTGGCAGAGTGAAGATGGGCAGGGGTCCCGGGTTGCCGCATCCGATGGTTCGTCGCAATGAACCACTGACGTTGGCCAGTTTTCCCCTTCATCTCTTGGCGAGCCGATAGCAGTCATTCAGGCACCGTCACTGTGTCACTCTTCTGCCGCAACTACCGCCGCTGCACCTGCTCAGGCATTACTCATGCTGGGGTTTCCCTCACCTTCGGTGATGCCTTCCAGAGATGCTCCCAGCAACTCTTGATATTCTCCATATCGTAGGGCGAATGCCTCGACCAATTCCTCGCTAGCTGAGAGGTGACCAAATGAGGCAGCCCCGAGTGGTTGTATATCCTGAGGAGGATCATCATTTGAATTTTCCTCACCATGTTCCGGGAGAGGGCTTGCGTGATCTGCTTCTGGAATTTTCTCCCGTTCTGGTCCATTGGCCGTTCGCAGGGCTGTCAAATGACCTTCGGTCCAGTCGATTTCTGGGTTCCTCGCCTTGAACCATGGAAAGCTCAGGAATAGGTCGTATGCCTTCATTGGGACGACTAAAACCTCCGATTACTCAACCGGTTTAAGGTGTTCAATATACTAATCCAAAGGACTTGCCTTTCGGCTCCCCCTTGCAGACATCATCACCTGGCCATTAACACCCTGGGTGGAGGTGAATGCTAGTTCCTGGGGCAATTCGAGTTTCCTGAGTAGGCTCGGTGATATATAGATGCTCGGTGCACCACAGTCGATTTGTGCTTTGACATGGTGCATGTTGCCATGTATGATTCGAACAAGGACTTCGTGGATGATGTGCGCCGAAACCGGTCTGTCAGTGCCGCATATCTATTTGCTTGACATCAGGGCCCGACCTTCCAGAATGATACTTGATTTTAAGGCAATTCGGTGGAGTTGTATCTCATCCAAGGTTCAAAATAAAGCCTGGTTCCCCAAGTTTTCCAATCCTAACTGAGTCTCATCCGGCCTTTCCTGTCAAGTTAGATATCAAGAGAGGTAGACTAGTTTTTTTGCTGCTGCATGTTGAATGACTTTTGGCACTTGATTTGTTTGCCGTCATAACCGCTGTTATTGCTGGAGTTCTGTTCAGGTGGGCTTTACTTGCCGTATTTGGTACAAAGGTAAGTATTGTGGTCTCCGCTGCAACAGCAAGTGCATTGCCGGTTTGCCATTCGGCTTTCGTACATTTCCTTTGGGAGCCATGGCGCTGGTGATAAGTTGGCACAGCCGTCTCCACTGGACATGTTGGGCTTACTCGATTTTCAGTTAGTGGTGTGGCAATTATTGGAATTCCCAGAAGTATTGGAATTGCCGAAAGTGTTTGCGTGCGGCACAGGTTTGGAGCTGAATGGTCTGAAATTATGTTTCATGTTGCCACCTTTCTGAGACTCTCCGGTTGGCCTTTGCTGTTTGTGTTCTCCTGGTTCCTTGTCGTCTGGTTTGAACTCTGAAGCCGCCACACAGTTGGACAGTTGGTCTAGTGTGTCGAACCTGACTTTGCTGCTGAAGATCCAAAGTCTGACTTTCATTTTAAGTGAGTGCCGCAGGTCCACCCAGGGCATGTCATATAGGACGACTTCGTCCGTTATTCGGTTCTAGCCAGCTCACCTCCAATTTGCTTTCAACCGTATAGCGTAGACTCGGACTGCTTGGTTTGGCAGTTGTTCGTACTGCTGCATGGCATTCGGGGCTGAGTTAAGGCGTCTATGTTTGTGTGCATACATCTTTTGCAGCACGTGCGCGAAGAGTTCGAAATCATCTAAACACAGGTCCTTTGCGTCTCGTAGGTCGCTAGCCCACTAGGCTGGGTCTGTACTTTGTGTGTGTCGGTGAGTCGTGTCCGGGTGGTTATTCCAGGTGTCGAGAAAGAAGACAGCATACTTGACTAGGTTGGGGTTGCCCTCTTGGGAATAGTTGTTTGTGAGAAGCAATGTTTGACCATAATGTTTGGAGGAACTTATCCAGCTCTGTTGTTCTGACGAAGTACCATAAGGGATAAACCATCTTAAGGATCTTAGACTGATATCCGGTGTTCCCCGGTCTGTCGATGGTTTGGCTTCGGGCGAGTTCGGTGAGCATTCGGGTTTTCTACTCTGTCTGTTCGGCTTGTTGTTCGAATGGGAGTTTAAGTACCATCCAGTTCTGTTCAAGCATCTCCTTTTAGTCGTCTTCGGTGGTCTTTGACAAGATGTCGTCTCTGCCTTGATTGTCCTTGCCCTCTGGTAAGGTTGAATCATCTTTGTCTTCTTCTTCATCATCAGGATCACGGGCTTCCTCATGAACTTGAGTCTCAGCAGGATCCTCATGATTGATTTCATCATCTGGTAGTACTTAGACACGGCCTGTGGAAATAGGTGTGACCCGGCTGAGTGATGCTCTGAAGGATACAATGCTCGCACGCGTGTTAAGCACACACACCTGGCTTCTATGTATTCTGTTTGGAGGAATTGAGGGTAATTGGCTGTAATTGTTGAGTTTGTGTCTGTCGCGATGCGTCAATTGAGGGGTATATTCGCGTGATCTTGTGAGCGGAATGTATCCAATTTCTGAAAACCAAATCTAGTGTAAGGGCGCATACGCCGGCACTCTGCAGTATAGGGATATGATATGGTATACGGTTGCACATGGACACGAGTGAAATCATGTGTAGAAGTATGTAGTAAGATATTCGGTATGGAGCTAAGTCTCAGTTGCGATGTCAATATCAGGTTGGTGGTTACCCGGCACTGGATACGTCACGTGACTGTGCAGAAACCCCAACCACGCATGATTTGACCACGCCGTTACAGAACGCCGGAAACTCAAGATACATCCTGGGGTCAACTCGTATTTGTGACAATGAACGGAAGGTTTACAATCTGGGGTGTATGCTGTACTGGGTGAATGCTGTACATGGCAAATGCTGTACTCGGTGAATGCTGTACTCGGTGAATGCTGGACATGGTGAATGCTGTACCTGGTGTGAACTCATGATCATGATATTGAGAGATAGAGACGGATGACTTTACTCGGAATTCTGCGATGATAGTAGAGTGGTGGACGAAAAAGAGGGAGATGCGAGATGAAGATGAGTAGGATGTGATTATGATGGGATATGAGATATCAGGGGTACATCTTGCCTGATTAGGTTGAGAAGACCTTCTATCAGTGATATTACACGCCGGATAGGAATTCATACCTCACATATTGGAGATGGTCAATTGTCTTCCTCTTGAAATTCGCTTAAGTCCCACTGTCTCATTATGAGTTCCGCCGTACCCTCTCATCTGGCTCTTTCTCATTCTCAATTCTACCATCACCGAAGAACATGAAGTTAAGTCATCCCTCTCTATCTTTCGGTGCAATAATCAAGAGTTAACACCGAGTACAGCATACACTGAGTACCGCATTCACTGAATGCTGCATACACCGTGTACTGCGTCATCCCAAGATCGACTGTTGCCCGCTCCTACCCAGTCTCTTCTTTTGGAAGACTATGTTGTACTCAATTCTCTAAATTGGCATATTAAGGAGGTAAACAATGAATAGAGTCTTCCCTTCGGTCGCGCCGTAATCCCGAATTTACCGCCTCCAGATTCACTACCTCCTCGTAGTCCCCCAATCTCACTCCATCATGGCCTCCATGTGCATCTCTAAAATCTGTCAATCACAGCCTCCAAGTGCATCTCCAAACTGGTTCGATTGCGGCCTCCAAGTGCATCTCCATTGTTCCTTGATCACGGCTTCCAATTGCATCCCCAAACTTTGTCGATCGCGCCCTCTCAGTGCATCACTATACTCGCTCGATCGTGGCCTCCATGATTGTCTCCAAAGTCACTTCATTATGGCTTCCAATTGCGTCTCCATGCTACCTTGATCGCGGCATCCAAGCAGTGTTTTCACCAGTCCGGACGGACCCGGTCTGGGGTAGGGCTCAGTACGGTCCGGTCCAACCGAAAGGTCAGACTGGACCGGACCACAAACAGGCAGTCTTGGACTGGACGGGCTTGGTCTGG
>Ga0307514_10000533_pt1 | contig 74078 bp, 71 predicted proteins | sample 16_EM_MG_FD_203088 | JGI IMG/M metagenome (GOLD analysis project Ga0307514, IMG submission 203088) | Populus trichocarpa ectomycorrhiza microbial communities from riparian zone in the Pacific Northwest, United States - 16_EM | ecosystem: Host-associated > Plants > Roots > Unclassified | place...
TAGCGGCCGCGCTGCGAGAAGCGCAGCAGGTGGCGGAAGACTTGCGAGTCGCCCGCGTCCAGCTGCTCGACCGGCACGGCATAGCCCTGGGCCGTGGGCTGGTGGATGGCACGTTCCAGCGGCTGGGCCTTGCCGTCTGCACCGGCCAGGTCCAGGCCCCAGGTGGTGGCCTCCACCGCCGCGCCCGGTGGCAGCGCGACGTCCAGCACGCCCCAGCGCAGCGAGCCATTGCCAGCGTTGCGCTTGACGGTCAACACGTCCAGGTAGAGCGTGTTGGTGTCCAGCGTGCTGCCGGGTTTGACGGCTTCGAGCTTGACGTCCATGCGGCCGTCGTCCACCACCGGCTCAGGCGCGACGCCCGAGGCCGCGGCGGCGGGTGCCGGCTTGGCCTTGGCCTGCGGGACCACACGGTAGAGCTGGCGGGTGATGCCCACCGGCAGCGGCGCGGCCTTGCCGCTGTCCAGGCTGTCGAAGGCGACAAAGGCGAACTTTGCGGCGCCCGTCGCCGCCACGGTGGGCGGGCGGATGGCGCCGGCCGGCAGCGTCCACTGCGGCTGGCCGACGCTGCCCTGGCTGGCGACCCACGGGGCCGGCAAGGCACCGGCATCGGCCCGCAGGTCCGGCTGGCCACCCAGCGCCTTGTGCAGCCAGACCAGCGCCTGCGCACGGTCGAAGGTGGGCTGCTCGCCGCGCACCTGCGCCAGCAGCGCGCTGGCCTGGGTCGCGCCGCCCTTCTTCGCCAGCACCAGCAGGCTTTGCACGAAGGGTGACGGCGACGGGGCGAGGCGCGCCGCCGCGGCGTCTGCCTCACTGCGTTGCGGCGCGGTGGCGCGGCTGCCGGCGGTCTGCACCGCGAGCAGCAGCGCGAGGTCGCGCGTGCCGCCGGCTTCTTCGCTCATGACCACGCTGCCGCGGCGCGCGGCACTTGCGACAACATTCGCGGCGTCCGCCTTGCCATCGGTGGCGGCCATCAACTCGTCCAGCAGCGCGTCCACCATGCTGCCCACCGGCAGGCCGATCTCCTGCATCCAGCTCAGCGCCAGCGCACGCTGCAGCGGCGGCTGCTTGGCACCGTCCTTGGCGTACACGTCCAGCAGGCGCTGCCAGTGCTCGGCCGGCAGCGTGGCGCGCAAGGCTTGCGTGGCGCGCCAGTCGGCGTAGTAGGCGTAGGCGGTGAGGAAGGCGTCCGGCGGCATGCCGCGGCCCCACCAGCCGAACTTGGCCTCCGGGCCGGCCATTTGGGCCAGCGACAGGCGGGCGGTGGCCAGGCGCTGCGTGAGCATGGGCGCCAGCGGTTGCTGCGCGGCGGACAGCGACTGCAGCGCGATGCTCAGCGGCAGCATGCGGCTGGCCGTCTGCTCCACGCAGCCATACGGGTACTCGACCAGCTCGTCCATCCAGCGGCTGAAGGCGCCAGCAGCCGGGTCGGTGGCCAACGTCACGCGCAGGTTGCGTGCATCCGGCGGCAGCTGCAGTGCGGCCGGGCCGGCGGCCAGGTCCAGCACCAGCTCGCGCGGGCTGGTCCAGCCCATGGGCAGGCGCTTGACGGGTTGGGCCAAGGTGTCCACCACCTTGCCGCCGGCCTTCACGGTGATGGTCAAGTCGGCCGCGCCGTATTGCTCGGCATTCAGCGGCAGGTTGACGAAGTTGGCGCCGGGTTGCAGCGTGACGCTGCCTTGCTGGGCCACGCCCGCACCTTGGGCGGACCACTCGACCGCCTGCGCGCTGCTGCCCTGGTTGAACAGCGCCAGGCTGGCCTGCGCCTTGTCGCCCACGCGCTGCCAGTCCGGGCTGGTCCACTTGGCGTAGAAGGGCTTGTCGCTGCGCACCCAGGCGGTCTGCTGGCCGACCAGGCCGGTGGCCGCTGCAATCGCGCGGCCGGTGAAGCGCCAGCGGGTCAGCGAATCCGGCATCTTGAAGCTGAAGCGGGCCTTGCCGGTGGCGTCCGTGTGCAGACGGGGTTCCCAGGCCGCCGTGTCGATGTTGTCGCGCCGCGGGCGCTCCAGCACCTTGATGGCCCGCTGCGGTTCGGCGCGGCGGCCGGGCAGTTCACCCAATGCGCGCGTGGCCAGGTCGTAGCCGATGAAGCTCAGCGAAACGCTGGTGCGCACGTTGTTGCGCCGCGGGTGGAAGTAGAAATCTTCGATGCTGGGCGCGATCTCGGGCTGCAGCACGTAGATCATCTCGTCCACCACGCCCACCGCGACCTCGGCTTCGACCGGCTGGCCGGCGACCGTGGTGCTCACCTCGACGTTCACCGTTTCACCCGGCTGGTAGACCGGCTTGTCGGTCTTGAAGGCCAGCGCCACCTTGGGCTGCACCACCGCCAGGCCCTGGTTCTGGAACACGCTGTCGCCATTCTTGGCGTAGGCCACCGAGACGGTGATGTTGGGGCTCATCGTCTCCTTGACCGCGACCTTCAGCTTCCACTGCGTGGGGCCAAGCTTCTGCGCGCTGAAGCCTTCACCGCCTTGCGTGAGCAAGGCAGCGGCTTCCACGCTTTCGCGTTCCAGCGTGAGCAGCGCCTGGTCCACCGGTTCGGGGAAGGTGACCAGCGCTTCGGCGGTGTCACCGGGCGCGTAGCGCAGCTTGTCGAACACGATGCTGATGCTGCCGGCCGGCGCCTTCAGGCCCTCGCCGGCGACGAAGTGCGGGCTGGCGGCGACGATGCGCTGGTTCGCGTCGCGCAGCGTCACGGTGTAGGAGCCGGGCTTGGGGAAGTTGAGCACAACACTTCCTCCATTCCCGCTGCCACCCGCTGCTGTGCCGGCAGCGTCCAGCTTGCCGCTGGCCTTCTGGCGGTCTTCCAGGCGCAGCCATTCCCATTGCGTGGGTGCGACCGGGGCCATGTCGCTCGCGCGGCGGCTGGGGCTCCAGCGGAATGCCGTGTTCTGCCCCGGCGTGGAGAACTGGCGCTCGGCCTGCAGCAGCCAGCCGGCGCTGCCGCGCTCGACCAGCAACTCGCGGGTGCTGCGCACGCGGTAGGCGGCGCCGTCGGTCGCCAGCACGGTCAGCGTGTAGCGGCTGGGTTGGTCGGCTGCGGGCAGCGAGAACTTGGCCTTGCCGCTGCCGTCGGTTTCCAGCTCGGTCTGGCTGAGCTTGAGCGGGAAGGCGCCGCTGTAATCCAGCTCGCCTTCGACCATGCTCAGCGCCTGCGCGCGGGCGCTGAGCGAGAGCGTGGCGTTGGCGACAGGCTTGCCGTCCGGGTAGCTGAGCTGGATCACGCCGCTGACGGGCTGGCCGGTGGCGAAGTCCGCCTTGTCCGGCACCCACTGGATCTCGAAGTGCGGCTTCTGGTAGTCCGCAACGCGGAAGGCTGCGGTGTAGCTGTCGCCGCGCAGCGTCATCAGCAGCTCGTAGCCGCCGGCTGCGGCGTTGTCGGGCAGCTGGAAGCGGCCGTCGGCCCCGGTCTTGCCGTTGAAGGCCAGCGTCTGCGTGGCGACGACCTGGCCGGCCGGGTCGCGCACGGTCAAGGCGATGTCGCCATCGGCCACGGGCACCGAGTCGCGGGCGTTCTTGAACTCGCGGCCCGTGACCTTGAGCAGCACCTGGTCGCCGGGGCGGTAGAGCGGGCGGTCGGTGGTGGCGTAGACCTTGGCGTTGTAGATCTCGCTGTCGTAGTAGAAGTTTTCGGAGATGAAGACGCCGCCGCTCGGGTCCTGCCCGAAGACGTAGGTCTGTTCCGGCGCGCTGCGGGCCATGCGGACCAGGCCTTGCGCGTCCGTCTTGCCGGACTGCAGCACGCCCACGCCGTCGGTCCACACGACCTGCGTGCCGGGCACCGCCTGGCCGGCCTGGCGCTGCGTGGCCCAGACCAGCATCTGCTCGCCCGAAACCTTGGTCAGCGCCAGCGTGTCGCTGACGAACAGCAGCGTGGTGGCGCGGTGCTGGCCGGCCATGGCTTCGACCAGGTACAGGCCCGGCTTCTGCGGGCCCAGCGGGATGAAGACATTCCCCTGGCTGGGCGTGATGAACTCGCTGCTGCTGCCGGCCAGCTTCAGGTCTTTGGGCGGCAGGATGGGCTTGGCCAGTTGCACCGGGTAGCGAAAGCGCGTGGCGATGGGCAGGCCGGACAGCGGCTTGAACTGCGGCGGCTCCTCGAAGTTGGACGGGCGTGTCAGCGTGGTGGGCGTCTTCAGCGCGGGCGCCTGCTGCGTCACCGCGCGGCGGGCGTTGCCCGAGAACAGCTTCTGCCAGGCCAGCCGGGCCTTGACGACCCAGCTGTCCCACAGGTGCGTGAGCGTGTTGGCCAGGCCTTCGCCGGCCGGCTTGTTGTCGACCTGGATGCGGTGCAGGTTGCGCTGCTTCTGCAGGAAGGCGAGCGGGTCCGGCACGCGGTAAAGCACCACGTCCACGCCGCCGCTGGTGGCCAGGCTCTCGGGCGAGTTGATCTCCAGCCGCACCTGGGCCGGCTCGGTGCTGCCGAAGGTCGCGTCGGACAGCAGGAAAAACGGCTCGCCAACAAACGGGCTGTGAAAGTTCGGCAGCGGCGGCTCGTCGGCCGCGGGGCTGAGCGCCGGCGTGGCCAAAAAGCTGGCGAAGGCAACGAACGCCAGAACGCGACGAAGGGCGGCAAAGGGAGCGAGGCTCATGCGATGAAAGCCAGCCGGTAAAGGCCGACGAAATTCGGGTTGTCGCTGGCAGGGCGCCAGCGGGTGTCGTTCCAAGCCATCAGCTGCGACGGGCGCAGCGCGCGCAGGCCGTTGTCGTGCGCGTCGTGGCGGCCGGTGTGGTACGCGATGTAGCGGCCCATCCAGACCATCAGGTGCTGGTCGTCGCCAAAGTCGTAGAACAGCAGGTCGGCCGCCTGGGCTTGCGCCAGCTGGCGGCCGATGAAGCGCGTGTTGCCCTGCACCAGCTCCAGCGCCGAGACAAAGGCGCCCTGGCTGCCGTCGGCCCGGCGCCACTGGTTGCGCAGCGGCGCGGTGAGCTGCGGGTCCAGGTCCGGCGGCAGGCGCTGGCCCATCAGGCCCATGGCCTGGCGCCAGGCGAGGTCGTGCGGACGCAGGGCCTCGGCCACGGCGAAGCGGACCAGGCCGGCGCAGTCGCGGTGCGTCCAGCGCGGCGTGGGGCCTTGCTCGACCTGGGCATGGACGAGCACGGTGATCCAGTCGCGCAGCACGCGGGATTGGGTGGCGTCCAGCACCGGTGCAGCATCGGCAGCGCGGCTGGCCGGCACCAGGCTGGTCAACAAACCGGCCAGGCCGGCGCCGCACAGCTGACGGCGGGTGGGCGAAAACGCGTTGCGCATCTCAGGGCGCCAGCGGACGCCAGTCCAGCGGCACCCAGCCCTGACCGTCTGGCGCGCCAGTGGGCACGGCCTGCGCAGCGGGCAGCTTGCCAAAGGCGGCCAGTCGCGGCAGCAACTGCGTTTCGGCGGCCTGGCGGAAGTCCTGCTGGTTAGCACCCAGCACGGCCAGCGTCTCGCGGCGCATCAGCTCGGCGATCTGCGCTGGCGTGGCCACGGCCACGGCGTTGCCGCCGCCCAGCGTGTCGGCCACGCTGGGGTAGCGGCGCGCGATGGCGTCTTCGGCCTTGGCCACCAACGCTGCATCCGGCGAGAACAGCCACCAGTCGCCCGCGCGCTTGAAGGCCAGGCGGTAGGCCGAGCCTTGCTTGGCGGGCTTGGCACCGTAGGGCGCGCTCACTTCCGCGGCGGGCTGGCCTGGCTGCCAGGCGGCGCTGCTGGGCAGCCACCATTGCATGAAGGCTTGCAGCGTGGCCGCGTCCGGCGGCGTGCCTTTGGCGTGGGCCACCAGCAGGGGGGTGTGCAGCTGCGAGCCGGCGTACCAGCAGACGGCGGCCGGGCCGTCGAAGCGCTGGGCCATGTCGGTCAAGGCGGCGCGCACTTCGGGTGGCAGCTCGGGGGCGGGCGTGTCGCTGCTGGCTTCGGCGCTGCCGTCGTCCGTCGTGGCATCGCTGGCGGCGTCTGACGCTGCGGCGGCCTTGGGCGTCTTGCTGCCGTCCAGCACCGGCCGGGCCAGCGCCCAGTTGACCGGCAACGCAGCGCAGGCCGCCGGCTGCGAAGGCAAGGCCGCCCACGGCGAAGCGGGCCATGCGCCGCCCTGGCGCAGCCAGGTGTGCAGCGCCGTGCCGCCGGGCGCCACGTCCACCCGCAGCGCCTTCAGCGCTGGGAAGAAATGCTGGTAACCGAAGGCCAGCAGCGGGCCGCTGGCGACCAGTGTGTGGTCCGCGCCCGGCGCCCCGGCAAGACCGAAGTGCCGGCGCCACAGACCCTGGTCGCCACTGCTGCCGGAAAGCAGCGCGCTCAAGACTTCGGCGGCATGGTCGTCCGGGTTGCGCTCGTCGTCGAACAGCAGGCCGGGGTCCGACAGCACGACGACGCGGTTGCCCTTGGCAGCCAGCGCCAGCGTGCGGCGCGGCGAAATCGTCAGCGCGTAGACGGTCAGCTTGTCGCGCCCGAAGCGGGCCAGCGGCACCTCGGCCAGCACGCTGAGCTGCTTGTCATCCAGCGCCAGCGTGGCCAGGCCTTGCACGGCCTTGGCCAGGGTGTCGCGGGTCATCGCCAGCGCCCAGTAGCGCGCGGCGCCGCGGTCGTCTGCCCACAGCGCGACCTCGGCCGGCTGGTCCAGCGCCAGCGTCAGCAGCTCGTCGCTCAGCTTGGTGTCGTGCTCGTAGGCAATGCGGCGGATCGCGCCGGCCAGGCCCAGCTTGTCCTCGTGGGCCTCGTAGTAGAAGGTGAAGTCTTCGGTGAGCAGCTCGCGCAGCGCCGGCGCCTTCACCAGGTCCTGCGAGAGCTTCACCAGCGAAGGTGTGGCCACGTAGGCCGCCGGCCGCTGCAGGTCCACGCCCAGCGCATTGATGCGCCCGGCAAAGTGGCTGCGCCCCAGCCAGACCGCGGCAGCCGCCACGCCCAGCAGCACCACCGCACCCACGGCGATCAGTTTTTTCTTGTGTTGCGCGAGCGTCACCTGCCCCTGCCCTCTTGTCATCTCGAACGGGCTGAGACTCTAACTTGCGGCTGCGACGCACATGCCGGGAATCGCTCCCCATTCAGGGGGTTGCGAGCGTAACAAGGCGTCAACGCATCCGCGGCGATCACGCAGGAGGTGCGCCTTCCGCCTGCAGCAGCAGGGCACGAACGGCCCGGTATTCCTCCAGCCGCGCGTGGTCCTTCTCGGTGGGATTGGGAATGCGGCTCAGGTCCATGTTCTCGGCGTTGTCCGCCAGCTTGACGCTGCGGGCGATGGTGTCGACCGCAGCCCTCGCTGCGGCGGCCATCCGGGATTCACCGGGCCGCTTGGTCAGGGCCTCGACTGCCGCGACCACCTCGGGCGCAAAGCCTTCCGCCGCGAGCCGCGCCAGTGTCACGTCGGTGTCTTCCACCACGTCGTGCAGCACCGCGGCCATGCGCGCATGGTCACCGTTGACCCGCAACATCACGCGCAGCGGATGCAGGATGTAGGGCTGGCCGGCCTTGTCGACCTGTCCGGCATGGGCGGCCGCGGCGATTTCGATGGCGCGTTCGAGTGTCGACATGGTGAGGCTCGCTTGGGTGATGCCAACCGCATCAATCGGTCTTGCTGGAAATGTAGCGCCAGCCCAAGCTCGCGGGGTGCGGCTGCCGTGGTGGCGCTACTTCTTCGCGTACGTGATCTTCTTGGCACCACCCTCGCAACTGCCGACCACCTTCGCACCGCCCACCTTGTCGCTGTCCACGACTTCGAGCACTGCGTTCGTCACGCCCTTGGCTTCGAGCTTGGCGGCGATCTCGGACTTGAGTTCTTCGCATGGCTTGGCCGCGCTTGCTTGCGCGGACACCAGGATGGCGAGCAGGAGGACGACGGCGTGTTTCATGGATGGGCCTTCAGTCGGGGTGTTGGGGGAAACCGCAGGTCTGGCAGGCCGTGGGTCAAACCGGCCCTTCTCCAAACCTGAACCACGGGGGCGAACGCTACAGGAAAAGCACGGCGAATCGCTGAACCGAAAAACGTCAAGATTCACGGGCCAAGCGGCTTCGGGCGATGCTGCGTGCACGGAACGCGAGGCGCAGTCGTTCATCCAACGCCGGACACGCCATCGTCGTTCGGCGCGTCCACAGGAGAAGTTTTGTCCGCCCCTCTTGCCCATCTCACGCGCCGAAGCCTCATGGCCGCGGCCGCATTCGCGCCGTTTCTGGGAGCCGCGCGTGCTGCTGCGCCGAACGAAGCGCAACTGACCTTGTGGCCAGGTAACCCGCCCGGCGGAGGCGGCCCCGGCGGCGAGGCGATCACCGACGAGAAGGGCGCGGTGAGCAACATCGGCCGCCCCTCGCTGACGCGGATCGCCCCGCTGCAACCCAATGGCGCAGCCGTGTTGATCGCGGCTGGCGGCGGCTACAAGCGCATCGAGATGGCGATGGAGGCCGATCCGGCCGCTGCCTGGCTGGCGGCGCGCGGCATCACGGCCTTTGTCCTGAGCTACCGGCTGCCAGGCGAAGGCTGGGCCGCCGGCACTGCCTGCGCGCTGCAGGATGCGCAACGGGCCATCCGCCTCATCCGTGCGAATGCGCGAAGCTTTGGTGTCGATCCTCAAAAAGTGGGTGTGCTCGGATTCTCAGCGGGCGGCCATTTGCTGGGCCTGGCATCGGCCTGGTCCGACTTCGCGTCCTACACCGCGATCGACAGCGTCGACGAGCAGTCCGCCAAGCCCGATGCCTGCGCCCTCATCTACCCCGTCATCACGCTGGAGGCGCCCTACGACAAGACCTCGACCCGCAAGGTGCTTGTCGGCAAGGATCCGTCCCAGGCGCAAGCACGCGAGTGGTCCGTGCAGACGCATGTGCGCGCGCGCTGCCCCGACATGTTCCTCGCGCAGGCCGAGGACGACCCGATCTCCGATCCTCACAACACGCTGATCATGGCCCAGGCCTGCCGCGATGCCGGTGTACCCGTCGAGATGCACCGCTTCACCAATGGCAAACACGGCTTCGGCATGGGCCGGCCAGGCACGGAGACCACACAGTGGCCCGAGCAGTACGCAGCCTGGTTGCGCGCCCGCAAGTTTCTGGGGTGACCCACCCACGCGACCGTTGGCTAGATTCGGTAGAAATAGGGAATGGCCGACACCGCAACGCCCGCCACGACCAGCAGCGCGGTATTGGGAATGAAATACGGCATCACGATCAGCACCAAGCCGCAGAGCAAGGGCACCACCGCCTGTTGCTTTCTCCCGTACAGGAAATAGCCGGAACCGATGGCGCCAAACAGCAGGCTGAGCAACAACGCTGACGTACTCATGCGCGCCACTGCCCGGCCAAACATGCCAACAATGCCGACCTTTGTTCCGGCGTGTCCACTGCCAGGCGCGTGAAGCCCTTGGCGGGCGGCAATTTCACGTCGGCAAACAACCCGACCGGGTCTTCATGGAAGTGCAGCCAGGCCTCGCCGCGGCGGTAGAAGATGCCGGGCTTGCGTTCGATCAAGCCGGGCAATGAGCGAATGTCGGACAGCAGCGGCGCGAGCTGGGTCAGGGTTTGGGCACCGGCGTGTTTCATGGCGATCGGAAGCCGTCAACGTGTGAGCAACGCCGCCCCGTCCATGTCCGCAGCCTTCTTGTCGAAGGTCCACAGCGGCTGCCGACCCGCCTCGCAGGCCAGCGCCACATGCAGGCAGTCGGCGAAATCGGCCTTGCCGTTGCCGTAGAGATGCAGCGCCACGCCAACGGCTTGCTCGGCATCGAAGCTCAGCGCAGCGACGCTGTAGAGCTGCGACAGCGCGTCCAATACCTGGGGCTTGGTGAAGCGATAGCGTGAGCGCAGCACCCATTCGGATTCCAGCAGCACGCTGACTGGGACAAAGACCGTTTCACCTGCTGCCGCGGCAGCTTCGATCAGCCTCAGCGCGGCCAGATGCTGCACCCGGTCGTCCAGCACGAGCACGCGCACGAGGACGTTGGTGTCGATGGCGGCCATCGCTCAGTCGAACGGGTTCATGTCTTCGACCGGCACGTGCACGCCTTCCGGGGCCTCAAGCAGACCCGCCACGTCTGCGATGGTGCGGGATTTGGACCGCACGATCACCGAGCCGTCTGGCGCCTTGAGCCACAACAGGCGTACACCAGGCTTGGCGCCGAGGAACTCGCGAATGTCAGCCGGCACGGTGGTCTGGCCTTTGGACGTGATGGTGGAATCGGTCATGACGCATCCTTACCTATCAAACGATTGTAAGGAACCGGCTTGGCGCAGCCAGTCGCGGGGTCTCACAAATACAGCGCGATGACTTCCTTGGTCCAGGTCGCGTCGTGGTCCGAACGCGCCTTGAGCAGGACCTGCTGGTTCTGCAGGTATGTGCGCGATTCGGGAGTACCGAGGTCGCCGATGGCCTTCAGGGCCATGGCACGGTCCTGCCAGATCAGCGCGGTGTTCTCGTAGATCTTGACCAGGAACTCTTGCTGATCGACCGCCTTGAGAATGCCCAGTGAGGAGATGGCGGCCAAGCGCACGTATTCATTGACGTGCGAGGTGAGCTTCACCAGGGCCGGCACCGCGGTCTTGTTGTTGCCGAAACCGAGTTGGTAGACGTCCAGGTAGGCGTCGTCCGCCTTGCCGCCGTCCTGCTCGATCTTGCGGACCATCGCACTGACCTGCTGGTCGCTGATGGCTTGCCGGAACAGCAACTGGTTGAGCTTGGCTGCGAACTCCTTCGTGACCACGCCCAGCGGCGCGTTGAAAGTCGGTTCGATGACTTCGTCGAAGCCCCAGACCGGCACCTTGCCGCGCTTGACGTAGGCCGTGATGCGCTGCACGCCACGGTCGGTCTGCACATCCGCGCGCAGCGAGGTGAAGGTGACGAACGGCGAGAAACCGTTGGCGCGGTGGTTTTCGACGTGGATGCGCTTGACCAGCACGACGGTGCCGCCGCCCTGCTCGTTACCCAGCGTCACGGGCAGACCGCGTGCGGTCATTTCCTTCACGGTCTGCTGGGCCAGCCAAGGCACGGCATCGAACGGCGCATCCTTGTAGACCAGTTGCATCGGAATCGAGCCCGACACCGTGCGCTTCTTGTCCACATCGCTCTGCTCGTCCTTGAACGTCAGGGTCGTGGCGACGGCTTCGGTTGTCTTCTGGTAGGCGGCCGGCGAAGCCACTGGATCTTTGATCGGAACCTTCATGTTGACGGCGCAGCCGGACAAAAGGGCCGAAGCCAGCAAGAAAGCCGCGGCCATGCCGGGTCGGCTGAACAAATGGTTCATTTCATTTCCCTCCTCGAAAAGATCTTCTGAAAGCAGTTCTTTGGTTTGACTGCGCTGGCGACGCTCACGCAGCCGCGGCCGATTCTGCCAAATCAGCCAACTTGGTTCTGAAATGTTTCTGACCGTGCGGCGCCATGGCCACCCTCAATTTGCCGGGCACGGCGCCGCTGTTCAGGCCGCCGTGATGGGCGGCGACGCCGGCAGCCGCACCTCGAACCGGCTCCCCTGCCCGTCACTGCTCGCCTGCAACGTCCCACCCATCGCCTGCACCAGGCTGAGCGACAGCGAGAGCCCCAACCCGGCCCCGGGCACCGGCCCGTGCTCACGGCCGAGGCGGTTGAACGGCTGGAAGAGTTGGCGCATGCGGTCCGGGGCGATGCCGAGGCCTGTGTCCTGCACGGCGATAACCCAGGTGTTCGCGTCGGACGCCAGTTCGGCCGACAGCGTGACGCTGCCGGCGGGCCGGTTGTACTGGATGGCGTTGGCGAGCAGGTTGATCAGGACCTGGGTCAGGCGGGTGCGGTCGGCCTGAACGGTGGCGCCTTCGGGCGGCGGCGCCAGGTGCAGCGTGATGCCGGCGGCCTGGGCTTGCGCCTGGACCAGCGCCAGCGCGTCGGCCAGCAGCGGGGCCAGCGCCAGCGGCGCGGGCTGCATGGACATGCGGCCGGATTCGATCAGCGAGACGTCCAGCAGGTCGCCGATCATCGCCAGCAGGTGCTCACCAGCCTGGCGGATCTGGCCGACCTGGCGGCGCTGGCCTTCGGAGAGCGGCGGCTGGCGGCCCATTTCCAGCAGCTGCGCAAAGCCGAGCACGGCGTTCAGCGGCGTGCGCAGCTCGTGGCTCATGTGCGAGAGCAACCGGGTCTTGGCGGCGCTGGTGGCTTCGGCGGCGAGCTGGTCGCGCCGGGCCTGCTCCAGCGCTTTTTCGACGCTGGCGTCAGCTTGCGTGCCGTACATGCGCAGCGGCTGGCCGTTGGCGTCGCGCTCGACGATGCGGCCACGCTCTTCCAGCCAGCGCCACTGGCCATCGGCCGCCTTGGCGCGGTAGACGGTGCGGTAGAGCGGGCTGTCGCCGCGCAAATGGGCCTGGTAGGCGGCCTCGGCCTGGGCGATGTCGTCAGGGTGGATCAGCGCGGCCCAGTCGGCCTGGGTGTTGCCGATCTGGTGCGGGGCGTAGCCCAGCATCAGCGCGCCTTCGTCGATGTCGCCCAGCACATCGCTGCGAATGTCCCACTCCCAGACAAAGGCGCCGGCTTCGCGCAGCGCGCTGCGGGTCAGCGTGAGCGAGGCCGGCGCGGCCAGGTTTTGCTGTTCCAGCCAGGTGGCCAACAGGGCGGCGGCAGCATCGATCAGCGGAGCGATGGTGTCGGGCTCGACCGGCACGCCATCCGGTGCGGGCATCAGCCAGAGTTCGCCAACCTCGTGGCCGGCATGGCGCAGCGGCAGACGCTGGCCGGTGCCGCGCAACAGTGCCGCGTCGGCCTGCGTGCCGCCAAGCCAGGGCGGGGTGCCTGCCGGCTGGGCGTGGGCAAGAAGCCCGCAAGGGCGGTCCAGCAGATGGGCCACGGACCGGGCCAGGCGCTGCAGCGCATGCCCGGCATCGCGGCGCTGCAAGTGATCCAGCAGCGCCGCCTGGGCTTCGCGCCAGACCGCTTCAGCGTGCATGGCGCGACTTCCTCAACAGCTCAGTGGCCGTGCGGAAGGTGTTCGCCGTCCTTCAGCTTGTAGACGGTGCCGCAGTACGGGCACTTGCCCTGGCCGTCCTGGCTGAGGTTCAGGAACACGCGGGGGTGGTTGCTCCACAGCGGCATGCGCGGGTTGGGGCAGAACAGCACGCCCTCGCCCTGCAGGTCCTTGGCGGTGACTTCGACGGTGGCGGAAGCTTGGGTTTCGCTCATGGCAGTGATGCGGTGAAGAGAGGGGGATCAGACCAGCGTCAGCCAGTGGGCGTACTTGTCGTTGCGGCCGTTGACGATGTCGAAGAAGGCGCTCTGGATCTTCTCGGTGATCGGGCCACGCGAGCCGCTGCCGATCTCGATGCGGTCCAGTTCGCGGATGGGCGTGACTTCCGCGGCGGTGCCGGTGAAGAAAGCCTCGTCGGCGATGTAGACCTCGTCGCGCGTGATGCGCTTCTCGACCAGCTTCAGCCCCAGGTCTTCGCAGATGTGGAAGATGGTGTTGCGGGTGATGCCGTTGAGCGCACCGGCCGACAGGTCGGGCGTGTAGACCACGCCGTTCTTGATCACGAACAGGTTCTCGCCCGCGCCTTCGGAGACAAAGCCGTTGGCGTCCAGCAGCATGGCTTCGTCGTAACCGTCTTCCGTGGCTTCCATGTTGGCCAGGATGGAGTTGGTGTAGTTGCTCACCGCCTTGGCCTGCGTCATCGTGATGTTGACGTGATGCCGGGTGTAGCTGCTGATCTTCACGCGGATGCCGCGCTTCAGGCCTTCTTCGCCCAGGTAGGCGCCCCAGGTCCAGGCGGCGACCATCAGGTGCACCGTGTTGCCCTTGGGGCTCACACCCAGTTTCTCGGAGCCGATCCAGGTCAGCGGCCGCAGGTAGCAGCTTTCCAGCTGGTTCTCGCGAACGACCTGCTTCTGCGCCTCGGCGACCTGCTCGTAGCTGAAGGGGATCTTCATGCGCAGGATCTTGGCCGAGTTGAACAGGCGCTCGGTGTGCTCCTTGAGCCGGAAGATGGCCGTGCCCTTGGGCGTCTTGTAGGCGCGCACGCCTTCGAAGGCGCCGCAGCCGTAGTGCAGCGTGTGGGTCAGCACATGGATCTTGGCGTCGCGCCAGTCGACCAGCTGCCCGTCCATCCAGATCTTGCCGTCGCGGTCTTCCATGCCCATGGGAAATCCTTGTGAGTTCGGTGCGTTCAAACGAAGCGGGGATTTTAGGCGTCGGCGCCGGCCGCGCGGCGCAACTGCCATTCCGCCACCTTGCCGCCCTTGAGCAACACCTCGACCGAGTCACCGTTGCCGTCGGTCCAGACGAAGCGCTCATCCGGCGGTTCCGACACCCGGTCCCCCAGGCTGCCGGTGATGCGCAGCACATCCAGCAGCGTCAGCCCCTTGCGCAGCTTGGCATGCAGCATCACCGCATTGGCCACGCTGCCCAGCGGCGCCTTGCCGGCTTCGCCCAGCGCGCGCACCGAGCGGCTGAACTGCAGCAACAGCCAGAAGACCACCACCGTGCCCGCGAACAGCAGGCCTTGCCAGCCCCATTGGAAATAGCCAGCCACCAGTGCCAGCGCGGCCAGCGGCCAACCCCATCGTGCATCCATCTGAAAACTCTTGCTCGCGACCCAACGAAGGCGGGATTGTGCCGACTGGGACGGCAGGCCAAACGGCGGTTTCCCACATGGCTGCAGGATTTGCTCGGCACCTGGCGCAACACCTGCCGCGCCACCGTCACTTCTTCTGGGCGGCCGCCGCGAACTTCAGGATCTGTTCCAGCGTCACAAAGCCTGAATGCGCAGCATCGATCTCATCGAACTTCGCGGCCACGCGCGGCATGCCGGCCTGCGCCTCGGCACGGCTGAGCTTGCCGTCATGGTCGGCATCGGCCTTGGTGAAACGGTCCTGGATCTGCTGCTTCATGCTTTCGGCGGACGGCGCGCTGGCAGACTGGGCCTGCGCGGCATTGCCGGCCAGCAGTGCGGCGACCAAGGCGATGCTGGAGAGGGTGCGAAAAGTCTTCATGGGTACATCCTGAAGAGGAAGAGGCTGCACAGCGTAGCAGCGGGCCGCACCTCCGGGCTCAGACCTCCGAGCGAAAGCCCCGGGACCTGGAACTGGCAAGACTGCGAAGCGTGAGGCTGGCGACTGTGCCAACAACGGCCAGCACGAGTGCTGTCAGCTCGAAGAGCAAAATAGGATGGCGGATGGTCACCAGCCCGAACACCGCGGCCAAGGAAAAGGCCACCACTGGCGGCGGCGATCGAAACAGAATCCTCAGACTTGCCACGATCGCCGACAGCAAAGCCAGCCCAAGCGCACCGAAATGCAGGATGCTGATGACTCCGGTGCGAGTCAGTTCCCAGTACATGGGCGCACTACTTGCCCAAACGGCCGCATGCGACAGCACCAAACCGCCGAACACGAGAAACGGCCACTCATTTGAAACCTTTGGCGAATCCGTTTCAACGGGCGTGGCAGGCGGCGAGTAGAGATTGTTATCTGGCATGTCAGACCTCTGAAGGTTCGATGTGCAAAGCCAGCGCGAAGGCAAGCGCATGTTCCACTTTTCCGGGGCACGGGCCCATGCTTATGGTCGCAGCCCCGCGGCCCAATGCGAATGCACGGCATAGAACGCCCCCACGTTGACCATCACGGTGAGCCAGAACGCAGCGACGAAGGAACGCTTGGCTGTCTTGTGTCGGAGTAACTGCTGGGCGAGCAAGGCACCGGGCCAACCGCAGGCGAGACCAAGCATGTGCAGGGTGGCCTCTGGCGTTCGCCGACGCCCCTGGATTGCCGCCGACTTGTCCATGGCGTAGGCCAGGAACGCGAGGGCGCTCACGAGCAGGTAGGCGAGCCCAACGGCCGGCTTGAAGGCCCAGTGCATGGCGGCATACCCATACAACGCGCCGAAGGCCGGTATCGCCATCAGCCGCGGGACTGTCCAAGGCGCTGGCGAATCGACTCGGTGCGACTTTCGGGACTTGCTCTGCGGCGCGAACTGCACGGCCTTCGCGCGCTTCTTGCCATCTGGGGCCGTTTCGAGCTCAAAAGACAGCCACAGGCCAACGGCGGGACGACCGGTTCCGGCTGGGAACGCCTTGATGTGGACGAAGATGTCCTGCCCGCCGTGCCTGGGTTCGATGAAGCCGAACCCGCGGTCGTCATTCCAGGATTTGAGTGTCCCGTCGAAGCGCATGCTGCTGATTTGCGAAAGCTGGCGAGAGGCGGCATGCGCGCCCTTTGGTGGCTGAAACCGCCGTTGAGGCGAAGACCCAGCGCAAGTTTATGTTTGGCTTGCAGTCATTTGCACACTTCCTGATGCGCGTGAACCCCGGATTGAGCCGCACACGTCCTTCAGATGACGGATGCGATGGTGGCCGGCTCGAGCCGGCCGACCCTGCCGGTGCGCAGCGCATCGGCCCAGTCGCCTCGGTCGTTTTCGTCGGCGCGGCGGGCGGCGGCTTGGAAGTCGTAAGGCGTGGCCATCAGCGCCAGTTGCCAGCCGGCAGGACCAAGCTCGGCCAGCGCCCAGCAGGCTTGCGGGTGGCCGGTCTCGACCCAGTGCGGATGCGGGTGCACGTCGTCATAGGCCTGCAGGCCGACGCTGCCGGGGTTCAGCAGCAGCGTGTGAGCCTGCGCTGCAATGCGCGGCACGTGGCTGTGGCCGCAGGCCAGCAGCGTGGGCTGCAGCGGCTGGTGGGCCAGGCCGGCGAGGCGGACCTGCAGCTCGACAGCAGTGGCAGCGCGCAGGCCCGGCGTGGCGGGTGCGGGGTCGGTCGGGTCGAAGCCGGGCACCACGGTTTCGAGCAGGTATTGCAGGTCGTCGGTGGGCGTGCCGTGGCAGCAGAAGACCTGCTCGCCACACCAGCGGCTGGGCGGCAGCGCGGCCAGCCAGGCGCGCTCGGGCTCGCCGAGTTGCGCGGCGGCAAACGCGTCGCTGGCACCCATGCGTTCGCGTGGCAGCGTCAACACCTGGCGCTCGTGGTTGCCCGCGATGGTCGGCCAGTCGCGTTGCATCAGCCACTGAACAGTTTCGCGTGGCCACAAGGGGCCGGAGGCGATGTCGCCGAGGTTGACCACGGTGTCGACGCCGGCAGCGGCAATCTGCGCGGCCACGGCCTCCAGCGCAGGCAGGTTGCCGTGGATGTCGGAGACAAAGGCAATCCGGTTCATCACTGACCGGGGTCGGTGCGGGGCGGGCTGGTGGCCTCGTCCCAGCCATAGGCGCGCTCGACCTTGGCGATGCGCAGCTCGTAGTGGGTGTACCACTCGGCCCGGCCGCGGGCGCGGGTCTGCGCATGGTCGAGCTGGTTGCGCCAGGCTGCGATGTCGGCCAGCGAGCGCCAGTACGAAACGGTGATGCCCAGGCCATCGGCCCCGCGCGCGCTTTCCACGCCCAGGTAACCGGGCTGTTCACGCGCCAGCAGCACCATGTGTTCGGCGGCCTCGCCGTAGCCACCGTCAGCCTCGGTGCGCTGGCTGGTGAAGATGACCGCGTAGTAGGGCGGCTGAGGGCGGGGGGCGAAGCCCGGCGGCGGCAAGGCGTCGGCGGAGGCAGGTGGCAGCATGCGTTGTCAATGGCGAATGCGTGGGAGGTCCGCCACCATAGTACAAAAGCAGCTGCGCAAGGCGCGGCATGCCGCCCCCGAGGCCCTGCGCTTAGCCGTGCTGGGAGACGGCGTCGAGCTGGAACTCGGCCACCGCGCTGGCCAGGCGCACGGCCTGCTCCTGCAGGCTGGCGGCGGCTGCGGCGGCCTGTTCGACCAGCGCGGCGTTCTGCTGGGTCATCTGGTCCAGCTGAGTCACCGCGATGTTGACCTGGCCGATGCCATCGCTCTGCTCGGATGCGGCCGTGGTGATTTCGCCCATGATGTCGCTGACCTGCTGGATGCTGCGTACGATCTCGCCCATGGTGTCGCCGGCGGCGTGCACCTGCTGGGTACCGGACGCGACCTTGGTCACGCTGTCGCCGATCAGGTGTTTAATTTCCTTGGCGGCCTGGGCCGAGCGCTGGGCCAAGGTGCGCACCTCGCCCGCCACCACGGCGAAACCACGTCCCTGTTCACCGGCCCGGGCGGCTTCCACCGCCGCGTTCAGGGCCAGGATGTTGGTCTGGAAGGCAATGCCGTCGATGACGCCGGTGATGTCGGCAATGCGGCTGGCGCTGGCATGGATGTCGCCCATGGTGGCGACCACGTCGGCCACCATCTGCCCGCCGCGCGCCGCCACTGCAACGGCGGAGTGCACGAGCTGGTTGGCCTGCACCGAAGAGGCGGCGCTTTGGCGAACGGTGCCGGTGAGCTGCTCCATCGCGCTGGCGGTTTCCTCCAGGTTGCTGGCGGTCTGCTCGGTGCGCGCACTGAGGTCATGGTTGCCGGCGGCGATCTGGGTGGTGGCGGTCGTCACGTTGTCCACCACGCCGCGCACTTCGCGGATCGAGTGCTTCAAGGCATCGCGCATCGCATCGAGCGAGCGCTGCAGCTGGCCGGTTTCGTCCTGGGCGTAGTCGCCCAACGCGCGGCCGCGCAGGTCCAGGCTGGAGATGGCTGCGGCCATCTGCTGCGAATGGCGCAAGGGGCCGGTGATGCTGCGCGTCAGCAGCCAGGCCAGCACCAGACTGATGCCGACCGACAGCGCCGCACTGCCCGCCAGCACGGCCAGCATGCGGCGGCGCAGATCGCTGACCAAGCCGGCGCGCGCATCCAGGTCGTCCCGCTGCCGCGTCACCACGGCCTTCACGGCCTCCAGGTAGGCATTGGCCGCGGGCTCGAAATGCTCGCTGAAGGCACGGCTGGCGGCCGCCACGTCGCCCGCCTTCTTGAATTTCAGCACCTCGTCGCGCCCGTTCTGGTAGACCTGGCGCCTGGCCTTGACCTGCGCCATGAGCTCACGCTCGCTGTCATTGCTGACCCGGTCATCCAGCGCCTTCTGCAGCTCGCCGGTCAGGCGCACGGACTCGGCATTGGCCGGTGCGAAATAGGCCTCCAGGCTGTCGTCGCTGCTGCGGGACACCGCAGCGCGGCGCTGGATGGCGGCCGCCAGGCTCATGCGCCAGTCCACGGCGAGTCGCTCGGTCTGGATGTTCTGCTGCAGCATGGTGTCGATCTCGCTACCCAGTTGCTGCAGCATCACGGCCGCGAACATGAAGGTGCCGAGCGACAAGGCCAGCATCGTGCCGAGCACGGTGGCCAGTCGCTTGCCAATGGAGAGATTGCTGAGGAACGACATGGGGGCAACTTTCACAAAAGGAGGACGCGGCCCGGGCCGACTCGGCCACAGGGTCCACAGTTCACTCGATTTTGTGATCGCTGCACTGCAGCAAAAGCCGCGAAGTGCGCCGGCTTCCCCGGCCGTCTTCAGGCGGCCGGCCACGCAGTGATGCCGGCTGGCATGCCTGGCTGGTGCACCGCCATAGTACAAAGCAGCACATGAAAGACCTGCTCACCCCTCGCCGCCGCTGGTGGGCCCTGGCCGTGTTGTGCCTGGGCGTGCTGATGATCGTGCTCGACAGCACCATCGTGAACGTCGCGCTGCCGTCCATCCAGGCCGACCTGGGCTTCTCCGAGACCGGGCTGGTGTGGGTCGTCAACGCCTACCTGCTGAGCTTCGGCGGCTGCCTGCTGCTGGGCGGGCGGCTGGGCGACCTGTACGGCCACCGTCGATTGTTCCTTGCGGGGCTGGTGCTGTTCACTGCCGCCTCGGCGGCCTGCGGGCTGGCGCCTTCGCAGGCCACCCTGATCGTGGCACGCGCGGTGCAGGGGCTGGGCGGCGCAGTGGTGTCGGCCGTCTCGCTGTCGTTGATCATGAACCTGTTCACCGAGCCGGCCGAGCGCGCGAAGGCGATGGGCGTGTACGGCTTCGTCTGCGCGGGCGGCGGCAGCATCGGCGTGCTGCTGGGCGGGCTGTTGACCGGCAACTTCAGCTGGCACTGGATCTTCCTGGTCAACCTGCCGATTGGCGTGGTGGTGTACGCACTGTGTGTGGCGCTGCTGCCAGCCGGGCACACGCCGCCTGAACAGCAGAAGCTGGACGTGGCTGGCGCGATCCTGGTCACCGCCGCGCTAATGCTCGCGGTGTACGCCGTGGTCGACGGCAACAGCGCCGGCTGGACCTCGGTGCAGACGCTGGGCCTGCTGGCCAGCGCGCTGGTGCTGGGCGGCGCCTTCGTGTGGACCGAGGCGCGGGTGGCGCACCCGCTGATGCCGCTGGGCCTGTTCAGGCTGCGCAGCGTGGCGGTGGCCAACAGTGCGGGCGTGCTGTGGGCCGCGGCGATGTTCGCCTGGTTCTTCATCTCGGCGCTGTACCTGCAGCAGGTGCTGGGCTACGCGCCGATGCAGGTCGGCCTGGCCTTCCTGCCGGCGAACCTGATCATGGCGGTGTGTTCGCTGGGCCTGTCGGCCCGCATCGTCATGCGCTTTGGCATCCGCGGGCCGATCGCCGTGGGTTTGGCACTGGCGGCGCTGGGGCTGCTGCTGTTCTCGCAGGCCCCGGTGGCAGCCAGCTTCTGGCTGCACGTGCTGCCGCCAATGCTGCTGCTGGGCCTGGGCGCCGGCATCGCGTTCAACCCGGTGCTGCTGGCCGCGATGAGCGAAGTCAGCCCGGAAGACTCGGGCCTGGCATCGGGCCTGGTCAATACCGCCTTCATGATGGGCGGAGCACTGGGGCTGGCAGTGCTGGCCAGCCTGGCGGCCGGTCGCTCGGAGGCAGCAACGCTGGCCGGGCTGGGCCCAGCCGCCGCGCTGAACGCCGGCTACCAGCTGGCGTTCAAGCTGGGCGCGGTGTGTGCGCTGGTGGCGGCATTGATGGGCGGACTGCTGTTGCGCGCCGGCGGGCCGGGGGATGCTGCGGCCGGCGGCACCACCCCTCATTGAGGGCCCCGGGGCTCCGGGCTCACCCTGGGCAGCGGCCTGCCGCGATGGGCGCACACTCCGCCCGTCAGTCCACCTCAATCAATCAAAGGAGCGCTTGATGGCGAACTACGTCGATGGATTCGTGATCCCGGTGCCGCTGGACAAGCTGGCCGACTACAAGAAGATCGCGCGCAAGGCCGGCAAGATCTGGAAGGAACATGGCGCGCTGCAATACGTCGAATGCGTGGCCGACGATGCCAAGCCCGGCAAGCGCACTTCGTTCCCGCAGAGCGTGAAGCTGAAGGAAGGCGAAGTGGTGATCTTCTCGTTCATCGTCTTCCCCTCGCGCAAGGAACGTGACCGCATCAACAAGCTGGTGATGAGCGATCCGCGACTGGCCGAGATGATGAACCCGGAGGCCATGCCGTTCGACGGCAAGCGCATGTTCTGGGGCGGGTTCAAGGCCTTCCTGGAACTTTGAAATCAGTCCAGCGACCGCATCAGGTCAATCGCCTGCTCAATCCGCTCCACGGCGTGAATCGTCAGGCCTTCGATGGGTTTCTTGGGCGCATTCGCCTTGGGCACCACCGCCACGCTGAAGCCCAGCTTGGCGGCCTCCTTCAAGCGATCCTGCCCGCGCGGCGCCGGCCGCACTTCGCCGGCCAGCCCGACCTCGCCAAAGGCAATGAAGCCACGCGGCAAAGGCTTGCCCCGCAACGAACTCTGGATCGCGATCAGCACCGCCAGGTCGGCCGCGGGCTCGCTGATGCGCACACCCCCCACCGCGTTGACGAACACGTCCTGGTCCATGCAGGCCACACCCGCATGCCGGTGCACCACGGCCAGCAGCATCGCGAGCCGGTCGCGGTCCAGGCCGACTGAGAGGCGCCGCGGGCTCGGACCGCCCGAGTCCACCAGCGCCTGGATCTCGACCAGCAGCGGCCGCGTGCCTTCCAGCGTCACCAGCACGCAGCTGCCAGGCACCGGCTCGCTGTGGGTGGACAGGAAGATCGCGCTGGGGTTGGACACGCCCTTGAGCCCGCGCTCGGTCATCGCGAACACGCCGATCTCGTTGACCGCGCCAAAGCGGTTCTTGATCGCCCGCACCAGCCGAAAGCTGCTGTGGGTGTCACCCTCGAAATACAGCACCGTGTCGACGATGTGTTCCAGCACGCGCGGCCCGGCCAGCGCGCCTTCCTTGGTCACATGGCCGACCAGCACGATGGCGCAGCCACCGGACTTGGCCGTGCGCGTGAGGTGCGCGGCGCACTCGCGCACCTGCGAGACCGAACCCGGCGCGCTGCTCAGTTGCTCGGAGTACATGGTCTGGATCGAGTCGATCACGCAGAAGGCCGGCCGCTCGGCCTCGATGGTGGCGAGGATCTTCTCCAGGCTGATCTCGGCCAGCACGCGCACCGCAGCGCCCGAAAGGTCCAGCCGGCGCGCCCGCAGCGCGACCTGTGCGGTGGACTCCTCGCCGGTCACATACAGCACCTTCATGCGCGAAGCCAGTGCGTCCACCGCCTGCAGCAGCAGCGTGCTCTTGCCGATGCCGGGGTCGCCGCCGATCAGCACCACGCCGCCTTCGACGATGCCGCCGCCCAGCACCCGGTCCAGTTCGTCCAGCCCGGTAGGCGTGCGCGCCACATCGCCGGCCTCGATCTCGCTCAGCGTGGCCACGGGCTGCGACTTGGCCAGCGACTGGAAGCGATTCTTGGCGGTACCGGCCGCCGGCTCGGCCACGCCTTCCTCCAGCGTGTTCCAGGCCTTGCAGTGCGGGCACTGGCCCAGCCACTTGGGGCTGGTGCCGCCGCATTCGGTACAGGTGTAGATCGTCTTGGCCTTGGACATGAGGGGCATTCTGGCAGCGCCCTAAACTCGGCTCCCCGCTTCGCAACGTCACGCCCCATGGACTTCTCGACCTGGCTCCCGTTTTTCTTCGCCACCGTGGCCATCAGCCTGTCGCCTGGCCCCGGCGCAATCGCCGCAATGGGCGCTGGCCTGAACCATGGCTTTCGCCGCGGCCAGGTCGTGGCCTTCGGTCTGGGGCTGGGTGTGATCACGCAATTGCTGGTTGTTGGCGTGGGCCTGGGCGCGCTGCTGGCCACCTCCGAGACGGCATTTGCGGTCGTCAAGTGGGTGGGCGCGGCCTACCTTGTGTACCTGGGTGTGCAGCAATGGCGCTCGCCGGCCAGCCCGATCACCGCCAAGGACGCGACCAGTGCCGACGCCGCCCAGGCCGTGAGCCGCAAGAGCATCTTCCTGCGCGGCTGGATGGTGAACGCAATGAACCCCAAGGGCACGGTCTTCCTGCTGGCCGTGCTGCCGCAGTTCATCGACATGAGCCGGCCGCTGCCGCTGCAGTACCTGCACATCGGCGCGACCTTCAGTGTGGTCGAGTTCTGCGTGATGACCGGCTACGTGGCCCTGGCCAGCAAGGTGCTGGGCCTGCTTCGCGAACCCCGCCAGATCCGCTGGATGAACCGCAGCTTCGGCAGCCTGTTCGTGGCCGCGGGCGTGTTCCTGGCGACGTTCAAGCGGGCCGAGTGAGCAGGGGCGAGATCACTCCAATCGCCAAACGTACTCCACGGTGATCCAACTGCCCACAGGGCGGCCATCCAGCGTGGCCGCCTTGAAGGGGCAACTGGCCAGAGCGGCCATCGCCGCCAGGTCGAGTTGCTTGTGGCCGACAGTCTCGCCACTGCTGTCATTGACCCTCACCTTGGCCACTTTGCCCGCCGAGTCGATGAAAAGCGCCAGGCGGGTGGTTCCGGTGGCATCCGCGTTCGCAGCGTATTTCGGATAGGCCGGCTGGCAGCCCTTGTCAAGCTTGATGGCGGCTCTGCGATAGGTGCCGGCCGCCTGGGAGGCTGCAACAGCAGCCAACGCCGCGGGCGGGTCAGCCGGCAACGGATCGGCCTCCTTGCCGAAATATGCGCCCCATGCAGGGACGCCAGCGGTGAGCGGCAGTTGACCGTTTGCGCCCATCTGTTCGACCGCCTGCCCTGCGCAGACCATCACCGCACCCATCATCTGTGCGGCAAAGGGTCCGCGAGAAGCGCTGGGTTGCAACTGGCCGCGACTCATGCCTTCGAGCAAGGGCTGCATCGCCACGTTTCCCGCCAGCCGATCTGCCGCGCAGGCGCAAAGTCGTCCTCGCGACATCCCGTCGATCGGAGGCATCAACTTGTCGGGCACACCCTCGATGCACATCGCCTCCAGCATGGGCTTCACCGACAGCGGTGAACCTGGCGACGGCGCGCCGGTGGGTTCTTCAGCAGCCCCGGCCAGGATGCACGCCGCACCGCAAGCCAGGCCAACAACCGCGCGTGCGGCGCGACCGGGCATCTGTTTAAACTTCATCAAAACGAGGCTCCTCATTCCCTTTCGGTCATTGTGCCCATGGGGAAGCCCGGCCCCGCCTGGTAGCTGCCGAATCGGCCGAGGCGCGAAGCGCGAGCCGACCCGCCACACTGAACTTGTTACGTCTGGTCAATTGGCCGTGGCGTGCAAGCCGCAATTGCCCTTGCCGAGTCGCCCACTCACTGTCCAGATGCGGAAATTCATCGAAAATCCGACCCGTCGGCCACCGGGGGGTGGCTTTTTCGCCTGTGGACAGGATTTGTGATGAAGAAGATTTCGATGGCCCGCATGGTTGCCTTGGCCGCCGCCACGCTGCTGAGCTCCGCCGCGATGGCTCAACAAGCGCCGAACAGCCGCCTCTATGTCAACGGCGCAGTCGGCGCCAGCCACTTCGATGCCGATTGCGCCGGCACCGAGTCGTGCGACAACTCCGGCACTGGCGCCCGCGTGATGCTGGGCTATGAGCTCGGTGGCGGCTTGGCTGGCGAAGTGGGCTACATGTCGTTTGGTGAAGCCAAGGCCACCGTCGACGGCGTGCGCGCCAAGATCGAAGCCGGCGGCTTCCTGCTGGGCGTGGCCTTCCGCGCGCCGTTTGCGCGCGACTGGGATGCCACCGCACGCCTGGGCGTGATCAGCATGAAGACCAAGGTCAGCGCGACCGACGGCGTCAACCGCGCATCCGACGACGAGACCAACACCGCCGCCTACGCCGGCCTGGGCCTGGGCTACGCGCTGAGCCCGGCGCTGCACGTCGAGTTGAACGTGGACTTCAGCCGCGCCGAATACGCGGACGCCCAAGCCGACCTGCGCAACTTCTCGGTCGGCCTGCGCTACGCGTTCTGAGCCCGAGGGCCACGCGCCCTTCGCTCGCCTGAAGCCCGCATCAGCGGGCTTTTTTCATGGCCAAGCTGCTGGGAACAGCCCTCAGAATTCCTGCACCGTCGGGCGCAGCACGATCTCGTTGATGTCCACGTCGGCCGGCTGTTCGATGGCGTAGGCAATCGCACGGGCCACCGAGCTGGCGGGGATCTGGTTGGCTTCGTAGAAGGCGTTCACGCCGGCAGAGGCTTCTGCGTCGCTGGTGCCCAGCTTCAGTTCCGAGGCCACCGCGCCAGGCGACACGATGGTCGTGCGCACGCCGGCCGGGGCTTCGGCGCGCAGGCCTTCGGAGATCGCACGCACCGCGAACTTGGTCGCGCTGTAGACCGCACCGATGGGGCTGAAGACCTTGAGGCCGGCCACCGAAGCGATGTTGACGATGTGGCCGCTGCCTTGCGCCTTCATCGTCGGCAGCACCGCGGCCACGCCGTAGAGCAGGCCCTTGATGTTGACGTCGATCATGCGGTCCCACTCGTCGACCTTGAGCTTGTCCAGCCCGGCCAGCAGCATCACGCCGGCGTTGTTGACCAGCACGTCGATGCGGCCGAAGGCCTTCAGAGCGGCGGCAGCCAGCGCGTCGAGGTCGGCACGGTGGGTCACATCGGTGGCTTGCACCACGACTTCGGCGCCAGCGTCGCGCAGCTCGGCGGCCAGCGCCTGTAGGCGGTCGACACGGCGGGCCGCCAGCACGAGGCGTGCACCGCGGGTTGCCAGCAAGCGGGCTGTGGCTTCGCCCAAGCCGCTGCTGGCACCGGTGATGACAACGACCTGGCCGCGGATGGAATCTTGGGATTGAGACATGGTGGGCTCCTGAAAGAAGGGGGTTGGAAAGACTCAGTGAAGCCAGTGTCTGATTCGCTCGAATGCTTGTATATGGAACCCTGGCGAGTTCAGAATTCCGCCATCAGGAACACCCAACCGCAACCGTGAACAATCCGCTTGAAGCCCTCCGGGTGTTTTGCTGCGCCGCGCAGGCGCGCAACTTTCGCGACGCCGCGCAGCAGCTGGCCGTCTCGCCGCAGGTGGTGACGCGCGTGGTGCGCGAGCTGGAGGACACACTGGGCGAACCGCTGTTCCACCGCAGCACACGCGGCGTGCGGCTGACGGCCTTTGGTGCCCAGCTGGTGGAACGCGCACGCAGCGCATTGGCCGGCGTGGAGGCCTTGTTCCCGGTGCGCGGCCAGCCGGGTCAGGTCAACGAGACGACCAGCGGGCTGGTGCGGGTGACAGCGCCACGCTTCCTGGGCCGCGCGCCTTTGATGGCAACGCTGGCGCCGCTGCTGGCCGCCCATCCCGGGCTGGTGCTGGACCTGCGGCTGTCCGAAGTGAGGGCGGACGTGGTGGACCAGCAGATCGACATTGGCGTGCGCATTGGCCCGATGCGCGACAGCGGCTTCGTCGCCCGCGCCGTGGCGCAGGTGCATTTCCACGTGGTGGCCACGCCCACACTGGTGGCGCGCGTGGGCGCGCCGCAGACCATCGCCGAGTTGCTGGACCAGCGGCCCTGCACCGCGATGATCGACCTCAACAACGGCCGCCCGTGGAACTGGCTGTTCCGCGGCAGCCGCCAGCAGGCGCCCGCCGTTCCCGCCTTTGTGACCGACGACCCGGAGGCCGAACAGGCCGCCGTGCTGGCCGGCATCGGCTTTGGCCAGCTGCCGGACTTCCTGGCCCAGCCGGCGCTGCGCGAGGGCCGGCTGGTCAGTGTGCTGGATGCAGAAGCGCCGAAGCCCTGGCCGGTGCAGGTCTACCGTGCACGCCAGAGCCCCGTGCCAGCCCGCGTGCGGCTGGTGTTCGAGGCCCTGGTGCAGGGCCTCGCGAAGTTGCCAAACAGCAGCGCCTAGCCCTCCCAGCCGCCACCCAGCGCACGGATCAGCGCCACCGTGCTCTGGAACTGCGCGCCCTGGATCTGCACGGCCTGGCGCAGGTTGCGCAGTTCGTTGCGGCGGGCGTCGAGCAGGTCAAGCTGGCTGACCAGGCCGTTGCGGTAGCGCACGTCCGACAGTTGCGTGGCGCGCGTCGCCGACTTGACGGCCAGCGCCAGCACGGTGGACTGGGCTTGCAGCAGTTCCAGCGAAGTCAGCTGGTCCTCGACCTCGCGCAGCGCGGTGAGCACCTGGCCGCGGTAGCTCTGCAGCGCGATCTGCGCGTCTGCCGCGATGCGATCTTCGTTCGCCTGGCGCCGGCCGCCGTCGAAGATGGGCAGCGACAGCAGCGTGCCGACCGACCAGGCGCGGGCGGACCAGCGGAACACGTCGGACAGCTCGGACGATGCAGAGCCGCCGGTGGCGGTCAGCGTCAGGTCCGGCAGCCAGGCGGACTGGGCGACGCCCAGGCGCGCCTGCGCGGCCATCAGCCCGCGCTGGGCTGCGGCCACGTCCGGCCGACGCGCCAGCACGGCGCTGGGCAGGCCGGCGGGCACGGTGGGCGGTGCGGCGGCCCAGGCGGTGTCGGGCAGCGTGAATTCGCTGGCCGATTCGCCCAGCAGCACGGCCAGCGCGTTTTCCAGCGCAGCACGCTGGCGGTCCAGCGCAATCGCATCGGACTCGGTGGCTGCCACTTCGGTGCGGATGCGCTCGACGTCCAGCTCGGCCAGGTCACCGGCGGCGCGGCGCCGCTCGGTGAGCTTGAGCGTGTTGCGGTAGGCGTCCACCGATTCGCGCACCAGCCGGCGCTCGACGTCGGCCTCGCGCAGTGCGAAGTAGGTCTGCGCGACCTGGGCCTGCACCAGCAGCTGCGTGCTGCGCAGCGTGGCTTCGCTGGCCTGGGCGTCCAGCTCGGCGGCCTGGCTGCCCAGGCCCAGCTTGCCGAACAGGTCCAGCTCCCAGGCCAGGTTGGCGCCTGCCGTGCCCTGGTTGTAGACCGGGTACGGTTGCACGCCTGCCGTGGTGTCGGTCGCGCGGCTCACGCCGGCGCTGGCACCCAGCTGCGGCAGGCGCTGCGCATCGGCCGTGCGCAGCCCGGCGCGGGCTTGCTGCAGGCGCGCCGCGGCAATCTTGAGGTCGGTGTTCTGCGCCTGCGAGCGGGCGATCAGCTGGTTCAGCAGCGGGTCGGCGAACACGGTCCACCAGGCGCCGCGGTCGGCAGCGTCGGCGGGTGCCACGGCCGCCCAGTGGCCTTCGACTGGCGCGCTCTGCGTTGTCTTGAAGGCCGGCGGTGCGGTGGGCAGCGTGGCCGGATCGACAGCGGGCGCCGAGACGCAACCGGCCAGCACCAAGGCGGCAAGCAGCGGCGTCAGCGAGCGCTTCGAGGCAATCGAAAAGAGGTTTCTCATTGGAATCTCCAAATTTCTCACGAGGCCGGCGCCGGGCCGCCCCAAGGCGACCGAGCAACCCGCCCGGCGGGTGGTCTCACGTAGCCGTGAGACCGGGTGCATCAGTTACTCATGCTCGTGACGGGGCGCTGCAAGTTGCGGGTGCAGCGGGGCACCACCATGCATGCCCGGCTCCAGCAGCGGCTCCACGTCGTGCGGCACTTCGCCGTGCTGCTTCAGCGGGCGGTTGCCGGTCATGCGGCGCAGCAGCACGTAGAACACCGGGGTCAGGAAGATGCCGAAGGCCGTCACGCCGATCATCCCGGCGAACACCGCAACGCCCATCGCATGGCGCATTTCGGCGCCGGCACCGGTGGCCAGCACCAGCGGCAGCACACCCATCACGAAGGCCATCGAAGTCATCAGGATGGGGCGCAGGCGCAACCGGCTGGCTTCGATCGCGGCCTGGATCGGCGTTCGGCCGGCGAACTCCAGCTCGCGGGCGAACTCCACGATCAGGATCGCGTTTTTCGCACTCAAGCCCACCAGCACCATCAGGCCGATCTGCGTGAAGACGTTGTTGTCGCCCTTGGTGAGCCACACCCCCGTCATCGCGGCCAGCAGGCCCATGGGCACGATCAGCAGGATGGCCAGTGGCAGCGTCAGGCTTTCGTACTGCGCGGCCAGCACCAGGAAGACCAGCAGGATGGCGATGGGGAAGATCAGCGCGGCGGAATTGCCGGCCAGGATTTCCTGGTAGGTCAGGTCGGTCCACTCGTAGCTGATGCCGGGCGGCAGCGTTTCGGCGGCAATGCGCTTGATCGCGTCCTGCGCCTGGCCGGACGAATAGCCCGGCGCCGGGCCGCCGTTGATGTCGGCGGTCAGGAAGCCGTTGTAGCGCATCGCGCGTTCCGGGCCGAAGGTCGGCACGACCTTCAGCAGGGCCGACAGCGGCACCATCTCGCCGGTCGTCGAACGCACCTTCAGCGTGCCGATGTCTTCGGGCCGCGCGCGGAACGCGGCGTCTGCCTGCACCCGCACGGAATACGTGCGGCCGAAGCGGTTGAAGTCATTGGCATACAGGCTGCCGAGGTAGATCTGCAGCGTCTCGAAAACCGAGGTGACCGGCACGCCGAGCTGGCGCGCCTTGGTGCGGTCGATGTCGGCATAGAGCTGCGGCACGTTGACCTGCCAGCTGGAGAACAGGCCGGCGAGTTCCGGCGTCTGGTAGGCCTTGGCCATGAAGGCCTTCTGCGCGGCGTCCAGCGCGTCGAAGCCCAGCGAGGCGCGGTCTTCCAGCTGCAGCTTGAAGCCACCGGTGGTGCCCAGGCCCTGCACCGGCGGCGGCGGGAAGATGGCGATGAAGGCATCCTGGATCTGGCCGAACTGCTGGTTCAGCGAACCGGCGATGGCACCGGCGGACAGCGACGGGTCCTTGCGCTGGTCGAAGTCCTTCAGCGCCACGAAGACGATGCCGGAGTTCGAGCTGTTGGTGAAGCCGTTGATCGACAGGCCGGGGAAGGTGATCGCATGCTCCACGCCGGGCTGCTTCATCACGATGTCGTCCATGCGACGGGTCACGTCCTCGGTGCGGTCCAGCGTGGCGCCGTCTGGCAGCTGGGCGAAGCCGATCAGGTACTGCTTGTCCTGCGCCGGCACGAAGCCCTTGGGCACCAGCTGGAACAGGCCGACGGTGGCGACCGCGAGCAGCGCGTAGATGCCCAGCATCACCGCCTTGCGCGAGATCGCACCCTTCACGCCCACGCTGTAGCGCTCGGAGCCGCGCTGGAACAGCCGGTTGAAGCCGCGGAAGAAGCGGCCCAGCACACGGTCCATGCCGCGGGTCAGCCAGTCCTTCGGTGCGTCATGGCCCTTCAGCAGCAAGGCAGCCAATGCGGGCGACAGCGTCAGCGAGTTGATCGCCGAGATCACGGTGGAGATGGCAATCGTCAGCGCGAACTGGCGGTAGAACTGGCCGGTCAAACCGGTGATGAAGGCCAGCGGCACGAAGACGGCGACCAGCACCAGCGCGATGGCGATGATGGGACCGGAAACTTCGCGCATTGCGCGGTAGGTGGCCTCGCGTGGCGAGAGCCCGCCTTCGATGTTGCGCTCGACGTTCTCGACCACGACGATGGCGTCGTCCACCACGATGCCGATGGCCAGCACCAGGCCGAACAGGCTCAGCGCGTTGATCGAGAAGCCGAACACATGCATCACGCCAAAGGTGCCGACCACCGCGACCGGCACGGCCAGCAGCGGGATGATGGAGGCGCGCCAGGTCTGCAGGAACAGGATCACGACCAGCACCACCAGCGCGATGGCTTCGAGCAGCGTGTGCACCACCGATTCGATGGACGCACGCACGAACTGCGTCGGGTCGTAGACGATCTCGTAGGTCAGGCCTTCGGGCATCGCGGCCTTCAGGTCGGCCATGGTGGCGCGCACGCCGTCGGAGATGGCAATCGCGTTGGACCCTGGCGCGGCGAAGATGGGCACCGCCACCGCGTCCTTGTTGTCCAGCAGCGAGCGCAGCGAATAGTCCGCCGCGCCCATCTCGATGCGCGAAATGTCGCGCAGCCGGGTCACCTCGCCGCCGTTGCCGGTCTTGACGATGATGTCGCCGAACTCGTCTTCGGTCTGCAGCCGGCCTTGCGCGTTGACCGGCAGCTGCACGTCAATGCCTTGCAGGCCAGGCGATGCGCCGACCACGCCAGCGGCGGCCTGCACGTTCTGCTCGCGAATGGCCGCGACCACGTCACCGGCCGACAGGCCGCGGTTGGCAACCTTCTGCGGGTCCAGCCAGACGCGCATCGCGTAGTCGCCGGAGCCGAACAGCTGCACGTCACCCACGCCCTGGACGCGCGCGAGGCGGTCCTTGACGTTGAGCACCGCGTAGTTGCGCAGGTAGGTCATGTCGTAGCGGCCGGTGGGCGACAGCAAGTGCACGACCATGGTCAGGTCCACCGAGGACTTGACGGTGGTGATGCCCAGGCGGCGCACCTCTTCCGGCAGGCGCGGCTCGGCCCGGGCCACGCGGTTCTGCACCAGCTGCTGGGCCTTGTCGGGGTCGGTGCCGAGCTTGAAGGTGACGGTCAGCGTCATCAGGCCGTCGGTCGTCGCCTGGCTGCTCATGTAGAGCATGCCTTCGACGCCGTTGATCTGTTCCTCGATCGGCGTGGCCACCGTCTCGGCAATGACCTTGGGGTTCGCGCCGGGGTAGGTGGCACGCACGACGATGGACGGCGGCACGACCTCGGGGTATTCCGAGATCGGCAGGCCGCGCACCGCGATCAGGCCGCCGAGGAAGATCAGCAGCGAGAGCACGCCGGCAAAGATGGGCCGGTCAATGAAAAACTTGGACAAGTTCATGGGGTGTCCTGAAAGAGGTTCCTCTGCATGGCGGGGCGCGTGTGCACTGGCATGTGCATCACGACGGCTCACCTGCGGTGTTGTTCTTCTTGGCCTGCAGCTCGGCCTTGGCGTTCATCGGCACTTCCTGCGGCTGCACCAGCGAGCCCGGGCGAACCCGCTGCAGCCCGTTGACGACGACCTTCTCGTCGGCCTTCAGCCCGGCGGTGACGATGCGCAGCCCGTCCACCGCGGCGCCCAGCGAGACCTCGCGGTAGGCGACCTTGTGGTCCGCACCGACCACCAGCACGTAGCGCTTGTTCTGGTCGGTGCCGACCGCGCGTTCGTTGACCAGCAGCGCCGAGGTGGCCTTGACCTGGCCCAGGCGCAGCTGCGCGAACTGGCCCGGCAGCAGCGCGCCGTCGGCGTTGTCGAACACCGCGCGCACGCGCACCGTGCCGCTCTTCGCGTCGACCTGGTTGTCGATCAGCTGCAGCTTGCCTTCGATGGCTTTTTCGCCCGTGCCGCCCAGCCCGGTCTTCATCTGCACCGGAATGCGTTCGAGCTGGCCGCGTTGCGCCGTGCCGCCCGGCAGGCTGGCCAGGGCTTTGCTGACGGTGGCTTCGTCAACGTCGAAGCTGGCGTAGATCGGGCTGACCGAGACCAGCGTGGTCAGCACCGGCGCGCCCGGACCTGCGGCCACCAGGTTGCCCACGGTGACTTCCTTGCGGCCGACGCGGCCGGCCACCGGTGCGCGCACCTGCGTGTAGCTCAGGCTGAGCTTGGCGGTCTGCAGCGCGGCCTGTGCGGCGCGCAGGTTGGCATCGGCTTCGCGGGCAGCGTTCTGGCGCTCGTCCAGCTCGCGCTGGGCAATCGCCTGTTCCTGCCAGAGCCGGCCGGCCCGCTCGCTTTCGCTGCGGGTATAGCCCACGCGGGCCTGGGCGGCCAGCACCTGGGCCTCGGCCCGGTCCACCTCGGCGGCGTACGGCGCCGGGTCGATGGTCACCAGCAGGTCGCCGGCATTCACCAGCGCACCTTCGCGGAAGTGCACCGCCAGCACCGTGCCGGAGACGCGCGAGCGCAGCTCGACCTTGTCCACCGCCTCGACACGTCCGGAGAATTCTTCCCAGGCGGCCACGTCCTGCTTGACGACGGTGGCGACCGAGACCGGCACCGCGGGCGGCGCGGCAGCCGGCGATTCGGCTTCAGCGGTATGGGCCGTCATCAGCGCGGCGGCGCCCAGCGCCAGCGCGGCGGTCAGCGAAGTCAGCACCATGGCCGTGGGGCGGCGGGAAAATTTTTGAAAGGTCTTGGAAGAAGCAGAGGTGGACATGGCGTGCTCCGTTGGCAGTGGATAGGGTTGGGAATACAGAAAAAACGGCAATGCAGCGGCTGCGCCTGCGGTGTTTTGCAGACGGCCAGACAAGGACAACAGCCGGCGCGGCAGACCGCGCCGGTGGGAACTCAGGCCAGGCGTGGCGCGAGCGCGCCGGCACAAGTTCCCGGTGAACTGTCAGACGAAGCGCGGCGGGACGAGCGCCGCGCGGTCGGACAGCGGGAAAGACAGTCGATCAGGAATTCACGCAGCGCCGGCCGCAGCGCCGCGGCCCACGGCGCCTGCAGGCTGGCCAGCTTGCTCAGCGCCATCGGCCAACCGGTCGGCCCGGCCAGCTTGAATAGCCGTGCCGCCACGCCTGCGCGCTGCAAGGCCACGCTGTACCGATGCGCCTCGTCGCGCAGCGGATCGTCGGTGGCAGTAACCAGCATGGCGGGCGCCACGCCGCCCAGCCGCGCGGCGTGCAGCGGCGCCGCATAAGGATGGTCGCCGCCGCTGTCGCCCAGGTAGGCGCGCCAGCCGCGTGCCCAAGGGCAGCTGGCATCGCCCTGGCCGGCAGCGCGCAGCGAGGCGGTGGCCAGGCAAGGGTCCAGCAGCGGCGACAGCAGCAGTTGGCCAGCCAGCGGCTTGCCCTGGTCCCGCGCCCACAGCGCCAGGCCGGCGGCGAGGTTGGCGCCCGCCTCTTCCCCGGCCACCAGCAGCGCCGCACCAGCGCCGGCCAGCCGGGTGCGCGCACGCTGCATCCAGCGCAGCAACGCGGCCGCGGCCTGCAGCGCGGCCGGGAAAGGCTGCGCCGGCGCGTGCGGATAGTCCAGCGAGACGACGACACAGCCCGATTGCGCCAGCAGCCGCGCGGTCGCCAGGCCGCTGTCCAGGTCGCCGCCGATGAAAGCGCCGCCGGGCAGGTGCAGCACCAGCGGGCGCGCCAGCACCCGGCCGTCGCCCGCTGCCAGACCAGGCTCGGCCGCGCGGTGGATGCGCACCGACAAGGGCTCGGCGAGACCGGCATCAATGCGGGTGTCGCGCCAGGCGGCGGTGATCAGCGGGGAGAGCGAAGGCATGGTGGCGGGGCTGGAATGCGGTGAAGACAGGAAAGGCCGGAAGCAGGAGGGGCAATCTTGTTGCAGTGCAGCGAAGGATAGGCGTTGCGAGTGAAGGAATAAACACCCTGCGGCATGACACAGTTTTGTGGCTGGTGAAACAATGACGTCTCAGGTCAACGAAGGGATGCTGGATGGACAAGCTCAGTGCAATGCAGGCGTTTGCGCGCGTGGTCGAGGCAGGCACCTTCACCAAGGCGGCCGATTCGCTGGAACTGCCCAAGGCCGCGGTGACCCGACTGATCCAGTCGCTGGAGGAGCACCTGGAGGTCAAGCTGCTGAACCGCACCACGCGCCGCGTGACGGTCACGCCAGACGGCGCGGCCTACTACGAGCGGGTGAGCCGGCTGCTGGGCGAGATCGACGAGCTGGAAGGTTCGATCTCGCATGCGCGCGCCACGCCACGCGGGCGGCTGCGCATTGACGTGGCCTCGTCCGTCGCGCGGCTGCTGCTGATCCCGGCGCTGCCGGAGTTCCACGCGCGCTACCCGGACATCCAGATCGACCTGGGGGTCAGCGACCGGCCGGTGGACCTGGTGGGCGACAACGTGGACTGCGTGGTGCGCGGCGGCGAGATCACCGACCAATCGCTGGTGGCGCGCCGCGTGGGCGCCTGGCGTTATGCCTGTGCTGCGGCGCCCGCCTACGTGCGCGAACACGGGCTGCCCATGCACCCGCGCGACCTGGAAAGCGGCGACCACAAGATCGTCAGCTACTTCTCGTCGCGCACCGGCCGGCAGTTTTCGTTCGACTTCAACCGCAAGGGCGAGCGTGTGGAGGTGCAGGGCCGCTACCGGCTGTCGGTCAACGACGGCACCGCCTACATGACCGCCGGCCTGGCTGGGCTGGGCGTGGTGCAGGCGCCGTTTTTCATGCTCAAGCCGCACATTGACGCGGCCGAGCTGGTGCCGCTGATGACGGACTGGGAGTCCGACCCGCTGCCGCTGTACGTGGTCTACCCGCCCAACCGCCACCTCAGCACCAAGCTGCGCGTGTTCGTCGACTGGGTGGCCGACCTGTTCGCCCGCCACACCGATGCCGAGGAACAGCTGCTGGCCGCCTGCTGCAAGGCCCGCGCCGCAGACGGCGAGGTCGACGCCTGCCAGGAACTCGAAGGCTGGTACGCCCAGCTCGATGGCGAACACCAGGCCCGCAAGCAGGCCCGCGCCCAGGGCAGGCCACTGCCCGCGCCGCAGCCGCCCGCCTGGCTGGCCAAGCGCGGCCTGGCCGCCCAGCCGTCCAAGCTGCCGGGCATGGCGCCGGTGCTGCAGGACGGCATGGCGACGCTCGCCGCCCAGCCGCTACCGCAACCACCGCAGGCCTTGGCGGCCTGAGGTCAAGGCACCCGGTCTCACGTACCCGTGGGACCGGGTGCACCATTTCACTTGGGCACGCCGAAGATCACGCGCACAACGCCTTGCTGGCTGATCGTGTCGCTGTAGACGCCGGAGCCGGTGAGCAGGTCCGGTGCGCCGTCGCCGTTGACGTCGCCCACTTCCAGGCTCATGCCGAACTCGTCGCGCGTGTTCTTGGCGCCGTTGAGCTTGTAGATGTGCGTGGTGTCGAAGCCGGTGGGCGTGCCGCGGTAGACCCAGACAGCGCCGGGGAAGGGCTGGGTCTGGTCGTTGGGTCGGGCGAAGGACGAGGTGCCGACGACGAGGTCGGGGTAACCGTCGCCGTTGAAATCGCGCTGGCCCAGCAGGTTGTCGCCCAGGTACAGCATCTTGCTGCTGCCGGCGGTGATGACCTGGGTGCGGGCCGCGCCTGAAGGGCCACTGGCGCCACCGTAGAACACCGAGACCATGCCGGAGTTCTGCGCGTCGCCGTAGTAGCGCGGCGCACCCACGGCAATGTCGCCGAAACCATCGCCGTCCACGTCGCCGAGGAAGGTCACGTTGTCGCCGAAGCGGGCGGTGTCGTCCAGCGCGACCGGGGCGAACAGCGTCTCGTCGCGGTTGGCATAGCCGGTGGGCGTGCCGTGGTAGATCCAGGCCATGCCGGGAATGCCGCCGGTGGGGCTGCCGGCGCCGACGATGATGTCGGCAATGCCGTCGCCGTTGACGTCGCCCACGTCGAAGATCTGGCCGAAGTAGATCCACGGCGCAGCGCCGGCCAGTGTGCTCACCGGCTTCTTCTTCAGGCCCTTGGGGCCGCCCTTGAAGATGTAGATCTGGCCCAGGCTGCCATTGGCGCCCATCGCGCCCACGGCGATGTCGTCGTAGCCGTCGTGGTTGAAGTCGCCCAGCGAGCGGATGCGAAAGCCGAAGAACGAATTGGTCGACGGGCCTTCAAGGATCTGCTTGGGTTCGGCCGAGACGCCGTGTTCCTTGCCGAAGAAGACCAGCACGCCGCCGCTGTATTGCTGGACGCCGGAGTAGTTGGACGCGCCGACGATGAGGTCCGGATAGCCGTCGCCATTCACGTCGGCCACCACCGGCGAGGCGCCGACCTGGGCCCAGGCCATGGTGCCCTCGTAGTGGAAGGCGGCCTGCTGCGCAACGCCCTTGGCCTTGCCGTAGAAGATGTCCACGGCGCCGCGCATGTCAGTGCCGGCCGGCGAGCCAACCACCAGGTCCGGAATGCCGTCGTGGTTGAAGTCGCCTTGCACGTTCAGCAGCGAGCCGAATTGCTGGTTCGCAGCGATGCCCAGCATCTGCTGGTCGACCAGGCCATCCTTGGTGGTGGCTTGCGCCACGCCAGTGCCGGCCAGGGCCAGCAGCGCTGCGCACAGCGTGGCGCGCTTCCATGAGTCCATCATCTTCATCTCTCAACTCCGTCGATCTGTGGGTGATCCGGGCTGCAGCTGTCGGGGTCTGCAACGGCGGTGTGACGGCATTGGAGGGCAGATGGCTGCGCAGCGGACTGGCGGATTCCTGACATTTCACAATCCCGACACGCCGGCCGCGCGGGGCGGCGCGGCATGCACCAGCGACGATCAGAAGTCGCGCGAAAAGCGGCCTGCGGCGAGCCAGCCGCACTGGAAGCGGGAGCGCGCCTGCAACTGGTCGCTGAGCGCATGGATGCGGCGCAGCAGCGTGCGCTCGGAAATCTCCAGCACGCCGGCAATGGTCTTGTCGTTGGCACCCGAGGCCAGCAGCGTGACCAGCGCGTGCAGCGACTTGTCGCCGGCCTCCTGCTGGCCTTCTGCCGGCGGCTCCAGGGCAGGTGCGGCCTGGACCCACAGCGATTCGAACAGCGCCCACAGGGCATCCAGCGCGGCGGTCGGCCCCAGCCGCAGCGCCGGGCCTTCGGGCGCCTCGCTGCGCAGCGGGATCAGCCCGCAGATGCGGTCGGCCAGCACCATCTTGAACGGCAGGCCGGCGTGCACGCGCACCTCGTCACCCGCGGCACGGGACTGGCGCACGGCCTCGTGCCAGCCCGGCCACTGCAGCAACTCCGGGCCGACGAGGGTGCGGTAGCGCACGCCGCGCCGCCTGGCCTGTTCGCGCGCGGCCTCCATCGCGTCTGGCGCCGAAACGACAAACGGCGGGCACATCACGATGGCCACCTCGCGCCGGGCGGCATGGTGCACCTGCAGGTACTCGGACAGTTGCACCTCGGCCTCGGCCGCCACCAGCCGCACCGCGTCGGATGCCGACAGCCCGTCGCCGCGCATCAGCTCGCGCTGCAAGTCCGGCAGCACCTGCCGCGCCTGGTTCAGCTCGACCTGCCGCTCCATCAGCAGCAGCTCGATGGCCACCTCCGGCGCGGTCGCGAACCAGGCCTGCCCCCCCTCGCAGCGCACCAGCCCGCGCTGCTGCAGCGAGACCAGCGCCGGCTCGACCTCGGCCGGCGGCCAACCCGCCAAGTGCGGCGCCAGCGCCAGGCCCGACAGGCCGGGCAGGCGCAGCAACGTGCGGTACAGGGCCTCGGCCTCGACGCTGAGGCCAAGGGTCTGCAGCGTCGGTGCAGCAGCGGTGCCGCGCACCGGGCGAGCCGCAGGCGCAGCAACATCGGAAGGATCAGGCAGGGTCACCTCGGCGAGGTTACCGCAGGGACTGCCGCCCATCAGGCTGACCTTGTCGATCAAGAATGTCTTTTCAGGCCGCATTCACGCGCTGAGGCGCTGGTTACTTGGCTGCCGCAGGGCGATCAGTCGCTGACCCGGCCGCGGCCGGCCTTGATGGCGCCACGCTTGACCTTGGAATCGACCCGGCGGCGCTGCGAGCCCTTGGTTGGCTTGGTGGCGCGGCGGGCCTTGGGCACGTGGGCGGCCTGGTCGACCATGGCCTGCAGCCGGGCCAATGCGTCGGCCTGGTTCACTGGCAGGCTGCGGTGTTCCTGGGCCTTGATGACGATGACACCGCCTTCGGTGATGCGCTGGTCGGCCAGCGCCAGCAGCCGCGCCTTCAGCGCTTCGGGCAGGCTGGAGGCGGCCACGTCGAAGCGCAGGTGGACGGCGTTCGAGACCTTGTTGACGTTCTGGCCGCCGGCGCCCTGGGCGCGGATCGCGTGGAACTCGACCTCGCTGGGGTCCACCTTGGGCGGTATCACGTCAGGCCGTGGGTGGCGGCGCCTGCCGCACTTCGCGCTGGCGCTGTTCCATCTCGGTGCGCAGCTGGCGGCGGACCTTGGCATTTTCGGCGCGGCGCTTTTCTTCTTCGGTGACGAGCTGGCGCGGCGGCACCGGCGCGGGCTTGCCATGGTCGTCGACCGCGACCATTGTGAAGAAGCAGCTGTTGGCGTGGCGCACGACCTGGCTGCGGATGTTCTCGGCCACGACCTTGATGCCGATTTCCATCGACGAGGTGCCGGTGTGGTTCACCGCGGCCAGGAAGGTGACCAGCTCGCCCACGTGGATGGGCTGGCGGAACATCACCTGGTCCACGCTGAGCGTGACCACGTAGCGCCCGGCGTAGCGGCTGGCGCAGGCGTAGGCGACCTGGTCGAGGAACTTCAGGATGGTGCCGCCGTGCACGTTGCCGCTGAAGTTCGCCATGTCGGGCGTCATCAGCACGGTCATTGAAAGCTGGTGGGAGGGCTGGTCCATGGCGGCGGCGGGTAAGGTGGAAAAGGCGGGGCGGCCAGGGCTGTCAGCAAGCGCCGCGCCAAGGCCTCAAGGTGTTTCGCCGTCGCCCAGCACCCGCACCGGCACGCGCGGCGCAACGGCGCACATCAGCTCGTAGCCGATGGTGCCGGCGGCGCGGGCGACTTCGTCGATGGCCAGCACGCTGCCGCGCGGCCCGTGGCCCCACAGCGTGACGGCGCTGCCGACCTGCGCGGCCGGCACCGGGCCGAGGTCAACCGCCAGCATGTCCATCGAGACGCGGCCGATGGTGCGGGTGCGCACGCCGTCGACCAGGATGGGCGTGCCGGTGCCGCAGTGGCGCGGGTAACCATCGGCATAGCCGCAGGCGACGGTGCCCACGCGCATGGCCTGCTCGGCGACGAAGCTGCTGCCGTAGCCAACGCTGTCGCCGGGCTGCAGTTCCTGGATGCCGATGACCTGCGAGCGCAGCGTCATCGCGGGGCGCAGGTCCCAGTGGGCGATGTCGTGCTCGGGGAAATCCGGCGCGCTGCCGTAGCTCATGATGCCGGCGCGGACCCAGTCCGAACGTGCGCCAGCGTTGGCCAGGTGGCGCAGCGTCGCCGCACTGTTGGCGAGTGAGCGCTCACCTGGTAGGTCGTGCGTGGTGGCCAGCCAGGTGGCGAGCTGATGTTCGATGCCGTTGTGGCCGAAGCGGTCGGCGTCGGCATCGGAGAAGTGGGTGATCAGCGAGATCTCTTCGACCTGCGGCAGCACGTTGAGCCGGGCCCAGGCGGCGCGGAAGGCGTCCGGCTTGAAGCCCAGGCGGTTCATGCCGCTGTTCATCTTCAGGAACACGCGGTGCGGGGCATGGGTCTTGTGCGCGGCGAGCCAGTCGATCTGCTGCGGCTGGTGTACCACGTGCCAGAGGTTCAGGCGCGAGCAGAGTTCCAGGTCGCGCGGCTCGAAGCAGCCTTCCAGCAGCAGGATGGGGCCGCGCCAGTCCAGCGCGCGCAGGCGCTCGGCTTCGGCAAAGTCCAGCAGCGCAAAACCGTCGGCCCCGCGCAGCGCACCGAAGCAGCGCTCGATGCCGTGGCCGTAGGCATTCGCCTTGACCACGGCCCAGACGCGGGCATCGGGTGCCAAGTCACGGGCACGCCCGATGTTGTGGCTCAGGGCATCGGGATGGATCAGGGCTTCGATCGGACGGGGCATGACGGGCTGCGCAGCATTTCCTTGGCGCGGCGATTGTGCCAGCCGACCCGCGGCGGCCGCGCCCCACCCCCGTGCTATAAACCGCCCTCGCTCACAAGGAGACTTCGCGAGACGAACGGGCCGCTACCGCGACACAAGCCCGACGCCAGCACCGCTCTGCCCTGCATGAAAAAAGGCTTTTTCACCATCATGTCAGCGCAGTTCTTCAGCTCGCTGGCAGACAACGCATTGCTGGTCGGCGCGATCGAACTGCTCAAAAGCTCCGGCGCTGCACCCTGGCAGATCCCGGCGCTGACGCCGATGTTCGCGCTGTTCTACGTGATCCTGGCGCCGCTGGTCGGCGCTTTTGCCGACGCCGTGCCCAAGGGCAAGGTGATGTTCTATTCGAACACCATCAAGGTCGTCGGCTGCCTGATGATGCTGTTTGGCGGCCACCCGCTGTTCGCCTATGCCATCGTCGGCCTGGGCGCCGCCGCCTACTCGCCAGCCAAGTACGGCATCCTGACCGAGCTGCTGCCGCCGTCACAGCTGGTCCAGGCCAATGGCTGGATCGAAGGCCTGACCATCACCTCCATCATCCTGGGCGTGCTGCTGGGCGGCCAGCTGGTCGGCCCGCACATCGCGCCGATGCTGCTGGGCTTCGACCTGCCGCTGATCGACACCGGCATCGACACGCCGCCGGAAGCGGCGATTGCCTCGCTGGTCGCGCTTTACGTGATCGCGGCGATCTTCAACCTGCGCATTCCACGCACCGAAGCGCCGCTGCAGCCGATGACGACCAACGTGCTGGCCCTGGTGCGCGACTTCGGCCACTGCAACACTCGGCTGTGGGCCGACCGGCTGGGCCAGATCTCGCTGGCCACCACCACGCTGTTCTGGGGCGTCTCGGGCAACCTGCGGGTCATCGTGTTCGCCTGGGCCGCCGTGGCGCTGGGCTTCTCGACCACCAAGGCCTCCAGCCTGGTCGGCGTGGTGGCCATCGGCACCGCCGTCGGCGCCGTGGCCGCTTCGATGCGCGTGCGGCTGGACAAGGCGACCTCGGTGATTCCGCTGGGCATCGGCATGGGTTTGCTGGTGATCGGCCTGAACTTCATCACCAACGTCTGGGTGGCAGCACCCTTCCTGATGCTGCTGGGCCTGCTGGGCGGCTACCTGGTGGTGCCGATGAACGCACTGTTGCAGCACCGTGGCCACAACCTGATGGGTGCCGGCCGGTCGATTGCGGTGCAGAACTTCAACGAGCAGGCCTGCATCCTGGGCCTGGGCGCGTTCTACACCGGCATGACCCGTGTCGGCCTGTCAGCCTTCTCCGCGATCACCGTGTTTGGCATCGGCGTGGCCGGGCTGATGTGGATGATCCGCCGCTGGCACCTGCGCAACACCGTTGCGCACCAGACCGAGGTCGAGCGCCTGCTGACCATCGCCCGCAGCGACCGCCACTGAGTCGCAGGGGATCCGCATGACGACGCCTGCCGCACACGCGGCGCGCCGGCCCGTGGCCGCGCTGCTGTTCAACGCGATGATCTGGGGCCTGACCTGGTGGCCGATGCGCGCGCTGCAGGCCAGGGGCATGCACCCGCTGTGGGCCACCGCGGTGATCTTCGCGCTGGCGGTCGTCGCCATCGGCCTGTGGAAGCCACGCGCCTGGCGCGAACTGGTGACCCACCCTGCGCTGTGGCTGATCCTGCTGGCCGCCGGCACCACCAACGCCTGCTTCAACTGGGGCATCACCGCCGGTGACGTGGTGCGCGTGGTGCTGCTGTTCTACCTGATGCCGCTGTGGACCGTGGTGCTGGCGCGGCTGGTGCTGCACGAGCCGGTGACGCGCGCTGCATTGTTGCGCGTGGTGCTGGCGCTGGCCGGCGCGGTGCTGGTGCTGTGGCCGGCCGACGGCGGGCACCTGAACCAGGTCCAGCCCATCGACCTGCTGGGCCTGCTCGGCGGCTTCAGTTTTGCCTGCAACAACATCCTGCTGCGGCGCGAGTCGCAGCGCAGCGAAGGCGGCCGTGGCCTCGCGATGTTCCTCGGCGGCTGCCTGGTCTCGCTGGCGCTGACGCAGGCGCTCGCGGTGCCCGCGCTGCCGCCACTGTCGGCCGGCTGGCTGCCGGGCGTGTTGGGGCTGGCGCTGGTCTACCTAGGCAGCAACCTGGCGCTGCAATACGGCGCCTCGCGGCTGCCCGCCAACGTCACGGCCGTCATCATGCTGACCGAGGTGCTGTGGGCCGCCGGCTCGGCACTGGCGCTGGGCGCCGGTGCGCTCACGCCGCAGCTGGCGCTCGGCGGCGCGCTGATCGTTGCCGGCGCAGCACTGGCCGCGCTGCGCCCCTGAGCCGGAGCGCCCGTCGCGGCGCTACCATCCGGCACCATTGCGTTTCGGATCGGGGTTCCCATGAGCGACAGCGTCTATGACTTCGAGGCCAAGGCCATCACTGGCGAAACCGTGCCGCTCAGGCAATACCAGGGCCGGGTGCTGCTGATCGTCAACACCGCCAGCAAGTGCGGCTTCACACCGCAATTCGAAGGCCTGCAAAAACTCTGGAAAAACTACCAGGACCGCGGCCTGACGGTGCTGGGTTTCCCCAGCAACCAGTTCCTCTCGCAAGACCCGGGCAGCAACGGCGAGATCGCCTCGTTCTGCCAGCTGAACTACGGCGTGGACTTCCCGATGATGGCCAAGGTCGACGTGAACGGCGACGAAGCCACGCCGCTGTACCGCTGGCTGAAGGGCGAAAAACCCGGCCTCCTGGGCATCGAAGCCATCAAGTGGAACTTCACCAAGTTCCTCGTCGGCAAGAACGGCCAGGTGCTCAAGCGCTACGCGCCGCAGGACGCGCCAGAGAAGCTGGCCAAGGACATCGAGGCGGCGCTGGCGGCGTGATCGCCCTGCCTTCGTTCGACGCGCCGCTGGCAGACCATCCGCTGGCCGTGCGACTGGATCGCTCCGGCCCGGCGGACTTTGCGGACGAACCGCTCTACCCGCCGCTGTGCCGGCTGATCGCGCGTTCGCCCGGCTTGCTGGCGCTGCTGGACGCGGCACCGCCAACGCAGCGGCTGCCGAACCTGATCCTCGCGGCGCTGCATCACCAGGTGCTGCGGGCCGGCAGCAAGGATGGTCTGGGCGGCTGGTATGCCAGCGCCGGCGGAACGCGATCGCCGGACGACCCGGCGTTGCCAGCCGCGCTGGCAGCGTTTGCGAACCGACATGCCGAGGCCTTGCAGCAGCTGATCGCCACCCGGCGCACGCAGACCAACGAGGTCGGCCGCTGCGCCGTGCTGAAGCCGGCGCTGGATGAGATCGCGCGCCATCACGGGCCGCAACTGGCCTTGTTCGACTTTGGTTGCAGCGCCGGGTTGAACCTGGCGGTGGACCGTTATCGGTACGACTACCGCGGCGATGCGTCAGGCGGATTGCCTTGCCGCGTTGTTGGCGCCGCACCCGAAGCGCTGGCGGCGCCGCCGGCCTGGACGCTGGCGGCGCGCTGCGGCGTGGACCAGGCGACCATCGACGTGCAGGACGACGACGCGCTGCGCTGGCTGATGGCCTGTTTGTGGCCGTCCGATGCGCCGCGGCGAGAACGGCTCGCGATGGCGGTGGCCGAAACCCGGGCGCTGCGGCCGGCGGTGATCCAGGCGGAGGACGGGCTGGCGGTGCTGGAAACCTGGCTGGATGAACTGCCGGCCGGCGTGGTGCCGGTGCTGTTCAACAGCTGGGTGCTGTTCTATTTCGCGCCGGCCGACCTGGCCGCGCATGTGGCGCGTGTGCGGCGGCTGGTGCAACAGCGCGGGCTGCTGTGGCTCAGCGCCGAAGGGGCAGCACACAACCAGCCGCTGGCGCCCGAATTGCAGCTGCCGACCACACCGGTGCCGGGCGAGCCTGGCGCGTCGCCGGGCAACCAGACCTTCTGGCTCCTGACCGAGCCAGGCGATGGCGCGCCGCGCACGCGACTGCTGGCGCGTTCGCACCCGCATGGCGCGTGGCTGGCGTGGCGGGCCTGAACAGGGCCAAGGCCGCGGCGGGATAATGCCTCTCCCGCTTCACTGACAGGACGCTTTCGCATGTTCGCGCACATCCCGCCCTACGCTGGCGACCCCATTCTTTCGCTGAACGAAGACTTCCAGAAGGATCCGCGGGCGGACAAGATCAACCTGTCGATCGGCATCTACTTCGACGACGAAGGCCGCATCCCGGTGATGGCCGCGGTGCGCGAAGCCGAGCAACGCGTGGCGCAGCAGACAGGCCCCAAGCCCTACCTGCCGATGGAAGGCCTGCCGGCGTTCCGCACCGAGGTGCAGAAGCTGCTGTTCGGCGCCGAACACGCGGCGCTGGCCGAAGGCCGCGTGGCGACCATCCAGAGCGTGGGCTCCAGCGGCGGCCTGAAGGTCGGCGCGGACTTCATCAAGCAATGGTTCCCGGACGCGGCGATCTGGGTCAGCGACCCGACCTGGGACAACCACAAGGCGGTGTTCGAAGGCGCCGGCCTCACCGTCAACACCTACCCCTACTACGACGCCGCGACCGGCGGCCTGCGCTTTGACGCCATGCTGGGCGCTTTGCGCGAACTGCCGGCCCGCAGCGTGGTGCTGCTGCACGCCTGCTGCCACAACCCGACCGGCGTGGACCTGACGCCGGCGCAATGGGAAGCGCTGATCCCGGTGCTGCGCGAGCGTGAGCTGCTGGCCTTCCTGGACCTGGCCTACCAGGGCTTTGGCGACGGCATGGACGCGGACGCGTTTGCGGTGCGCGCGCTGGCCAGCGCCGGGCTGGCGTTTTTCGTCGCCAACTCCTTCTCCAAGAGCATGAGCGTTTACGGCGAGCGCTGCGGCGCGCTGAGCGTCGTCTGCCCGAACAAGGCCGAGGCCGCGCTGGTGCTGGGCCAGCTGAAGTTCACGGTGCGGCGCAACTATTCGAACCCGCCAATGCACGGCGGCCAGATCGTCGCCACGCTGCTGGGCTCGCCCGAGCTGCGCAGCACCTGGGCGCTGGAGCTGGACGCGATGCGCGAGCGCATCCAGGCGATGCGCAAGCAGTTGCACGCGATCGTCAGCGCCAAGGTGCCGGGCCGCGACTTCGGCTACTTCCTGACCCAGCGCGGCATGTTCAGCTACACGGGGCTGAGCCCGGCGCAGGTGGACCGGCTGCGCGAGGAATTCGGCGTCTACATCCTGCGCTCGGGCCGCATGTGCGTGGCGGGGCTGAACAGCCACAACGTCGAGCGCACCGCGCAGGCGATGGCGGCGGTGCTGGCGGACTGAAAACTCAGGCGGCGTCCTCGTCCAGCGGCGCCGCCGCCGCGTCCGGGTCCGCTGCCAGCGGACCTTGCGCGATCAGGCCGCGCAGCCAGGCATGCGCCGGGTCGGCGTCCCGGCGCATGTGCCACAGCATGTCCACGTGCACCCGGCCGAGTTGGAACGGCAAGGCCTTGATGACCAGGCTGTGCTCGTAGCCGGTGGCCGCGAGGAAGCGCCTCGGCAATACCGTCAGCAAATCCGAGGTGGTCACCACCTGGCCGGCGGTGTGGAACTGGTTGACCGTCAGCACGATGCGGCGGCGCCGGCCCAGCCCGGACAGCGCCTGGTCCACGAAGCCATGCGCCCGGCCTGAAAAACTCACCAGCAGATGGTGGGCGGCACAGAAGTCGTCCAGCGTCAGCGCGCCTTGCGCAAGCGGGTGGCCCTGGCGCATCACGCAAACGTAGCGCGTGTCATAGAGGCGCAGCTGGCGCAGCGTTGCGTCATCGCCCTGCGAGCGCAGCGCAGCGATCACGTCCGGGAAATAGCCCACCGCGAGGTCGGCCTCGCCTTGCTCCAGCAGCTGGCGCGGGTCGCGCGTGGTCAGCGGCTGCACCCGCAGGTTGGCCAGCGCGCGCTGGGTTTCGATGCGCTGGATCACCCTGGGCATCAGCAACACGGCAGTCGCGTCGACCATCGCCAGCCGGAAGTTCACCGGTTCGGCGGTCGGGTCGTAAGTGCCAGGCGCCAGCGCCTGCTGCAGGCCAGCCAGCGCGGCGCGCACCTGCGGCCACAGGGCTTCCGCCTTGGCGGTGGGCTTCATGCCGCGCGCGCTGCGCTGGAACAGCGATTCGCCCACGGCATCGTGCAAGCGCTTCAGCGCATGGCTGACGGCGGGCTGCGTCATCGCCAGCACCTGGGCCGCACGCGTCAGGCTGCCCTCGGCCATCACCGTGTCGAAGATGCGGAGCAGGTTCAGGTCCAGGGTGCGAAAGTTCACGGATGGCAGTCATATGAGCAACATGCATACCTATGCTGCACACTATTCAGTAGACCGTGCGGAGGGAAAACCCTAGTATTCATCCCATCGCAGCGTCAAAGCCTGCTTCTACGAAAGCTCAGTCATGCAAACCGCCACCGCCCCTCACAGCAGCGCCACCTACCGTGCCGCTTCGCTGCGTCAGGTTGCGCTGCAGCGCCTGAAGCAGAAGTTGGCCTGGCTCTGGACCGTGATGGAAGCCTATGGCAACCGCCGTGCTGCGCAGCACATGCAGTTGATGGGCGTCCCGTTCGAATCTCGCCGCCCCTGACGCGGCAACACAGTGGCGCCGTCTGGCGGACGCCACTGGCTGAATTCTCGCCAGTTGCCATCTTTAGGAGCGACACCATGAGTGCCATCACTTCCCAGACTTTCAACCACGGCCCGGCGCTGAACATTCCCCGCGGTGCCAAGCTCGGCGCCGACCTGTTCCTCGCCGCCGGCCGCCTGCTGAGCCGCATGCTCAAGGGCAATGCCCGCCCCACCGCGCAAAGCAGCCGCCTGGCCGAAGCCGACCAAGTGCGTGAACTGGCCCGTCACTGGGAGCGCACCGACCCCGGCTTCGCTGCTGACCTGCGCGCAGCCGCCGCTCGCCACGAAAGCGACGCGCACTTCCTGGCCTGAACGCCAAGCCTGCGCTTTCCAGCGCAGCCCTGAAAAACACCCGCTTCGGCGGGTGTTTTGCTTTGGGGCCTCAGCGCGTGGCCGGCTTTGCGCCGCCGGACTTCAGCGGCGCGATGTCGATCTTGCTCCAGGTGCCTGAATTCAGCACCACGCCCTGCCAATCGAAGACGGTCCAGGTTTCGTCATCACGGATCCACCAGGTCACCTCATGGTGGGAGGAATGCGTGGCGGCATAACCCGTGGTGCCGAACACATAACTGATCTTGCCTTTCAGGCTGGACGCCTGCATGCCACCCAGCAGGGAATCGGCCCCCTGGCAATCGACATTCATCCAGTGCCCGGCGGCGCCCGTGTCGCCTTCGGTGGTCAATTCGGTGAAATAGTCGCAATAACCATCCAACACAATGGCCGAGGGCACGGCTGCGAAGGCCGAGGCCATGCCTGCGGCCAAGGTCATCAGCGTCAAAGCTTGTTTGTACATGCGCGGTTTTCTTCCCATGGTTTGGAAACAGTGAATTCGGGCAATCGCTTGATATGCACAAAAACAGCCACGGCACATCGGCTCATGAAATTGATGCACAAGCATGACCGGTTCAAACCACTTCGGACAGCCCCCAGATCGAGGGAGTCGGCGCGCCACCTCGCTTGCGCACCATCATGAAAAAACCCGCCGAAGCGGGTTGGGTCTGGGCAGGCGATGCATGTCGCCTAGCGAGGCTTGCAGCCAGGCTGCTTCACGGCTGCCAAGAGGGCCGGGCCCCCACTGGCGCCACCCAGCCACGCGCCTTGGGTGACCAGGTGCCGCTGTTGATGTATTGGCCGGTGGTGGTGTAGACCGACCAGGTGTGGTCGCCGCGGATCACCCAGGTGAACTCGTAGCCGCCGGTGAACGCCGCAACGCCCGTGGTGCTCATCGAGTAACCCCAGGCACCGGTGCCAGCGTCACGCACCTGTGCGCCGCCGCCGGTGGCGGTGCTGCCAGCGCAATCCAGGTTCTGCCAGGTGCCGGCAGCTCCGGTGTTGCCCTCGGTCGTCAGGTCACTGAAACCATCGCAATAGCCATCGAACTTGATGGCGGAATTGACGAAGGCATGGGCCATGCCGGTGCTCGCGATGAGCGCCGAGGCCATCAACCATTGCTTGAACATGTGCAAACTCCTTTGCCTGTGGCTGCCTGCGGTCCGTCAGCGAAACGGCTCCTCGTTGCAGGCGGCAAACTTCAGGGAACTGGAATGTCGGGAAGGCGAATGCAGGCGAGACCGGGACGCCAGGTCCTGTGGCCATCAGCCCGCTTCACGCGCCCTACGCGAATGAGGTGAAGCGCGAACGCGTCAGTTGCCCAGCACCGCCTTCTGGCCCACGGTCAGGCTGGTGCGTGGCGTCCATTTGCCCTTGCCCACCAGCACGCCCTTGTAGTTGTACAGGCGCCAGTTCTGGTCTTCCGTGATCCAGTAGGTCGCCTCCCGGCCGCCCATGCTGCTCAGGGCCAGGCCCTGGGAGCCCATCACGGCGCCGACGGCTTGCGTGTTGTAAGCCGGCGTGGCGGCGCCACCGATCTGCACCGAAGTGCCGGTGCAACTGATGTTGGACCAGGTACCGGAATAGCCCCCGCCCGCCATGGGCGTCAGGTTCTCCAGGTAATCACAGTAGGCATCACCGAGCGAAATGGCGGATGGCAGGTCCGCGTGGGCGACGCCCATGCAAGCCGCAAGAACAGCGGCTGTGGCCAGTTTCTTGTACATATCGCAACTCTCCTGTTTGAGGTTTGGATCAACTGCCCGCGCCAATGCGCAAAACGGCCCAAGGGACAGTTGATCGATAGAGTTACGCAAAGCCTTTTGTGTTTCAAAGTGTTTTCCCTAAACCCCTAGACCTAGGGGCATTTGCCACCCACCGTGACAACTGCGGCAGGCCCCTCTCACGAGGACAGCCCAATCTCGCGAAAAGCCGGAAAGGCGAAGGGAAAAATCACTTTCACGTCGTGCGTTAAATCACTGCCCGGAAAGAAAAACACCCGCCGAGGGCGGGTGTTCTTGTGGGCGTGAAGCCCTGGTCGCGGCGCTCGCCGCGTGCGAACGCCTTACTTGGGCTTGATCGCGGTCCAGGTGCCGGTGAAGACGGCCGTGCCCTGGTAGTTGTACATGACGGCGGAACCATCGTCGCGCAGCCACCAGGTCACTTCGTGGCCGGAGGACAGGGCCAGGCCCGTGGCGCCGGTGGTGCCCAGCACGTAGCCGATGCGGATCTGCGAGCCCGAGCGCACTTGCGCGCCGCCAGCAGGAATGCTGAAGCCGGTGCAGCTGTTGACCCAGGTACCGGCGGCACCTTGGGTGCCTTCGGTGGTCAGGTCCACGAAGGTGTCGCAGGTGCCGTCGATGGAAACGGCGGCGGGCACGTAGGCCTGGGCAGCGCCCATGGCAGCGGCAAGCACGGCGGCGGTGGCAAACTTCTTGATCATGAAAACAGTTCCTCTGTAATGGTTCTGAGGCAACGGCCCGCGCAATAGAGCGCGATACACCCAGAGACACCTGTCTCACGTCGTCGCCAAGGACCATTCTCGGTGGGCAGCTTCCTGCCCCGCCCCCCTTGATCATGGGGGATGTCAGCCGGCGCAGCGGGACTTTGTCACGCTTGGCGGCCCCCTGGTGGGCGCCGACGCCTGGTTAAGATCCTGTGACGCCCAGCGTCGGGCCTTGATCAGGGTCAAGTCCCCAAACCGGGGACATGGCAGCCCAAAAGCCAGCAGGAGTCCCGAATTGGCTGAATTGCATGCACTGAGCGCGACAGAACTGACGCCGCTGTACCACACCCGCACCCTCTCCCCTGTGGATGTCACGCGTGCCGTGCTGGCCCACATCGAGGCCTGGGAACCGCAGCTGTGCGCCACCTGGGCGCTGGACGCCGACGAGGCGCTGCGCATGGCCGCGGCGTCCGAAGCGCGCTGGGCCAACGGTGCGGCGCTGGGGCCGCTGGACGGTGTGCCGGTCACGCTGAAGGAAAACATCGCCACCCGTGGCGTGCCGCAGCCGCTGGGCTGCGCGGCCACCGCGCTGACGCCTGCGGCCGAGGACGCGCCTCCGGCGGCGCGGCTGCGCGAGGCCGGTGCGGTGTTTGTGGCCCGCACCACGATGCCGGACTGGGGCATGCTGAGTTCCGGCCTGTCCAGCTTCCACAAACTGGCGCGCAACCCCTGGGACCTGCGCAAGAACCCGGGCGGCTCCAGCGCCGGCGCAGCGGCCGCCGCCGCCGCGGGCTACGGCCCGCTGCACCTGGGCACCGACATCGGCGGCTCGATCCGCCTGCCCGCCAGCTGGTGCGGCGTGGTCGGCTTCAAGCCCAGCCTGGGCCGCATCCCCATCAAGCCACCTTACGCCGGCCGCGTCGCCGGGCCGATCTGCCGCAGCGTGGCGGATGCCGGCTTGGCGATGCAGATCCTCAGCCAGCCCGACTGGCGCGACGCGACCAGCCTGCCGGCGCAGCCCATCGCCTGGACCGAACACGGCCAGCGCGCGCAGCAGGCTGACAGCGGCCGCGCCGCCACCGGCCTGCGCATCGGCCTGCTGCTGGACGCCGGCTGGGGCGACGCCTTGCAGCCTGCGGTGCGCGCCGCCATCGAGGCCGCCGCCCGCGCGTTCGAGGCGCAGGGCGCCATCGTCGAGCTGCTGGGCCCCGTCAGCACCCGGGCCATGGTGCAGGGCCTGGACCGCTTCTGGCGCATGCGCTCGTGGATGGACTACGCGACGCTGCCGCCCGAGCGCCAGGCCAAGGTGCTGCCTTACATCCGCGACTGGATCGCCAGCGGCCAGCAGCTCAGCGCCGCCGAAGTCTTCCAGGGCCATGCGCAGATCGCCGCGCTGCGCGACGCCGCGGTCACGGCCACCCACCGCTTCGACTGCGTGCTCTCGCCCGTCAGCCCCGACGTGGCCTTCCCGGCCGAGCAGGCCAGCCCGCTGAACGACCCGGCGCGGCCCTTCGAGCACATCGCCTACACGCTGCCGTGGAACATGAGCGAGCAACCCGCACTGTCGGTGCCCGCCGGGCACGACGCCGACGGCCTGCCCATCGGGCTGCAAATCATCGGTCGCCGGCATGACGACCTGGGCGTGCTGCAGCTGGGCGCGCTGTGGGAACGCCTGCGCCCTGCCCTGCGGCCCTGGCCAACGCCACCGCCGCCAAGGAGCTGAAAAAGCGCAGCGCCCGCGCTGGCTTACATTCCTGCCATGCCCCCTCCGGTCGACGAATCCCCGCCGCCTGCAGTTCCTCCCGCCACCGGCGCCCCCGCCCCCATCCCGTCGCCCGTCGCCCGCCAGCTGCGCGACGCCCGCGACCAGCGCCTGGGCACCGCTTCGCGCGAAGCCGCCGACCGGGCCGAGACCGCGCTGTGGCGCATGATGTCCTTCAGCGAAACGCCGCTGGCCGACCTGGACGCCGCCATCGCCGCCGATCCCGGCTGGGGCCTGCCGCGCATCATGAAAGCCGGCTACCTGCTGGGCCTGAGCGAGGCCAGCCAGCTGACCCCGGCCCGCCAGTTGCTGGACCAGGCCGAGCCGCTGCAGGCCAACGCCCCCGAGCGCGAACGCGCCCACCTCGAAGCGCTGCGCGCCATCACCGAAGGCCGCTGGCAACTGGCCTGCCGGCGCTGGGACGGGCTGCTGCTGGAGCACCCGCGCGACGCGTTGGCGCTGCAATGGGCCCATCAGTGGGACTACCTGCAGGGCGACACTGCCAGCCTGCGCAGCCGCCCGGCCCAGGTGCTGCCCGAGTGGGACGAGGCCGACCCGCTGTTCCCGCAGGTGCTGGGGCTCTACGCATTTGGGCTGGAGGAAAACAACTGCTACCCGCAGGCCGAGGACGCCGGGCGCCGCGCGGTGGCAGGCGGCGCCAGCGTGCCGTGGGCGGTGCATGCGGTGGCCCACGTGCTGCACATGAGCGGCCGGCTGGAAGACGGCAACGCCTGGCTGCGCCAGCACCAGCCGAACTGGGCCGAAGGCAATGCCTTTGCCAGCCACCTGTGGTGGCACATGGGCCTGTTCCGGCTCGAAGCGCTGGACCTGCCGGGCGCGCACCGGCTGCTGGACGCGCACTTTTCCGGCGACCTGCTGCAGAGCAGCTTCCAGCAGTTCGACGCGGTGTCGCTGCTGTGGCGCATGCACCTGATGGGCGAAGACGTCAGCGCCCGCTTTGTCGAACTGCTGAGGGGCTGGTCACCGCCGGTCAGCGAAGCCGGCCACCGGGCCTTCACCGACCTGCACGTCACGCTGGCCTGCATCGGTGCGGGCGAGCTGCTGCAGGCCGAAGGCTGGCTGGCGCGCTGCGCCGAGCGCGCGATGCAGCCCGAAGACGTGCGCCGCAGCAACCACACCACCGCACGCGAAGTCGGCCTGCCGCTGATGCGCGGGCTGCTGGCACTGGCCAAAGGTGACCCGGACGCCGCCGTGCAGCAACTGCACGCAGTGCGCCCGCAACTGCGCCGCCTGGGTGGCAGCCACCTGCAGCGCGACCTGCTGGACCAGACGCTGCTGGCCGCCGCCGCCCAAGCCCGCCACGCGCCCATCGGCCGCGCACTGCTCAACGAGCGCCTGATGGCCAAACCGGTCGTGACCCCGCTGACCCGCCATTGGGCAGACCGCCTGCACCTTCAAATTTAGCCGGATGGCCCCGCGTACCCGCGGGACCGGGTGCCTTATTTCAGCTGCTCGGCGTGATCCAGCCATTGGTGCAAGGCTTGCACCACGTCGGCGCGGCTGAAGCTGCAGCTTTCTTCGCCCAGCATCACCGCCATGTCCAGCGGCGCCAGCAGGCGCTCCAGCACCGTGGAATAGCGGTCCGGCAGGCTGTGCCACTGCAGCGTGGCCATGCGAAAACGCGCGCAGGTCACGTCCGGCCGCAGCGTGCCGGCCTCCAGCTGCGCCAGCGTGGAACGCAGCTGCGAAACGGGGCCAATGGAATCGGCAATCATCATGGCGCGGGCCTCCCGGAACAAATGGCAAGAGAGCAAAAGAACGGAGCCACGACGGGCGGTCGCGGCGAATCGGGTTTGGCGGATGTCTGGCAAGGCCCATGCAAACATCGGACCCGCCCGAACTCGGGTCAATCCCGCGGCCGGCAGCGTCTCAGCCTGGCTGGACCGTTGGGGCCACCGGCGCCGCCTGCGGCTTGGCCCAGCCGCTGCGCTCCGAATGGCGCAGGAAATCCGCCAGCGTGCGACCGGCGTCGTCCCGGAAGCGGTCATCCAGCCGCTCGGCATCGACGATGCGGTCCAGCCGGAAGTTGCGGAAATCCTGCCGCAGCTCGCACCAGGCGCCCAGCGTCCACACGGCGCCCCAGAAGAAGCAGCCCAGAGGCCGCACCTTGCGCTCGGAAGGCGCGCCGCCTTCGTCGCGGTACAGCAGCCGCAGCAGGTGGCGCGACTCGGCCGCCTGGCGCAGCACGGCCAGCCGCCCCAGCGTTGCCGCGTCCGGGCCCACCGCCGGCACGAACAGCACCTGCGCCTCTGCCGCGGTGCGCGCGGCGCTGGGCAGCACCGCCAGGATCTTGGACAGCGCGTTTTCGGCCTGCGCCACCAGCGCCGCGTCCATGCGTGGCCCGGCAATGCGCACCGCGGCCACCAGCGCCTTGGCCTCCTCGGTGCTGAACATCAGCGGTGGCAGCTCGTAGCCCGCGCCGAAACGGTAGCCCACGCCGGCTTCGCCTTCGATCGGCACGCCTTGCGCCTGCAGGTCGGCCACGTCGCGGTACAGCGTGCGCAACGACACCTCCAGCCGCCCAGCCAGCCAGGCGGCGGTGGACAGCCGTCGGCCGCGGATCAGCTGCACCAGCTGGAACAGCCGGTCAGCTCGGCGCATGGAAGGCAGGGCACAAACACATGGCGACAGTTTAAGAAGGCCGGCTGGCGCATTTACCGTTCGCGGGAGAGGGCCGGACGATAAATGTTTGTATCCTGCGAAGCTGTCGATTTCTCTCGGAGAACTGCATGCTTTTGCAAACGAGCCGGCGCGCCTGGCTTGCCCGGGCGGCCCTGCTGGCCGCCGCCGGTGCGCTGCCGGCCTGGGTCGTGGCCGCTGCGCCCACGCCTGCCCTGGCCGTCGCGCCGATGAAGTTCAAGCGCCGCACGCTGGCCAACGGCCTGGAAGTGATCGCCGAGCCCGGCGGCTCCGGCGGCAGCGTCAGCGTGCAGGTCTGGTACCGCGTGGGTGGCAAGGACGATCCGGTCGGCCGCTCCGGTTTTGCGCACCTCTTCGAGCACCTGATGTTCAAGAGCACGCGCTACATGAAGAGCGAGCAGTTCGACCGGCTGACCGAGGACGTCGGCGGCCAGAACAATGCCTTCACCGCCGAGGACGTCACCGCCTACTTCGCAACAGTGCCTTCGCACCACCTGGAGCGCATCCTGTGGGCCGAGGCCGAGCGCATGGTCAACCTGAACGTTGACGAGGCGAACTTCAAGAGCGAGCGTGCAGTCGTGGAAGAAGAGTTCCGCCAGCGCGTGCTGGCGAACCCCTACGGCCGGCTCTTCGAGGCCATGGCGCCGAATGCCTTCATTGACCACCCGTACAAGCGGCCGGTGATCGGCAGCATCGAGGACCTGGAGTCGGCCTCGCTGGACGACGTGCGCGCCTTCCACTCGACCTTCTACCGGCCTGACAACGCGGTGCTGATCGTCACCGGCGACTTCGATGGCGCGCAGCTGGACCAGTGGGTGGACCGCTATTTCGGCCCGCTGAAGAAGCCCGACACGCCGATCCCGCGGGTGAACGTGAAAGAGCCGGTGCGCACGCAGTCAAGGCAGGTCGCGCTGACCGGCCCGAACGTGCCGCTGCCGGCCGCCGTGCTGATCTGGCAGGCGCCCAACGCGGCCGACAAGGACGCTGCCGCGTTCCAGGTCATCCAGGGCCTGCTGGCCGGTGGCGAGTCCTCGCGCCTGAACGAGTCGCTGGTCTACCGCCAGCGCATCGCCCAGTCTGCCGGCATGGAGCCAATGCTGCACACCGACGCTGGCGCGATCGCCGTCTACGCGATTGCCTCCGGCCAGCGCCAGCCGCAAAGCCTGGTGGCACCGCTGCACGCCGAGCTGGCCAAACTCGCCAAGGGCCCGATTCCCGCTGCCGAGCTGGACAAGGTCAAGACCCAGCTCCTGACCGCCGCGCTGAACGGCCGCCAGACCTCGCTGGGCCGTGGCACCTCGATCGGCTGGGCCATGATCCACGACAAGGACCCCGAAGCGGTGAACCGCGAGCTGACCGAACTGCAAGCCGTCACCGCGGCAGACGTGCAGCGTGTGCTGCGCCAGTACGTGATCGGCAAGCCCGCCGTCACGCTGTTCTACACCCAGGAGGCGAAGTGATGAGCCGTTCGCTGAACCTGATGCTGCGCCCGGTCGCGGCGCTGTTGGTCACTGCTTTCGCCGCCGGCGCTTGGGGCCTCACGCCGGGTGTGGACGCGCCACCCGAGCCCGGCACGCCGCGCCCGCTGGTCGTGCCGGCTTTCGAGGAGGCGAAGCTGCCCAACGGCGTGCGCGTGGTCGTCGCACCACGCCATGAACTGCCCATCGTCTCGGTCTCGCTGCACCTGCGCCTGGGCGCGGCGGCCGACACCGACGGCCACGCTGGCCTGGCCAGCCTCACCGCCGCGCTGCGCACCAAGGGCGCGACGCGCAACGGCAAGGCGCTGGACGCCACGCAGATCGCCCGCCAGGCCGAAGCCCTGGGCAGCACGCTGGACTCGGCCGCCGACTGGCGCGGCTCGGCGCTGACCATGACCGTCGCCACCTCCAAGCTGGCCGACGCCACCGCGCTGATCACCGACGCGACGCTGCACCCCACGCTGTCCGAAGCCGAACTCGGCCGCCTGCGCGAGCAGACCGCCGACGCGCTCAAGCTCAGCCTCAGCGACCCGATGGCGCTGGCCGGCCTGGCCGCGCGCCGCGCCTGGTGGGGCGCCAGCGTCTTCGGCGGCTCGACCACGCCGGCCAGCCTGGCCCGCATCCGGCGCAAGGACGTGCTGGCCTTCCACCAGCAGCAACTGCGCCCCGAGCTGGCCACGCTGGTCGTCTCGGGCGACGTGACGCTGGCACAGGCCGTGGCGCTGGCCACGCGCCAGCTCGGCGCCTGGAAGGGCAATCGCATGGCCCTGCCCGAAGCGCGCAACGAGCCGGCCTCGGCGGCCACGCCGGCCACCGTGCTGGTCAACCTGCCGGGTGCCGGGCAGAGCGGCGTCGTCGTGATGGCGCCCTCGGTCGCCTATGACGCGCCAGACCGCCGCGTGGCCCAGGTGGCCGGCGCGGTACTGGGCGGTGGCTACTCGGCGCGGCTGAACCAGGAAGTGCGCATCAAGCGCGGCCTGAGTTACGGCGCCTCGGCTGGGCAGGACTTCCAGGCCGTGGGCGGCACGCTCAGCGCTGCCACGCAGACCAACAACGCCACCGCGGCGCAGGTCGTCGAGCTGATGCGCGGCGAGGTCGTGAAGATGGGCGAGGCAGTGCCGGCTGCCGACGAGCTGGACGCCCGCAAGGCCACGCTGGTCGGCAACTTCGGCCGCCAGATCGAGACCACCGGCGGCCTCAGCGCCGTCGCAATGGACCTGATCGCCCGCGGCCGCCCGCTGAGCGACGCGCAAAAGCATGCCCCCGAAGTCATGGCCGTCACCGCCGAGCAGGTGCGCGCCTACGCTGCCGGCCACTGGACCCCAGCCTCGCTGCGCACCGTGGTGGTGGGCGACCTGGGCGCTGCCGGCGACGCGCTGAAGAAGCTGGACGACAAGGCGCTGGTGCTGGACGCGGCGCAGCTGGACCTGGAAGCGCCGGGGCTGAGCAAGAAGCCCTGAACGCTGAGCGGCCGGTGGCGCGCCCTGCCACCGGCCGCTCCGCTACACTGATCGCCTGGTCGGCAGTTCACCCAGGCGTCACCGTGCAGCGGCTTCTTCCGCTGCAAGCTAAACCTGCCCTGATCCTCTTGGTTGATTCGCAACCCTTCGGTTCCACGCCTTTGGCGTGCGCCGCTGCAAGCCGGTGACCCCAGCCCGTTCGAGAGAGCGGCGCGCGCACGCAGGAGTGCACCGATGCCTGAATCCCATCCTTCCTTTCTCGAAACGGCCGATCGTGGCCGCCGCTTGCAGCCGCTGCATTGCGAAGATCTTTCGACCTTCGCCAAGTCGCTGCGGCGCGAGCTGAGCGACCACTTGAGCGCACAAGGTGCGCCGAGCGACACGGCACCCAGCCACCTGCAACTGCTCAACATGCTGGCCCGCGCCGCCGGCCACCGCAACCTGCAGGCCTTGCAGGCCGCGCCAGTCGCGGTAATGGCCACAGCTGCCGAAGCCGACCCGTGGGCCGCCACCGAATTGCCTGAGCCGGCCGCCAACGAAGAAGCCGCAGCGCCACGCGAGTCGCTGAGCCCCAACGCCGCCAAGGCGCTGACCCAGTTCGACGCCTGGGGCCGGCTGGCCCGCTGGCCGCACAAGTTCAGCGTGCAGCGGCTGGCGATGTGGGCGCTGTGGACGCGCTTCGAGCCCAACCGCCGCTACACCGAGCGCGAGGTCAACGAGCTGCTGAAAGCCTGGACCACCTGGGGCGACCACGTCACGCCGCGGCGCGAGCTGGTCGAAATGAAGCTGATCAGCCGGCTGCCGGACTGCTCGGCCTACTGGAAGAACCCGCAGCGGCCCAGCGACGAAGTGCAGGGCCTGCTGCGCGCTTTGCGCGGCCAGCAGAAGCGGCCGCAGCGCGCGGGCTGATGCTTCAGAGGCCGCCGCGCTGGTACAGCAGCGCGCGGCCCTTGTAGGCCAGCACGCCCGCGGAGGCGACCCGGTCCAGCCGCTCCTCGCGCCGCTCGAAGCCCAACGCCAGCATCAGAGGGTTGAAGACCGCCCGGTTGTCGCGGTCCGGGTCGATGATCCAGACTTCCGCCTGCGCCATCGCATGCCGGCCGATGAAGCCGGCCAGCGCGGCGCTGGCGTCGCGGTCGTACAGCAGGTCGCTGCCGATCAGCAGGTCGAAGCGGCCGGTGACGGACGCTGCTGCGTCGGGGTCGCGCGCCACCAGTTCCGCCGGGTTGGCCAGCACCCAGTCGCCGTGGCGGTATTTCATCGGCGGCAGCTCATTGAGGCGCAGGTTTTCCAGCAGGAAACCATCGGCCAGCGGGTGGCGGTCACTGGCGGTGATGTCCGCGCCGCGCCGGTGCGCCACCAGGCTGGCCAGCGCCAGCCCGCAACCCAGCTCCAAGATGCGCTCGCCGGCCCGCACCGGGCGCAGCGCCATGCGCGCGGCCAGCGAATGGCCCGATGGCCACAGCAGCCCGAACAGCGACCAAGACGCAGACGAAATGCCCAGGCGCTCGGCAATGCCCAGCGGATCGGCAAACTGGTTGCGGTCCAGCAGCGAGCGGATCGTCAGCGACGCCACGCCGTCAACGGCGATGTCTTCTTGCTTGGTGAGATAGCCTGGCACGGCATGGGCACGAAGCCCGCGCAGAGCGCCTCGAAGAGGGAAAAGGTGGCCGAGTATGAGGCCTCAGGCCGCCGGCTCGCCGGCAGGCGGCTGCAGCCGGGTGGAAATGCCGTACAGCGCCAGCAGGCCCATGACATGCCCGATCGCCACGCCAGGCTCGCCGGCTTCGATGCGGCCGATGGTCTGCACATGCACGCCCAGGCGGGCCGCCGCCGCGGCCTGCCCCTCGCCAGCGGCAGTGCGTGCCAGCCTGGCGGCCGCCCCCATGTCCTTGATGGCCTGGAGGGCCTCATCGCCAATGTCGACCGAAATCCGTTTGCCTTGCGCCATTGGCGGATTCTCGCCGCACGGCGAACCGAAAACGCCTCAGCCGGCCGGCAGTTCGCCGGTTGCCGCCATGCTGCCCGGCGCCACCGGCAGCGACTCGCTGTGCCAGCGCAGCATGCCGCCGGCCAGGTTGGCCACGCGCGTGAAGCCGTTTTTGCTCAGCAGCACGCTGGCCTGCGCCGAACGCACGCCGGAACGGCAGACGGCCACCACCGGCTGCTCGCGGTCCAGCTCGTCCAGCCGGCTGAGCAACTGCGACAGCGGCACCAAATGCGCACCGGCGAGGTGGCCCAGGCGGTCGAGGAATTCCGGTTCTTCTCGCACGTCGACGATCTGCACGTCGCAAGGCAACGCCGGGCCGCCCCAAGTTGCCTTGTCCCCCTTGGGGGGCGGGCTGGGCGCAGCCGAGCCCTGGGGGCACTCACCCATCCGCTCGGCCAGCGCCATCGGCTCGATCTCCCAGACGCCGCTGAAGCGCAGCGTCAAGGGCGCCCAGCCGGGCTGCTCGGCCGGTGGCACGTCGCCCTCGGGCCGGCCGCAGCGCAGGTTGGCCGGCACGGCCACGGCCATCAGCTTGGGGTGCGGCAGGCCCAGGTGGTTCATGTAGCCGGTGAAGTCACCTTCGTCCACGTTGCCACCCAGGCGCGGGTTGAAGCGGCGTTCCTCGGCCACGCTGGTGACGGTGACGCCGCGGTAGTCATGCGCCGGATACAGCAGGCAGTCCTCGGGCAGGCTGAGGATGTGCTCGCGCACCGAGGCGAAAAGCTGCTGCGGGCTGCCTTGCTGGAAGTCGGTGCGGCCACAGCCGCGGATCAGCAGGCTGTCGCCGGTGAAGGCCATGTGCTGGTCGTCCAGCACATAGGTCAGGCAGCCGTTGGTGTGGCCAGGCGTGGCGCGCACGGTGAGGTGACGCTCGCCAAAGGCGATGCGGTCGCCGTGGTGCAGCGGCCGGTCCACCAATTCCGCGCCCGCCGCCTCGGCCAGCGCGATCTGGCTGCCGCAGCGCTGCTGCAGGCGCCAGGCGCCGGTGACGTGGTCGGCGTGCACATGGGTGTCCAGCGTGGCGACCAGGCGCAGGCCCAGCTCCTGCACCAGCGCCAGGTCCCGCGGCACCTGCTCGAACACCGGATCGATCAGCAAGGCCTCGCCGCTGGCGCTGTCGCCCAGCAGGTAGGTGTAGGTGGACGAGGTCGGGTCGAAGAGTTGGCGAAAGATCAGCATGGTGCGGGCCGGAGAGGGGAAGCCAGCGCGATGATCACATGCCTGGCACCGCCCTCAGCCCCGAACCGACCCGATAAGCTCATGCGGAAACCGCATGTCCCCAGAACGGAAAAAGGGCACGCCCTGCGGCGCGCCCCTTTTGTTTCCGGCGACTGGCCCGCTCAGTGCGGCATCGCGTTCCCGGCCATCGCCGCGTGCAGCAGGCGCAGGCTGTGCGGCTCGTTCAGGAAGCGCAGCTGCTCGGACTTGGCGGCCGGCTGGTTGCTGCGGCTGAGCTGCAGCACGCGCTGGCGGCGTTGCTCACCGCGCAGGCCACGGCCGGTGCGGCGCGGGCCGACGGCTTGCAGCGCCAGCGAGGCCAGGCGCGGCAGGTCGGCCAGCAGCGCCGCACCCTTGAGCACCGGCTGGGTGGCGTAGTGGTGGGCGTAGTGCCAGGCCTGGCGCAGCACCGCGGGCGAGCGGGCTTCTTCGGGGATCAGCAGCCAGTTGGCATCGCGCAGGCGCTGGCCCAGCGCGCCGTGGGCGCTCATCACCGTGAACGGGATGGCCAGCAGCAGCGGCAAGCCCATCGGCAGCAGCCACAGTGCGGCCACCGGCGAAGCCGCGTAAATGCCGGCCATCAGCAGCGCGACGACGGCGCTCAGCGAGCCGAAGCGGCGGGTCGCGTCGCCCCAGCTCAGGTCGCTGGCTTCCCGCGGGGGCGAGGTCCATTCCAGCTTCCAGCCGGTCAGGCCGCCGATCACGAACAGGCTGTGCGCAGCCATGCGCAGCGGTGCCTGCAGCATGGACATGCCGGCTTCCAGCGCCGAGCTGCCGATCAGCTTCAAGCTGCCGCCGAACTCGGCCTGCTCGCCGCGCAGGATGACCGCCAGCACGCCCAGCACACGGGGCATCGCCAGCATCAGCGCGGTCGAGGCCCACAGCGTGGCGACCGAGCGGCCGGCCAGCAGCGTGGGGGTGTTGTCGCCGGCGCCGGTCAGCCACAGCGACACGCCGAGCACCACGTAGGCCAGCCACAGCGGGGCCGACAGGTAGGCCATCGCGCCGGTGCCCAGCATCGCGCGGTGCACGCTCTTCAGGCCGGGCTCAGCGATCAGGCGGGCGTTCTGCAGGTTGCCCTGGCACCAGCGGCGGTCGCGCTGCAGTTCGGCCAGCAGGTGCGGCGGCTGTTGTTCGTAGCTGCCTTCCAGGTCGTTGACCAGCCAGACTTCGTAGCCGGCACGGCGCATCAGCGCGGCTTCGACGAAGTCGTGCGACAGGATCTCGCCGGCCAGTGCGCCGGTGCCCGGCAGCGTGGCCAGGCCACAGTGCTGCATGAAGGGCTCGACGCGGATGATGGCGTTGTGGCCCCAGTAGTGGGCCTCGCCCAGCTGCCAGAACTGCATGCCGGCGGTGAACAGGCGGCCAGTGACACGGCTGGCGAACTGCTGCGCACGGGCGTGCAGCGTGGCGTGGCCTGCCGCACGCGGGGCGGTCTGCAGGATGCCGGCGCGCGGGTTGGCTTCCATCAGGCGGGCCAACGTGACCAGGGTGTCGCCGCTCATCACGCTGTCGGCGTCCATCACCACCATGTAGCGGTAGTCCTTGCCCCAGCGGCGGCAGAAGTCGGCCACGTTGCCGGCCTTGCGCTTGGTGCGGCGCTGGCGCCAGCGGTAGTACACGCGCAGCTCGCTGCCGGCTTCGCTCAGCTGCTGGCGCAGCGCGTGCCAGGCCCGCAGCTCGGCGGCGCGCAGCGTCGGGTCGCTGGTGTCGGACAGCACGAACATGTCGAAGACGCGCTGCGCACCGGTGGCACTGAGCGACTCGCAGGTCGCGCGCAGCCCGGCGAACACGGTGGCCACGTCCTCGTTGCAGATCGGCATGATGACCGCGGTGCGGGCATCGGCCGGCAGCGTCATGCCCTCGACCGACTTGGCCGACAGTGCGTGCGGGTCGCCCTTGAGCGTGACGATGAAGCCCATCACCGCGGTCACGGCACCGGCCGAGACCCAGGCGAACAGCAGCGTGAACAGCAGCAGCTGCGCGGCTTCCAGTGCGTCGCTGCCGGCGCCCGGCTGCGAGCTCCACATCAGGCCGGCGGCCATCAGGCTGGCGCCCAGGGTCCAGAACATCAGCCAGTTGCGGCGCTTGGCCGCAGCGCCTTCCCACGCCGCCTTGGGCTGGGCTTCCAGCTTGGCGACGCTCTCGCGCCACGGCGCATCGGCCGCGGCCTGCTCGCCGCGCAGCCGGGCGGCCACGCCCAGCCAGCGCGTGGGCACCATGCTGCCGCGATGGATGGCCGGCATGCCGGGCACGTTGGAGGTTCCGTTGGTGGTTCCGTTCGTGGCGCGGCTGGCCACGACGGGGCGTGCGTACGACGCGGTGTTGCCGCGTGCGCGCTTCATTGCGCTGTCAGGAGATGCGTCCATGTTTCACTCACGGTGTCGTTGCCAGATTGGAGGAAGGCCCGCAGTTCGACCGGCTTCGTCGGGTCGACGGTCATCACGCGCAGGGCCAGTCGCCAGGCGCCGTTGGCGCTGACGCGGTACAAGGTTTGTTCTTCGATGCGGCCATTGCCGTCTGCCGAAACCACGGCGCGCAGCGCGGCCTGCTTGGCGCCGGCCGGCACTTCGGCGGCCGAGGCCTCGAGCTTGTCCAGCGCGGGGCCGGCGAAGTCGACGATCAGTTGCTGCTCGTTGTCCTTCAGCGTCGCGTAGCTGCGGCCCACGCGGGTCTGGGTGACCCAGCCGGCCGGCGGGCGCTGCTGCTGCTCGCCCTGCCAGTCCACGCGCCAGGCCATGTCCAGCACCTGGCCCGGGGCCGGCAACGTGGCTGGCACCCAGTAGGCGACGATGTTGTCGTTGGTCTCGTCGGGCGTGTGCAGCTGCACCAGCTCCACGCGGCCGGTGCCCCAGTCGCCCAGCGGCGTAATCCAGGCCGAAGGCCGGCGCTCGTAGCTGGCTTCGCTGTCTTCGTAGCTGCTGAAGTTGCGGTCGCGCTGCATCAGGCCAAAGCCCTTGGGCGAGCGCATGCCAAACGAGGTGGTCAGCGTGGACTTGGGGTTCTGCAGTGGGCGCCACAGCCATTCACCGTCGCCGGTGGCCATCATCAGGCCATCGCTGTCGTGCACTTCGGGACGGAAGTCGCTGCGGTGCGGCTGGTTCTCGCCAAACGAGAACATGCTGGTCAGCGGCGCGATGCCCAAGGTCTTGATCGGCTCCTTGGTGTCACGCAGCACCAGCTTCGCGTGCACGCTGACCTGCGTGGTGACGCCGGGCGTGATGTCGAAGCGGTAGGCGCCGGTGACACGCGGCGAGTCCATCAGCGCCAGCACGACCAGCGACTTGGCATCGGCCGCGGGGCGCTGCAGCCAGAAGTCGGTGAAACGCGGGAATTCCTCGCCCTTCAGGCCGCCGGCGGTGTCCACCGCCAGGCCACGGGCCGACAGGCCGTAGTGCTGCCCCGCGCCCAGCGCGCGGAAGTAGCTGGCGCCCTGGAAGACCACCAGCTCGTCCTTGTAGGTCGCGCCGGGTGTCATCTGGGTGTGCACGCGGAAACCGGCGTAGCCGATGTCGCCCCAGGCGGCCGGGTCGAAGTTCTTCTTGAAGTCGTAGCTGAAGTCGGCGGCGTCGAACTTGAAGTCGCGGCTGGCGTCGCCGTTCAGCTCGTGCAGGCGCACCGGCTCGGTCTGGTACTTGCCGAGGTGGAAGAACATCAGCTCGAACGGCAGCTGCTGTTCACGCCAGACTGCACGCGCCGGCTTGAAGCGGATGGACCGCATCTGGTCGTACGTCAGGTCTTTCAGCGCCTGCGGCGTGCTGCTGGGCGTGGGCTGGTAGGGCTGCGCGGCCAGGGCCTGGGCCTTCTGGGCCAGCGTGTCGAGATCCATCGCCGCCGAAGTGGCGGCAGTCGCTGCCTGCGCCAGCAGCGCCAGCGGCAAGGCCAGCACCGCAGCCTGCCAGCGGCGGCGGCCGATGCGAGGCAAAGAGGGGTTGGCGGAAGTAGTCATTGCGGTGCTTTACCGCAAAGCCTGTGCCACCCTATTTTTCTCTTTCAAATCAATGACTTGAGCAAATCAGGCCGTCCCATCCCCCCTTTCGGGGGAGAAAAGCGTCGCCGTTCAGCGACAGCTTCTGGGGGCTTACCCTCTCCTGTTTCGCAAGTGCCTGATTTCGTTAAGAAAATTCGCTGTCGCTAGCCGGCGACAGGCGGTTGTTGCACTGCGCCATCGCTGTCGCCATCCGGCGACTCGCTGCGAAACAGGCCGGGCGTCAGGCCGTTCTTCTGCAGCAGCCGGTAGAACTCGGTCCGGTTACGGTCGGCCAGCCGCGCAGCGTCGGCGACCTGGCCGTCGGTCAGTTTCAGCAGGCCGACCAGGTAGTCGTGCTCGAAGCGGCGACGGGCCTCAGCGTAAGTGAGCACCTCCACTGTCGGCACCCGCAACGCGCGCTGCACCAGCGCCAGCGGGATCAGCGGTGCGGTGGCCAGCGCGCAGACCTGTTCGACGGCGTTGTGCAGCTGGCGCACATTGCCGGGCCAGGCGGCAGTCGCCAGGGCGCTCAGTGCGTCCGGCGCAAAGCCATTGAGCTTCTTGTCGTACTTGGCGGCCAGGCGCTGCAGGAAGTGCTGGGCCAGCAGCGGAATGTCCTCGCGCCGCTCGGCCAGCGTGGGCAGCGTCAGCGTCACCACGTTGAGCCGGTAATAAAGGTCCTCGCGGAACTCGCCGCTGGCCAGCGCCGCCTCCAGGTCGCGGTGGGTGGCCGAGAGGATGCGCACGTCCACCGCGATCGACTGCTGCGCGCCCACCGGCCGCACCTGGCGCTCCTGCAGCACGCGCAGCAGCTTGACCTGCAGCGCCGGCGGCATGTCGCCGATCTCGTCGAGGAACAGCGTGCCGCCATGCGCGCTCTGGAACAGCCCGCGGTGGTTGGTGACCGCGCCGGTGAACGCGCCTTTCACATGGCCGAACAGCTCGGACTCCAGCAGCGCCTCGGGAATGGCGCTGCAGTTGACCGCCACGAACGGCCCGGCGGCCCGCGGCCCGGCGCGGTGGATGGCCTGCGCCAGCAGTTCCTTGCCGCTGCCGCTTTCGCCACGGATCAGCACCGAGGCGTCTCCGGCCGCGACCAGCCTGGCCTCGGCCAGCACCTCGTCCATCACGGCCGAGCGGCTGACGATCTCCTCGCGCCAGGCGTCGCGCTGCTTGCCGGCCGCCGGGCGTGCGGCGGTCGAGACGGCCAGCGCACGGTCCACCGCGGCCAGCAGGTCCTTGCCGTCGAACGGCTTGGTCAGGTAGCTGAAGACGCCGCGCAGCGTTGCCTCCACCGCATCGGGAATCGTGCCGTGCGCGGTCAGCAGGATCACCGGCAGGCCGGGGTAGCGGCTCTGCACCGCGTCGAACAGCTGCAGGCCGTCCAGGCCGGGCAGCCGCACGTCGCTCAGCACCAGCTGCGGCCGCAGCACGTCCAGCCGCGCCAGTGCGTCCTCGGCGCTGGCCACCGCAGTCACCGCATGGCCGGCGGCGTTCAGCCGCAGCGACAGCAGGCGCAGCAGGTCGGCGTCGTCGTCGACGACCAGGATGCGGGTCTTGGCTGCCGCGCTGGCCGGCGCGGCGGGGGCGCCAGCGCTCACCGCCCGTCTCCTGGCCGGCGCGGCGCCAGCGAACGCTCGATGGCCTTCAGCGCTTCGAGCTGGCCATTGAGCTGGTCGATGCGGCGCTGGGTGTCGCGCATCTGCGCGGCCTGGCGGTCCAACTGCTCTTCGAGTCGCTTCTGCTCGGCCGCTCGCGGCAGCAGCAGCCTGGCCCAGAAGGCCCAGGGCTGGGCCGCAGGGTCGGCCTGCTTCTGCAGCGTGTCCAGCACGCCCCAGGCGCGCGCCGAATCGCCGGCAGCGCGGGTGTTCAGCCACAACAGCGCCAGGTGCAGCGCGGTGGGCGGCAAAGCCGGCTCGGCGGCCAGACGCGAAGCCTGCAGCGCGACCTGCTCCGGCGTGGACTGGCGCAGCTCTTCCTGCCAGGCCTGCAGCTGGCGGCCCGCGTCGTCGATCGGGTCATGCGGCGCCGAGGCCGGCGGTGGCGGGGGCGGGGGCACGCTGGCCGGCGCGGAAGGCGGCTCCGGCGGCGCACTGGCGGCTGGCGCCGGTGTGGGCGGCTTGGGCTGCAGCAGCTCGCAGCCGCCCAGCGCGAAGGCGCAGGCCAACACGCCCACTGGCAACAACAACCGGGCGTGGTGCAACAAAGGTCCCTTCAACTGGCAAAAACGTTCAGGCATGGGTGGCATGTGCAGACGCGGGGGTCACCACAGCAAGCGGCGAGCCCAGCGGCAGGAGGATTCGAAAACAGGCACCGCCGGCATCGGCAGCCAGCACGATCTGGCCGCCATGGGCAGCGACCTGCTCGCGCACGATGGACAGGCCGATGCCGCTGCCGCGCGGCTGGTTTTCGGGCTGCACGGTGCCGCGGAAAAACGGGTCGAAGATGCGCTCGCGTTCTTCGTCGGGCACGCCGGGGCCCTGGTCGCTGACCTGCAGCACCGCCTGGCCGCTCAGCGTACCGACCCACCAGCGGATCTGGCCGCCCGGCGGGCTGAAGCGGATCGCATTGGACAGCAGGTTGCCCAGCGCCATGCCCAGGCGCTCCGGGTCCACCGGCAGCACCAGGCGCTCGTCACCCTCGACCAGCAGCTTCAGCCCGCGCGCCTGCCACTGCAGCCGCTGGGCCTCGACGACCTGCTGCAGCAGCGAGCGCAGCACCGTGGGCCGGCGCTGCAGCCGGCTGGCGTCGAAGGCCGCGGCGTTGTAGCGCAGCAGGTCCTCGATCTGCTGCTGCAGCACCGCGGTGTTGTGCTGCAGGATGCCAACGATCTCGGCCTGGTCGGTGCTCAGGGCGCCGCCCACGCCGTCCTGCAGCAGCGACACGCCTTCGCGCAGCGCCGCCAGCGGCGTCTTCAGCTCGTGTGAGATGTGGCGCAGGAAGCGATCCTTGTCCTCGTCCAGCTCGGTCAGCCGCAGGCGCAGCCAGTCCAGCTGCTTGCCCAGGCTGGCCAGGTCGGCCGGGCCGCGAATGGCCACCGGCTGGTCCAGCCGGCCTTCGCCCAGCGCGACGATGGCCGTGCCCAGCCGGCGCAGCGGCCGCGTGAGCCACACGCCAAAAGCCAGCGCCGCCAGCGCCGCGACCACGATGGCCACCAGCACCTGCTGCACCAGCAAACTGCGCTGCGCCTCCAGCGCGCCCTGCAGCGCCTGGTTGCGCTCGGCAATGCTTTGCTGCACCTGCACCGTGAGCCGCCGCGTCAGGTCTTCCAGTACGCGGAATTCGGCGGTGACGGACTGGTCCTGCGCGCCGCTCGGCAGGCCGTGGTCGTCCAGCAGCCGGCCGACCTGGCCGACGCTGCCCACCCATTGCTGGGCCAGCAGCGCGGTGGGCTTGAACTTCAGCAGCGGCGCCAGCAGCCCGCGGGCCTCGCGCGAGGCGTCTTCGAAGCGCTGGCGCAGGCCGCCGTCGCCCAGCACCAGGTACTGGCGCGCAGCGCGTTCCATGTCGGTGCTGCGCTCGACCAGGCCGCCGGTCGCCAGGTTCAGCTGGATCGCCTGCTGACCCGCCTCGCGGCTTTTCGCCAGCAGCCCCTGCAATGCCTGCAGCCCGCTCAGCGACACGGCGCCCAGCATCACCGACATCATCACAAAAGCCAGCAGCAGCAGCTGCCGGAACGAGGCACGCAGGACCAAGGGGAAGACTCCGGCCGACAAAGGGTTCACCCGAGTGTAAGGTCCCTGGATTCAAGGGAAGGCGCAGCGCGGGGAAGCTTGCGACAATGCGTAAGCTCCCTGCTTCCTCCATTCCGATTCCCGCCTTGCTGCCCATGTCTTCCGCATCGACCCAGCGCGTCCTGACCGGCGTCACCACCACCGGCATCCTGCACCTGGGCAACTACGTCGGCGCGATCCGCCCGGCGATTGCCGCGAGCCGCGAACCCGGCATCGAGAGCTTCTTCTTCCTGGCCGACTACCACGCGCTGATCAAGTGCGACGACCCGGCCCGCATCGAGCGCTCGCGCATGCAGATCGCCGCGACCTGGCTGGCCGCCGGGCTGGACCCGCAGCGCGTGGTCTTCTACCGCCAGAGCGACATTCCCGAGATCCCCGAGCTGACCTGGCTCTTGACCTGCGTCACCTCCAAGGGCCAGATGAACCGCGCCCATGCCTACAAGGGCGCGGTGGACGCGAACGTGGCCGCTGGCGAGGACCCGGATGCCGGCATCACCATGGGCCTGTACAGCTATCCCATCCTGATGGCGGCCGACATCCTGATGTTCAACGCCCACCGCGTGCCGGTCGGCAAGGACCAGATCCAGCACATCGAGATGGCGCGCGATGTGGCGCAGCGCTTCAACCACCTGTTCGGGGAGCGCTTCGTGCTGCCCGAGGCCAACGTCGAGCCCGAGATGGAACTGCTGCCGGGGCTGGACGGCCGCAAGATGAGCAAGAGCTACGACAACAGCGTGCCCTTGTTCGAAGGCGGCGAGAAGGCGCTGCGCGAGGCGATTGCCCGTGTCGTGACCGACAGCAAGCTACCCGGCGAACCCAAGGAGCCCGAGGGCACCACGCTGATCGCGCTGTTCGACCCCTTTGCCACCGCCGACGAACGCGCGGCCTTCCGCGCCGAGCTGCGCGCCGGCCTGGGCTGGGGCGACGCCAAGCAGCGCCTGTTCGAGCAGGTTAACCGGCACATCGGCCCGATGCGCGCGCGCTACGACACGCTGATAGCGCACCCGGAGCAGCTCGAAGAGATCCTGCAGCAGGGCGCCCAGCGCGCCCGCGCCATCGCCGCGCCCTTCCTCGCCACACTGCGCGAAGCCGTGGGCCTGCGCCGCTTCCAGCCGCTGGCGGCCGCCACGGCCGCACCGGTCGCCAAGGCCAAGCCGGCGCTGCCGGTGTTCAAGCAATACCGCGAGGCCGACGGCCAGTTCTATTTCAAGCTCAGCGCGGCCGACGGCCGGGTGCTGCTGCAAAGCCAGGCCTTTGCCGGCGGGCGCGATGCCGGTGAATGGGTCAAGCGCCTGAAGACCGAAGGCGCCGCAGCGCTGGTGGGCGCGCCTGTGGCCAAGGGCGAAGGCGTGGCCGACAGCGAACTGGCCGATGCGCTGGCCGCCCTCGTCGCGGCAGAAGCGGCGTGAGCGGCCCGGACAAGACCCCGCCCGCGCACCACGTGCCGGGCGGTGGCTACCGCAACGTGGCCGTCGAATTCCGTCCGCGCTCGCTGGGTGAGGTGCTGCGCTGGCGCTGGCAGGCCTCGCGGGACGGCAAGCCCTTCCCGCCGCAAGCGCCCACGCCGCAGGTCGCCCCCGATCTGGCCTACCTGCAAGCCAACCGCGGCGCCGCGCAGCAGCCCGGCGTGACCTGGCTGGGCCATGCCACGGCACTGGTGCAGCTGGGCGGCATCAGCCTGCTGACCGACCCGGTGTTCTCCGAGCGCTGCTCGCCGCTGCCCTTTGCCGGCCCCAAGCGCCACCAGCCGCCAGGCATTGCGCTGGCCGAGCTGCCGCACATCGAGCTGGTGCTGGTTTCGCACAACCACTACGACCACCTGGACGCCGCCTCGGTGCAGGCGCTGGCGCGCCAGCCCGCCGGCCCGCCACAGTTCATCGTGCCGCTGGGGCTGAAGGCCTGGTTCGCCAAGCTGGGCATCGTCAACTGCATCGAGCTGGACTGGTGGCAGGCGCACACGCTGCCAGCCGCCAAGGGCGACGTGACGGTGGAGTTGGTGCCGGCCCAGCACTGGTCGGCCCGCGGCCTGGGCGACCGCATGGCCACGCTGTGGGGCGGCTTTGCCGTCTTCGCGCCGGACTGCCATTTGTTCTACGCCGGCGACACCGCCTACAGCCGCGAATTCGCCCACATGCGCGAGCGCTACGCGCCGCGCCAGAGCCCGGAACACGGCGGCGGTTTCGACCTGGCGCTGCTGCCGATTGGCGCCTACGAGCCGCGCTGGTTCATGGGCTCGCAGCACATCAACGTCGAAGAAGCCTTGCGCATCCACCGCGACCTGGGCGCCAAGCGATCGCTGGGCCTGCATTGGGGCACGTTTGCGCTGGCCGACGAAGCGGTGGACGAACCACCGCGCGAACTGGCCCGGCAGCGCCCGGCCAGCGGCCTGAGCGAAGACGAGTTTTTTGTCACCGCCATTGGCGAGACGCGCCGGCTGCCGGCGCGCGAACACCTACACGACGGTTGACGGGAAGAGGGATGCCCGTGTGGCAAGTGCCGGCCTGGGGAGGCCGCAGCACACGGGCTTGAGCAATCACGCATCAAGGAGCGCCTGAGGGGGCGTGGAGGGGGAGTCGAGATGCAGGACATGGTCAGGCTGGTGTATGCCGGCGAGATCCTGGAGGGCCACGCGGCGGCCACGGTGCAGCAGGCGCTGGCCGAATGGCTGAAGCTGGACGACACGCGCCGCGCGGCGCTGGGTTCGGGCCGGCGGCTGGTCATCAAGAAGGCGCTGGCGGCCGACCAGGCGCACAAGTGGGTGGCGCAGTTCAAGGCCCGCGGGGCGCGCCTGCTGGTCGAGCCGCTGCCGCCGGAAGCGGCAGCGCCAACGCCGGCAGCCGTGGCGCCGCTGCCCACGATTGCGCCGCCACCGGCGGCCACCGCGCCGGCACCGTTCACGCTGGAACTCGCGCCGCTGGAACCGCCCACCAGCCCGGCGCCGCCGCCCTGGGCCGCGCCACGGGCCGATGCCAACGCGGCTCAGGCGGCGCGTGGCCCAGACCCCGCTGCCGTGCCGCCGCCGATCAAGACCATCGCGCCAGCGTCCGACGAGATGATGGACTGCCCGGCCTGCGGCGAACGCCAGAGCAAGCGCATCCTGTGCAAGGCCTGCGCCTGCGACATGCCACGCGGCATCGCCGCCAAGGAAGAGGCTGCCGCCGAGGCCCGCGCCGAACGCGAAGCCCAGGCGCAAGCCCGGCGCGAAGCCCGCGGCGGCCCGCGCAAGCCCCCCGCGACCGCCACCGAGCGGCGCCGCGCCGCCATCGCCTCGCGCCAGCGCGGCGAAGAACCCACGCCCTATTTCGGCAGCGACGATGCGCCGCTGTTCGGCCTCAGCTTCGAGGGCCGCATGCCGCGCATGCGCTACTTCTTCTCGGGCTTGCTGTTCTACGTGGGCATCGCCGGGCTGGGCATCCTGCTGGCACTGCTGCCAGGCATGATCTTCAAGGGACTGCTGGGCATTGTCGGCATCGCCGTGCTGATCGTCTGGTCGCTGCGGGTCACGGTGCTGCGGCTGCACGACATCGGCCAGAACGGCTGGTGGGTGCTGGTGCTGCTGATCCCCATCATCAACTGGATCGCCACCGTCGCCCTGCTGTTCTATCCCAGCGAGGCCTACGAGAACGAGCATGGCCCCAAGCCGGTGGATGACAGCGGCCGGGGCGTGGTGATCGCACTCGGCGTGCTGATCCTGATGTTCGCCCTGCTGTTGAGCTTGGCCGTGCCCGCCTACAAACGCTACGTGGACAAGGTGAACGAGGAAATGGACGACGACGAGCGCCCGGAAGCCCAGCAGCGCAGCGACGACCCGATGCCCAGCGCCGCCGAGCTGCAGTCTGTGCTGCACAGCCCGCGCGCCGCCGAGCGTTTCCGCGAGGAATACGCCCACGCCAAGGGCCACCGCGCCTTCAGCGTGTCGAACGACGGCGCCTCCGGCTGGGCCTCAGGCGCCTCCAGCATCGACACCGCCGTGCGCGAAGCCCTGGCCAGCTGCGACCACGACCGCCGCGCGTACACCTCGGAGTGCTACATCGTGCACGTGGACACGGATTGGGCGATGCGGTAAGCATCCCCGGCCTGGTGGCTGTGCTTGGCCGAGCTCGTGGGCGTATATCAACTGCTATACAGTTGATTCATGCGCCGCTCCGCCACCTTGCCCCCCATTCGCATCGCACCCGAAACCAAGACCAGCCTGGAGGCTGTGCTGCGAGAAGGCGAGTCGATGACACAGTTCATCGAGAACGCCGTCCGCCGCGAGGTTGAATTCCGCGCCGAGCAGAACGCAGCCGTTGCGCGTGCGAAGAAGGCACTGCGCAGCGCCGACAAGGGCGAGGGCCTGGTCACGGCCGAGGACTTCCTGGCGGGCATGACGCAGCGTGCCAAGGCGGCGCAGCAGCGCATCCGGGAAGCGGTGGCAGCGAAGCAAAAGCGAGCCTCTGAGTGAGCGAGCCCCATCGCGTCATTCCCAGCCTCAGCTTCCAGCAAGACATCGAGCGCCTCGAAGACCACATCGTCCTGCGCGAGCTGGCAAGCAACGCGCCCGATGAGAGGTGCCTCTTCCGGTTCCGCGATGCGGTCGAGCAAGCAATGGGAATCCTCTCGTTTGCGCCGCACACCTGCCGCCGGTCCGAGCAAGACCGGGAATTCCGGGAACTGATCATCCCGTTTGGCAAGGGCGGCTGCGTCTTCCTGTTCGCGATGCGTGACGCGGACGTGGTGTTGCTCGCTGCCAGGGACCAGCACGAGCACGACTACCGCTGACGGCAGCGTAGCGGTCAGTCGCGGCGTCGGCCACCCCGGTGAACTGCTACTCCGGCGGAGAACATTCACCACCCCAACACGGTGCCCTCGGAGGTCCACGCGAAATCTTCGGCCAGAATTTCGAGCTAGCTGGACTCACCGAGCATCGGGTAGCCCCCCGCGCCTGAGGCGTTCGTCATCACCTCCGGCCGACCCAGGTGGTCGTTGTGGCTGGCGTAGAAGGTGCCGGCGCGCACCATGCCCAGCAACTGGCCCGAGACCCACACGTAGGCGGTGGGCGTTGCGCCGTTCTCGTACAGCAGCTCGCCCTGCGGGCCATAGACGAAGTGCTGCGTCTGCGCGGCGGTGGATTTGTAGACCCGCTGGTTGAAGTCTTGGTTGGTGGAAGCGTGGTTGGTAGAGGCACTTTCGGGTTGATCAGTTCCCACAACCAGTTCAGGCATTACGGCTCTGCGTGACTCTGTAGATATCGCAACACATCGACATTTAGTGTCGGCATTCCACCAATCTCATTAAGAGCTTCTCGATTGATCCGAAAATCAGAGTCGGGTGGCATCATCTTTACAAGCGGCGAACTCCTGGGATTTAGCAGTACCCAAACGCACTCCCCGTTCACCGCCTGCAGACCGATTACATCAAAATCAGTCCCCATGGCATGGTTTAGTATTTGCATTTTCCTGCAAGAGGTTCCGCGGTTTTCATATTCCACAGCCTGCAAGAATGACCACTCTTCCTTTTGATTTAATTCACCGCCGGCATTTCGAAGATATAACCAATAACCTGCAATAAAGACCACCAAACCCAAACCACCGACCCACGCGCCCCTAGATATACCAAACATGATCAGAATCCCTGCATCACCGAGGGTACCGCGCCCCCTTTTGGAATGATCAATGACGGGTCGCCCCACCCGCCGGCCATTCCAGAAGAAATCGGAAATGGGTTCAGCAGACCACCAACTGGCACATTGATCCCACCCGCAACAAGAGCCGCATTGACACGAGTGGCACAAGTGTCATGCATCGCTGCCAAAGGGTTTGAAATTGGACTTGGCAAGGGCACTCCTGCAGTTGATTGCATTGATGCCGCCATCTTCGCTTCCTGTTCAGGCGTGGTATGCAGGATAATCACCGCAGTGTTCCGGTAGGAAGCTTGAGATTGCAGATAGGAAACGGTACTCGATCCATAAGGAGTGTTCGTACCGGCGCTGTACACCCCTTGACCACTGAATGCAATTGCCACGTGTCCGAATGGGTTGCTTGGGATGGACCCTCCAACCAGAATTGCGGTATCCAGACCTGTAGGATCGACGCCCGCCAAAGGATTACCCGCCACATAAGTATATGTATTGATTCCCCCATTCAACCCAATGGGATCACTTTGGAGATACCGCCCCGCTCCGGCATCAAGATACCGATTCCAGTTGTACCAGTACCCCGACTCGCCGTCGAAGTACTGGCCGGGGAAGCCGATGTTCATGCCGCCCACGCCGTCCGCCACGAC
>Ga0307514_10000534_pt1 | contig 74024 bp, 81 predicted proteins | sample 16_EM_MG_FD_203088 | JGI IMG/M metagenome (GOLD analysis project Ga0307514, IMG submission 203088) | Populus trichocarpa ectomycorrhiza microbial communities from riparian zone in the Pacific Northwest, United States - 16_EM | ecosystem: Host-associated > Plants > Roots > Unclassified | place...
GGTTTCCACCTCAAAACCCGGCCTTTGCAAGCCCAGATGTTTCGCTCCAATTAAGTATTTGAGTTCTGATCGTATCATGACATGATGTATACGCAGATTGTGCAGTTTTAGCCGCTCTTTCACCTCCCGCTTTCAGATTTGCGATCCGACCAATATTCGTTGAGTCGCTGTCGAAAACCCGCGAATTTCGGTTAAAATCTATGCTTATTTCACAGCCACTCAACGAATATCAGTTGGATCTCAATTCTGAAAGCGGGAGGGGAAAGATCGGCTTAAACTACACAATCTACGTATACATCATGTCATGATACGATCAGAACTCAAATACTTAATTGGAGCCAAAAATGGAGGAACCGCAAAATGGACCCGCGGTCCGGTTCCTACCCGGCCAAAAAACACAGGGTTTCGGTTCGGTCCGGGTAACAAACCCGCCAAGACATAGCGGTTCGGGTTTTCGGCCGGGTAACGACCCGAACCGAACCGAACCGCCGGCCAAAAACCGGACCGCTGGCGGGTTACCCGGACCCGTTGCTAACACTAAACGGCATGGCTGCATGTTACGTGTCCAGGGCTGGGTAACACCAGCTTTATTTAGTCGGCTTGCCATGAGCCTTAGATCACTAGCGATAATCTTACCTTTATACTACTCTACAATATTGACATCCACGTTTGCAACCGTATCTACTGATATACCTTCTTACGAGGCCATACACGGGCGTATGCTTTTACACTGATTCTGAAACTGAGCGTCAACAGAGCGTCAATGACTTTTGATCTTGTAAGTCAGGTAATTAATCAGAGACTTGGCCATCTTGATGCATACTGAGAGTATTGGCCGCCTTTATAGGCCACAATGAAAGCAACACGCTCCCTGCCTGATCATGAAACTGAGTGTCAATGGAGTGTCAAAAATTTTTGGCCTTGCATCATGGTTAATCAAAGCGCGATGTGGCCGTTAATGGCTATATACAATGTTGTGACCGGTTTTATAGGCTGAAACGCTCACTATTACTGGGTTGCAGCTTTGAAAATAAACTAAATTGTAGTTATCTGGGAGGCTGTCATGGGAACATTGCTTGTTATCTGCCAATAAAGGCTGCCAATTCCCGGTATATAGATGTCTGCAATCATTCGCCAATTACATTACTCAAGATGCAAGACCAAAAATCGTTGACGCTCCGTTGACACTCATTTTCAGAATGGGGCAGGGAGTGTGTCACTTTCTCATTTGCATACAAAGGCAGCCTCTACCTTATTTATGAATGTCTGCATCCAATTGCCACTCAGATTACCCAAGGTGCAAGACCAAAAATCATTGACTCACCGTTGACTCTCATTTTCAGGATGGGGCAGGGAGCGGTTCTCACTTGTTTTTGATTGTAAAGGCAGCCAATATATCAGAAAAGGACAACGATATACCAATGTCAATATTTTGCGATTAGCAATAGGATATCTGAATGCGACTATAAATAGAAATACCCGAATACCAGAACCGGAGATTGAAACCGACAGGTCTAGCCAAACCCGGCAAAAGCCGCGGGTTGACGGGTACAGATCCGGATTTGGCCCGCCAAGATGCAGCGGGTCAGGTTTTTGGACGGGTTTGGAACCGAACTGAACTATTTTAGTGGTCCAAACCCGGACCGCTGGCGGGTTACCCGGACCTGTTGCTAACACTAGTCTGATACTCTTCTGCAATTGATGCATCTAAGTTTAGACTCCACATCCTCTCAGACACTCCTGGAGGCTTCCAGTGACTAAAATACATTTTGCTAATGTATATCTCGTTTTTGTTGTACAATAGGTTGCTGTAGCATGAATGCAGTTGAATGGTAAACTTTATTTGTATATATCTTGTTGCTCCACCACTCAACAGGCTTCAAAGTATACTATCAAGTCTACAACTTCCATTTTATTCGATTGGCTGGTGTCACCCAGAGTTTACATCTACATATCTGTACTCTCTACTGCTGAGAGCCAAGTATATCCCCAACCAATTGAGTGCTGCAATTCAGTTCAGAATCTGCTGTGATTTTGTATAATGTTGCATGTTGGTTGCACCTTACTAGTACTGGTAGATGTCACTTATTAAGGCCCCATAATTTTTTTGGTCATCCAGAGCATGGCTTGTTGATAATTATGTTTTCTTTATTCCAATCATTGAAAATGCAATGAATGGCAGTTTTGGCAACTCCAGTTTGCTGTTGGATTTTGCAATAGGAATGGCCTTCAGACTTTAGCTGAATAACTCAGATGCATTGTTCATGGGTTGACTCCCTTCTCCTGCCATCAGGACCGATGGGCATGATTCTGTGTGGAGTGAGAGCCTGAGAACGCGTCGGAGGTTGTCATGTTTCGCGATGTGAAACTAGCGCGGGTTCGCTCACTTTCTTCACTCGTCTGCCTGCTAACGGTTTGTTAGGTTTGGGCGCTGGACGCGCCCACGCCCCTAATAAGGTGCCTGGGCCGTATGCATGAGGTGACGTCTCCCAGGCGTGCATACTTGTCTTAAGTTAACCTAAGACTAATCCAAAATTCACTTTCGTAAATTGTCACCAATTTATCCAATCAACAGTACCTGACTACAAATCCGCTAGCAGCTAAGCGGTAAAGAGTGGGAATTCTTTCTTAGATTTGCTAAGAGCCTACGATCCCATTTCGGGAGCTACGATTTAGAAGACGTAATGGAATCCCAAAGAAGAAACAAATACAAGTAGATTAATGTTTCGTTAATAGCCCACCAAACCAAAGAGCAACACCTGGAATGCGAGCACTATTCAAAATCTAATTGGTGTCATGAGATCTTGCTTTGTTTCTTTAGATTCTATCCATTTGTGTCGATCATGCCGTTCTCGTTAGCCTAACCATGGGTCAGTATGTGCCTTTAACAAAAAATATCACTGGTATGACCATTGCACCACCTTTCTTGGCCTTGCCCTGTGCTTCACCGTCGCCCGCATGTGCATGTGGGCCAGCTTCACCACCAACTAGCACTTTATCCTTTTTCTCCTCGGCTTGTTTTGCTTGCAAAGCAGCGTCCTCAATCTGCTTCTTATCCGCCTCCCACTGGGCCTTGGGATTGGCGAAGTTGGCGTTCAATTTTGCCTGTCGTTCTTTTTCAGCTTTCTCTGCCGCCTCCTTTGTTTTACGCTCCTCTTCCATACGCTCCATATGTTTGAGATCATCAGCAGACGGCTCGTAAAGATGCCAGACAGTATAATGTGGAAGACCGACGACGGAGAACCTCATGCGTTTGGCCATCTGTGCGCCGTTAGTGTAGGAAACCAAAATTGTCCAACAGTGCACAACCTTTCCAAAGCCTTCTGTTTCTGCATGTTTCTCAAATGAAAAGGCTGGGAAATGAACACCAGCTCTAAAAACCTTTGCCTTGGCGAGGATACTAACACCTCCAACACCATCGATTTCCATCTCCACATCTGGATCACCGTAAGGATCTCGTAGATAAGCTAAGTGAGGGCGCCATGTGGCATATTCGGCGTAGCCTTCGACTATGACGGCGTCTTCATCCAGGGTATCTGCAAGGGCCAAAGCAGTTTCGGACTCCTGCCAAGAGTTAAGATCATAGGGCTGCTCGCCCCCGAGCCAGTCGGGAAGGGGTCGCCAAACGTCTGCAGTGCACAATAATGTCAGCACACACGAGAGTGAAGCGACCTGCTACTGCTGAATTGACCGGTCAAATGCTAGTGGGGGCATAAATTTTTTTACAGGCTTGGATCTGCAGTGGGCTGAATTCTAACCACAGGATTCTTGCAATATTCAGATCGGAGGAAATTCGATAGACCTACTCGGTACTATGACATCCTTATTATGTCTCATGAGATCCTCCAGGATGGTTGGCGGAGCGGTTTCCACATCGGCATCCCGCCAATAAACCCAAGAATGGTATGGCCTCAATGCAGCACTCAGCAACCAATTTCGTGCCTGTGCCATGGTTTTTCGTCTACTAGCCTGTGCAGCAAAACCGTGTCTGTTCTCAACATCCTGTTTAACCTTCTGACCAAAATCCTTCTCAATGAGTGAAATCTCTCCGTATGGCATTCGACCATCCGGATCATTCTGAAGGTCCTGGAGGTACTCCTTTAGCTTTGGCAAGGTCTGATCCTTAGAATCTGAGACTAGGAAGGCAAGGTCGATCAAGTGATGCGGATAAGTAAGGTTGCGCATATGAGCGAAGAACATAGGAAGATGCGCCTCTGCATCACGAAGAGGAACACAAAACAAAATCCGCTCTTCGCGTTCCCAGCCCCGAGCGGAACCTTGAACATTGGAAAGATCGTAGTGCTTAACGGTGCCCAGTAATGGGTCGTCTCGAAGAATGAAGCCTAGCCCTAACGAGGGGAGTAGGATGTCCCGGAAGGAAGGGAATATGAGAAGAAGTATAACAGAGGAGATCAGGGCTATGGAGCCTATTTTAAGTACAAGTTGTCGTCGCCATCGTAACGCCGGTCGGGTTCTAGGTTGAAATCTTGGGAACCGGTCAACTCTTGTTCTCAACTTCGAAGGTAGAAGATAGTATAAGAATGCACACCTATGAGGTGAAATAGAAAATGTATTGGTAGGACTGTATGCATGACCGTTGGAATGGGCGTGGGAGTGCCTGGGCATCATCATCGGGCCGTTGAATGCATACAGCGGATTACTGTGTGGCGGCAGGAGAGCTCTTCGGAAGTGAGGAGCTTATCTGGCGTCTTATGGAAGTGGCTGTCAATAGATGCGCTTGATGGGCGTATGAAGGTGATAGGGTCGAGTACTGAGGTTATGTATTTCGGCGGAGGATCCAAGGGGCTGGCTGCTGATATGAACTCAACAACGAGAAAAGAGCCGGGTAACGTAATAGCATGGGAAGTAAATCACTCCTAGCAGTGAATCACGCGATGGTATACCTAATCAACTGCAGCTGGCGAACTGTCTTCTGATGGGGCTAAGATTTTCTACACTTTTAACAGTTTTTGCAAAGTATTATAGCCGAGCGGATTTGGGACGGAAGAATCGGAGTACAAGTGAAAGGTATCTGAGGACTCTGCAAACAAATAAACAGGAAGTAAGTAGCTATACTAAGCCCCCTGCCACGAACATGTACAATATTGATACACAGCAAAAATAGAACAAAAGGAATAGTAAATGATGAACAATGCCCCGAACTCCATTCCATGCCGAAACATGATCAATGCTGTCCTGCCCCATGGATATCATAGATCTGAATAATGAAATATTTACCGTTTCCCCTTCTTCGCTAGCTGCTGCTGCGCGGTCCTAGCTTCGGCTAGCCTTTTCTGCTCCTTTCTATGTTCACTTGCAGTGACATATCTCTGTACCAGGCGGTGATCGTCAATCTGATCCTTAGGAGTGGGTCAGAATCTGTCACGATGCGAAAACTGAAATTTGAACATACCTCCGTATCACCTTTCCTTTTGAGCGTTTTTGGCCAGACAAGGCCATAGATTTTGCTGTGCCTTTCACATCTGCGGCAGCTCCTGGGCACATACCACCGATCATTATGAATGAAGTATTCATGGCAGTCTGCACAAGTGCATTTTATGCAGTCGGAGTCGTAAAAGTTGATATAATCCCCTGGTACGCGTTTACGCACCGGCTCATATACAGTCGGTGGTGGAAGGGGTGCATACTTGCGCCGGAATGGTGCCTTGGCATTATCCTGGTGCGTTCGCTTCTGGTTCTTGTTGGATTCAGCAATTGACTTATTAAGCTGCATAAGCTCAGAATCGGATATCTCGGACAGCTCAGATTCTTCGTCAAGGGCTGCAACATCAACGGACTTTACAGCGTTTTTGGGCGAAGATAAGTGTCCAGCCACTGTAATCGATTCACTCGTGTCCGCAGGAACTGCTGTATCAGCGGCGACAAATTGGGCGTCCTCTTTACTGTGAGCTCTGATTTTAGCTGAATTAGTGGAGACTACATTATCCCCCTGAGTTTTGAGATGGGGTATTGGAGTTTCGACACTCTGCGGAAAATCCTGAGAAGAATCGTTGGTTCCGCTTCGTCCAAGTAACGATGTTGACCTCTCCCTTCCCGGAGTTCCTTCATATGAAAGCACCCTTCCGAAATCTGGCGCCCGGTTTTCAAATGTTCGTGGTCCTGATGCCTGTGGACTGAGCGTTAATGGTTTGTGGAATCCGGGCGATTGAGCGAGTGCTAATAAAGACTCCGCGATATCTGCTGCCTCCGTCCTCGCCAATTCCGTATTGAGCGCCTTGAGAGTTGGTGTTTGCGCTGGCGTTCCCCCGCTCGTTGCCGGAGTCAGGGGAATATGAGCAGATGTGTGAGGCTTGGATTCAACTTTCATAGAAGCTACGGCCGATTTCATTGCCTTTGGATCCTCCGAAGTTGCCCTGTCACTATATGGTGGTGTCAAGACATCCTCTTTGTCAGATTTCCGCTTGGCTTTCTTCTCTGGCGGCGGAGGCAACTCTGGCGAAGCCTCGCCTTTCCGTTTTGACCGCGTTTTGCGCATCGCAGGCGCAACTGGTGCATCCCCCATATCGATATTTCTCCCATCTTCCTCTACGTCCACCTTTATTTCTGGCGCCCATCCATTCCTCACCTCTGCCTCGCATGTGCGACACAAGCACTCGCTGTTATTCTCCCCAAAGTAATCATTCGCATAGGATACCGTGATTTCTTCGCCCACCTCAATATCCCTCAGTACCAATAAGTGTATGTGATCTTTGTTGGTGGTGATAAACCTTGCATTAGGCTCGCAATCGTGGTTGACGAATCTTGCTGGTCCTAAAAGTAGGCTCATTCCCCCGACACGAGACGAGTAGATTATGCTGAAATCGGTCTTTCCCTGGGTACACTCATCTTCTTCCTCACCCGACATCTTCACCATTGCGCCGGTCAAATACTTAATCGTGTCCCCTTTGCAAAGGGGTTTCCGTGCAAGAATGCATGCCTCCGGTCTAGTGAGATTGTAACGATTGGTAGCCGATACTTCGAAAGGACAATCAGGGAGGTATATGGAAAGGTAACGGCGCGCATGTCTAGATTCCAGAAGAGAGCAAGCAATTGATTAGGAGAAGACGCCCTGATAGTAAAGGCGCCCAACATACTTTATAAAATCCGCCTTTAGGTTCTCGTTCTTAGAGATCTTGTTAAGATAGGTGCGTATGCCGTTTAGCCTGCACGCATTTCAGTCCACGGGACCGATCGGTTAAACGGTGCTAATGGATCGTACTCGAGGAGCTGCTGCAAGGAGGCTGCAACACTCCTGCTCTTAACAAGTTCATTCACTATAATTTTGGTAACCGCTTCCGTCTTGACTCCACGATTCGCGTGATATGTATGCTTCATTTTGCGAATGGTTGTCCAGTAGTACACCTACAATGCACCAAAGGCCCAGTCAGTCGCGCGAAATGCAGATGGGGGGAGGCGGGCGCCGGTGGTCATTTACATACACGATCGACCAAAGAATCCGTCAGTAAATCGTCGAACTCGGCCAGCTGCGTGAGTGACAACTGGTATCGCTCCGGCGTCGGCATAGTGACTCGGGCGTGAATGCCACGTGCGAACAAGTGAAAAGTAGGTGGATGACGGTAGTGTCAGATGGAAGGACCAATTGTTGGAGGGAAGGAGGAGGGGTTCATATTCGGAAAAGCGGAGACTGGAGTGGGAGTGGAGAGGAGAGGTGGAGAGGGAAGGGAAGGGAAAGTCGAGGGGGTCTTGAGGTGCTTTAAGGTGCATAATTTGATTTGATTTGATTGCTGGGGAGGGGGGATGGCGGAAGGCGTTCTGGAGAGCCTAACTACCGGTAGAGTAAAGGGTACAGCGGAGCAAGAACTAATGTGGCTCCTGAAGTCCTCAACCCTGCGAAAATAAAGCGGGAGGCAAGTGCCAGCAATCTCACTCGCATCTCGCATCTCGCATCACTCCCGTTGTCGTTTTCATTGTCGGCAACCTTGAACTTTTTCCCAGCTGCCGTCGGCACACCCGAACCTGAACCTCTCAACATCGCAACGTCTCAACAACCATTCTCACCGCTGGTCTCACATAGCCGGAATTCGCAAAGATGATTCAACTAAAGGTACATTGCCGTTGCCGTCGTTGGCGTTGTCGCTGTTGGTCGTTCTCTTTCGGCAAGCTAAATTGACCACATCAATCAACCAGTCAATGCTCAATTGCATCGATAACTCGGGCGCTGCTCTCGTCGAGTGTGTTCAGGTTTTAAAGATGAAGCGTGCAGCGAAAGTCGGTACGTGGAATGAATGAAACGACGGCACACATTCCGTTACGGATCAGCCCGTGCTAAAAGCCCCTACATCCAGGTGACAGGATTGTAGTCGTCGTTCAGAAACAGCGTAATCTCGGTGCAGAACTCACCGGAAGCGCCGCTGCTGCTCAGAAGGTTCGTCGAGGAGATATTTCGCATGCGGTCGTCGTGAGGACAGCGAAGAAGTACGGCCGTCGCGATGGCAGTGTTGTACGGTTCGACGATAATGCTTGCGTTTTGATCAACAAGGCCGGCGATCCGATGGGAACGAGATTAAACGGTATGGAGATGACTGCATGCGACTATGATGGGAGACTATTTCTAACAAACTCACAGGGGCTGTTGCTCAGGAACTACGAGGAAAACAATGGTCAAAGATTCTCTCATTGGCACCAACACATATATAGATATTCAAAGATTCTAAGCCTGCAGTTACGCACCTTTAACAACCAATTGGAATATTTCAAACCGGTTATAGTTTGCAAATTGCCAATGTGATGTAATACTGGCAAACTGCTCGCCTGGAGGCATCTGAGAATGCACGATTTCTCCAACAGTGCGCGTTGTCCTTGAGTTGCGATTCTGCTGGCCCGACAATAGATCATGATCATAGTTCGCATCCTCCCGTCAGGTCTCAGCGTGCTGGTAGCATTCAAGTGTTCATATAGGGGCTCTTCTAGCGTAATTATTGCCATTGCTCCTGCTCGTCGTCGTCCAGCACTGGGGCTTTTGTCACTCATCTATTAAGAAGCGACAGTGATGCCTCCCAATCACTTGCAGCACAGTGCACTCCCATGCATTGGGTTAAGTTCCATGACGGATCGGTTGTCGAGAGCGCGAAGGATACTTAAAGAGAGACAGAGCATCACACGAGTGCCAACCAAATGGCCGACAATCACGGATATAGATGGACATCGTTGGAACGATAACGATGTCTGGGGATATAAAATAAGGTAACAAGGGCTAGGGTCGGGCATTTTCATATAGACTCTATTGCCTCTATGGCAACGTGTATCATTACCCCCACCTGCTTGTAGGATATAATAAAATCTGTAATTATAAACGCCAAGTCGCCAAACCATGTCCCAAAATGCTTTAATGATGAACACATCCACAACTGATGCAGACGTAGAAGAGTGACTGGATGCAGAGTTAGCATCTAGCTCACACAAGGGGTTGGGGAATTAAATGCCTACTCACCATCTTGGTGTCTTCCGTTCTCTGTTGACTCTGAAAGAACACACTCTCCGACTCGCCACACCGCGGGCAAATCTTGACCGCTTTGGGTAGCTTCGCGCAGATGATAAGCACTCATCCTTCCACACGGGGACATACTCCAAAAAGCACCTACCGTAGGGTCGCTTCCGATGTCAGTAGTGACACCAGCAGTTTCACCGGCGTTACTAGAGAGGTTGTTTCTGAAAACGCAATAGGTGTTTGCCGGCTCAACGTTATGACAGGTACGGCAACGATACATCAACGTACTGCGCTGGCGATCCTACGGACTGTTAGAGATGGTGACATATGCCGGTAGAGGTCCAGAGACTATGGTGGGAGGCAAACCTCATGCGGGTAGAGCATATTACTACTGTAGAGCTGTCAGTCAGCTGAACACGAGATGCGGTGGACAGGACATGCGTACCATTCACGACAAAATCGAAACGCAACCTTCTCTCGGGCGGAGCGCTGTTGAGTATCCGGAGCTGGAGAGTCAATATCAGATGACATGTTGGCAGTATGTGTGGTGAGTGGGTGTGAGGTGAGGAAGAGGATGATGCTTAGATTCAAGTCAGGTTTAGCGTGTCCGGTGAATAAGCGGCACTGCCGAGAAAAAAGTTGGAGATACTTAGTTGCCTGACAACCAGTCAAAAGCTTCGTCAGTCTTTCTCCGCCAGTTTAATCGTAACAATACTCGTCTCTCTATCCGTAGACCTACAGCATCTCGCCGTCTTAATCCTCTCAATGTCTCTCACTTCAAGATGCTGTGCTCGACTAGCACGCACTTCTGCAGTCAAGTTCCCAGTGTCCGCACTCCCGGCTTCAAGACGGTGGAACTCAACTGTCACGACGGATCCCAAGATTGCGTCAATTGTCGATCAGATCTCGGGTTTGACTTTGTTGCAGACTGCTGAGTTGGTTTCTTCTCTCAAGGTATATCAACAAACTCACAGGCGAAAACTGCTGCTGTTGGACATGACGACTAATGCGACGTCCCACACCAGTCCCGCTTAAACATACCCGACATGGCCCTCCAATCTTTTGCTGCCGCACCCGCTGCCGCACCCGCTGTCGCTGCTGCAGAGGAGCTCGAGGAAGATGTTGTCCAGGAGAAAACCATGTTCAACGTTAAGCTTGCCAGCTTCGAGGCCTCCGCTAAGCCCAAAATTATCAAGGAAGTCAAGTCGTTGTTGGGATTATCGTTAGTGGACTCTAAGAAGTTTGTCGAGTCAGCACCGAAGATGTTGAAGGAGGGATTGTCGAAGGAGGATGCCGAGAAGATCCAGAAGACCCTACAGGACCTGGGTGCAAAGGTCGAGTTAGAGTAAGGGTCAGGATAAAGATTGTGTCAATATATGATTGCAATGGTCAATGTATAGTTGATGGAAACTTTTTGTACATCTAGATTCCCTGCATAGACATATTGTTGCGCCTTTGCCCATGCCATTCACCGTTTCCCTAACGCCGATTTAAAACAAACTCAGACACAGCTAGATGAAAAGCAGCGAGAAACAAGTACAATGTGCCTCAAATGATAGAGGATGCTAGAATTTCGTTCTCTTCCCTCATGATTTCGAAATCATCGGAATTCAGATCGCTAGCCTCTTCCCAAGCCTTCTCAAATTCTGGGTCTTCGGCTTCAAGTTGGGTCGCTGGGATCTGCCATATATTCTCTCTAAGTCGCTTATGCTGGAGACAAAGTCAGTCATTGGTAACATACAGGAACTGGGAGAGATGAAGCACCCGTTCACGATCTTCCTCCATCCGCTGTTGGATGAGACTGTCAGAAAACCTTCTCCGTTTCTGGCGATCGGCATGTTCTTCGTCATCGTCGTCGCCAGACACTGTATCGTCAGATGACTCGTCGACGGCTTTGTGCGCAGCCTCCCTCTCCGCCAACATCTCGGACATATCTTTCAGTATCTTCCTATCCACGATTCCCTTACGATTTAAACTTTGCAGAACCTATTCGCACCCTCCAAATCAACCTGTGGTTCCTCTCCCTGGTCATAACCATGCTCTGCGTACCTTTCTAACAGTTTCCGCATTCGCCGCACCGACTGGGTCGTTGGGCGCAACAGCATCAATAATGACACCAAGGTCACGCTGTATCATCTTCACATATGCGGGGTAGTCGGCTTTGAGCGACTGCTCACACAAGCTCTCAATAAAGTAGAGAACATTGACACGAACGTTCATGGAGCAGTCTTTCTTGAAGCTCGTTAGCAAACCCTCATTCTATCCTCTATGTAGAAAGCTCTCCTACCGACTGTAGTTGCTCTAAAATAACGCTGAACAAGTCTTCATCAACATCGCGATTCTTAAGCGCGAATTGTGCGCATTGTTTAGCAGCGACTGCAGAGGCAGTGAGGTTTGATATTAATTTGGTGAAGTGGAGGCGACACTGGAAAGCGTCCATTATCGTAGGCTCATTGGAATTGGCCGGGAATAACATTCTGGTAGCTCTTGTTAAGGGTTGTTGGTGGGCTGGATCGCTGGCCGGGTAAACAGTGGTGGCTCCAATAACAGCTCTAGCAAGACCCCTCTAGGACATGTTCTAACACAACTTCAACTTCCGATGTTTCGACCCGAATTCTCAAACGACAGACTTGGAATACTTCATGGAATAACCCAGAATGAAAATTCCAATAGAGTATTTACATCATCTTCTTCCAAACACAAATCAGAGTCCAACACTTCCGAGTCGAAACGCGAGCGTTTGCGCTCAAAGTCGACTGATGTGAGCGACTACCACAGAAAGGATTCAGAGCTCCGGAAGTCCAAGTTTAGGTTCAAAAAGAAGCGGCGGCGAAGCGGTTCAAGGCACGGCGAAACGCAAAGTCGGCACACAGCAGGACACAATGAGACATCTAAACGGCGACGAAAGGAGTACCATACCCCATTAGACGACCCATCGCAGTATGACGATACCTATATTCCTAACACTGCGTCTTGGAAATATGCTGCAGACCCGGACGCTGCGTTCCGGGAATCTCTTTTCGATGCTATGGCAGATGACGAGGGTGCGGCATTCTGGGAGGGTGTTTATGGGCAACCCATTCATGTTTACGATCGTCCTGGAATCAAAGATGAGAGGGGTGAGTTGGAGAGAATAAGCGACGAAGAGTATGCGAAGTATGTTAGGGAGAAGATGTGGGAAAAGAGTCATGAACACATCATGGAGGAACGAGCACGACGGGACACGCTGAAGGAGAAGCGGAAGAAGGAGGAGGAGGAAGAGCAGTTGGAGTGGGAGCAGGAAGAACGGGAATGCAGGGTTAAAGAGAAGATGCGAAAGGAACAACGTGCAATACAGAAGATTCACCAGCGTTGGGAGGATTATATGAAATACTGGGACCAACTAGGAAAAGGACTCGGCGACCCTACCAACATACCTTGGCCCGTAATTTCTGGTAAAGTGGAAGATGTTGCCAAGGAGGCGGTGGAAGAGTTTGTTCTAGCGGCACCTAGAGGTGGAGACCAGTCTCTGCAGGATGTTCTCAAGATGGAGAGGATTCGATGGCATCCTGACAAGGCCCAACAACGATGGGGCATGGATGCTCTTAATGAGGCAGAAATGAAAGCAATCACGATTGTCTTTCAAACTATAGATGCACTATGGGTGGAACGCCAGAATCGGGGCGATATATGATTGGCATTATTTGTCAATTGTTTTCGTTAGGTATTACTGCGCCTGCAACTCGAAGGATTGCTCTTTGTGTCCTCTTATGTAACTCGTTCACCGACAGCGTTGTAAGAGCGGTAGAATTTACATCAAAATGCCCAATTGCTGGAACCTCGAGACGGCGTGAATTATGTTATCTGCTGTACTGTAAAGCCCTAGCAGCAAGTTAGATAACAATGATAACGAGAATGGAGTATCTCTCTAAAGCCCATATTATTTGCAAACTGCTGTAAGTGGACTGTAGAGCAAATGAATGGCGAGTACACCCATTCGCCTGTATTTTCGTCGGGGCGATCGGATACTAAGCCAAAGCCAAACGTTGAAGGCGGGGCAGCGACCCCGCAATTACATATCTACGCCGCGCACCACTAGTACTTGAATTTCGTAACTTGTAGCTCATCCATCATTCATGAGCCCGGTGCCTTGAATTGCTTTGAAGATACACCGGTTTACCAGCTACACTGCGGATGAATCGTTCGACCGCTAGGAGCAGCATACCAACGGTTATCCAGCTCATCCGGCTCTGGCACCGGCCCTTTCTATAGCTCATTGTGTCGAGTAGCAAGTACTGGACGGGCCTCCATATCATTGACAGAGTCGGCGACGACGGCAGAGCAGCAGAAAGGTCCTCGGTAAGTAAGTACTTCCTTTACTTGCCTCCCCCAACTTCTTTTAATGTGCCAGCGCCCCCCTGCGCCTGAAATTCCCTACCCTCAACATCTTCAGTTTCATTTTTCACCTCTGCCGCACGGAAGCAAGTCTTTATTAGCTTCAAGGGCCATCTAAAGCTTACCGAGTTTCTTGATCTACAGACACAGAACGGAATACATTCCAATATCGGACGCGCAGAGCATCATCCGCGAATTCGTTGGTGGAATTGGCAACATCTTCTGCCCTCTTTCGCCAGTGTTTAGAATTGTATCTGCTCTTTCGTTGTTCACAAGCCATCACCACCAGCAACCCCGCCCTTCACATTCTCGGCTGAACTCACCACTTGTGTCTGTTTAAACCACACTGATACTCTCGCCCACTCGACACGCACAAAGGGATTGGAGGAGGCCACCAACCGGCGCCCCCCCTTTCTCGACAACAGTTTGGTCATCTTGTATGCCGACCCTAGGTTTCCTCAAGAAGAAGAAGAAAGAGAAAGATTCGTTGCATGCGAGAAAGGATAGCTCCCACTCTGCCGAAGTACGCAATCTTTCCGAGCCACCCACTCCTACCACTTCTACGTCCGCAACTACCTCGCACTCGTTCCGGGTTTCGACGGCCTCCCGCTCTTCAGTTTCAACCGCTCCACCTTCGACCCCGTCAACCCCCGCAATTTCTGAGCCAATGGCATTGGTCTCCGAACGACCAATGATATCAGACCAGCAACAGCAACAGCCTTACTCTCCCCCGCCGCCGCAACACCAGCATCAGAGTAATATCAATAACTTGATAAACCCTCCTCAGCCAAATGAGTATCAGAACAGTTCGGCACAGCACCCAACTCCTACTCGTGTGTCAGGGACGTCACAGCAAGATGGGGCACAACTACAACAGCAAACGCAAGTGCGATCCACGAAAGGCAAATACACACTGGGCGACTTTATGCTCCAGAGGACGCTGGGTACGGGAAGTTTTGGCCGTGTACATCTGGTCCAATCGCGACATAATCTCCGATTCTATGCGATTAAGGTGTTGAAGAAGGCGCAGGTGGTAAAAATGAAGCAAGTTGAGCACACCAATGATGAGAGGAAAATGTTGCAACAAGTGAAGCATCCTTTTTTGATCACGTTGTGGGGAACCTTCCAGGATAACAAGAATCTCTACATGGTGATGGATTTTATTGAGGGAGGCGAGCTTTTTAGTCTGTTAAGAAAATCTCAGGTATTTGGACTCAGTTGTTGAACATTGTTCGAAATCGATGTGAGCTTACCCAAACAGCGCTTTCCAAATCCTGTAGCAAAGTTCTACGCCGCCGAAGTTGCTCTCGCCCTCGAGTACCTACATTCCCACAGCATCATCTACCGGGATCTCAAGCCTGAAAATTTGCTTTTAGATCGCCACGGACATCTGAAGATTACAGATTTCGGTTTTGCGAAGGAAGTCCCAGATATCACATGGACGTTATGTGGTACACCGGATTACCTTGCACCTGAAGTCGTATCTTCGAAGGGATACAACAAGTCTGTTGATTGGTAAGTTGGTTTGAATCGGCGTATTTTAAACTTGCTCTGATTTTGTGTTGGTGGTGTTCAGGTGGTCATTAGGTATATTAATCTTCGAGATGTTGTGTGGGTACACACCTTTCTGGGACGGAGGCAGCCCAATGAAGATATACGAAAATATCCTCAAAGGGCGTGTAAAATATCCGGCATTTATACACCCGGATGCTCAAGACTTGCTGCAGCAGCTTATTACACCAGACTTAACGAAGCGATTAGGAAATTTGTTGCATGGCAGTGACGATATCAAGCACCACCAATGGTTCGCCGAAGTGAACTGGGAACGGTTGGCCAGAAAAGACATCGAGGCACCTTACGTGCCGCCCGTACGGGGAGGCGTTGGTGATGCTAGCCAGTTTGACCGCTACCCCGAAGATTCGGAGGACTACAGTAAAAACGATGGTATCGACCAATATGGACATTTGTTTCAAGATTTCTAAACTAACCCGCTGCTGCTTGGTGGGGACTTTCTTTTTTCGTCCGGTTTTTCATCTAATATTGCTACTGGGTTTCCTTTATTGCACTTATTTTTCTCTCAGCGCTGGTTGGACGTTTTTGTTTTGACTTTGATGAATGTGTCATGTTGGGGAGGATGGGGTACAGGTTAAACGGTGTTCTTGGACTGAAAATCTGAGAGTGGTTGACCACCGGTTTGTCTGGGGTTTGAGCGGTCTCCTATGGTGCCAAATGCATAACATAGGTAGCGATTATGTGGACTGTACATCACAGTAGTGTGGGCGTTCTTTCTAAACATACGCGCTGCTGGTGGTTTACGTCAGTGAGCTCGCCTTATACTTCCCTTTTTGTGGAAGGTTTCATGTCAATCTACCGCCTCTGGCGTTCTGGAAATGACGGGATGGCTGTAGTGTATATAAAAAAGATCCGAATATTTATCAATTGAATGCCCGAGTTCAAGAACTGCATTCTACGCGGGCGACGGCTACCGATGGTTGTTCCGTTCTGTTATCTCTTCAAGAGGACACAATAACCTAAACACTGGAGCATGGCGAAGCAACGGTGACTCCTGAGGGTATACTTAAGTAGGTATCCTGAGTAATAAATACCAGGTAATGGCCTGCCTTCCTGGTTGAAGAAGCTACATGTATGCAGGATTTTCAACACTAGATAGGGAAGGAGGTACTAAGGAGCGAGGCAACTTACCTCCACGACATGCCTTACTTTCCATTTGTACTGCATCCAGACGGCTCACGCGAGGTGGCGTTGGCAGTGGGTTTTCTGCAGGTTGGGCACTCTGCTGGTGAGACATTGTGTAGCACTCGGTGCGACCTCCGAACTCTCAGCCGATGATCGGCAGGTTCCGAAGCCATTAACTCCGAGGTCAATAAACATAGCTGCATCTCCAGCCTTAGTTTTTGCACTATGAAGCGAGCTGAACTTTAGTTTATGAAAGCAAGCTCCCGAGGTCCTTTCAGCACCCGGCAACTTTTTCAACGCGACACAGTAAATGTCTGCTTTATAAGGGCTTACTAGATTTAGGGAAGGATGAGTGTTGTCAGTCGTTTTCCTTTATCACCAATTTATCTATCAGCCTTTTGGTCAAACGTTTGGGGGTAGGAAGTGTCGTTTGGGTTGCTCTTGAACTTCGTAAGCTCAACAATGAATCTAGACTAAATGCTTATGAAAAGAGTTTTGCCCCCAAATAGGTACTGCCAACATGAATTTCGACAAAAATCAAAAATCAAAAATCAAAAGGAAAAAGTGCAGAAAAATAACCGACTGATTTTACAAGTTTTGTAGTACCAAATCCCTGCCCTAGTCCACCATGTGAGCGATGAGCCTCTGGTTCACATCTCCAATCACACAAGGGCTTGGCATCCCATTCCCAATCAAGCCTGGTTAGTAGTATTGAAATTTCACTTTATGGCAACTTTAATTCCAACCGCACAACTGCACCACCATGGACCGCTTCGCAAATGCCGCCAGCTGGAAACTCGAACAGACTTACGAGACACGCGGTCCACGAGTTCCAAAACGCCAGAAGAAAGAAAAGGGATCGACTCGGTTACCCATCAAGACCGCTTCTGGAATCGTCGTCCAACATGTTACTTCTGGTCCAGTAGTTGAGGAAGATGCAGACGAGGGAAATGAAGAAGAGGAGAGCGAGGAGGAGGTGGTTGAGGAGATGGTGATAGAGCAGGAACAGAAACTGAAAATACCAGAACGACAGAGGGTTTTGGAGGCAAAGGAGGAGCTTGCCAGGATCGCATTGGCCATTCAAGAGGACCCGGAGGAGAATGTAGGTTCTGCGCGCATCCTGCGATTGAGAGGAGTGCTGACGGATTGAAAGATTGCTATGTGTAAACGCATGAGAGAGATGACAGATGACCACAACCCGACGATTCAAAAGCTGGCGCTGGCCGCGCTCATGACTTTGTATAAAGACCTGATCCCAGGCTTCCGGATACGACCATTGAAGGAAGAGGAGCTGAAGGTTAAGGTCTCCAAGGACGTTAAGAAACTGCGGAGTTTTGAGCAGGGACTTCTGAGCGGGTATCAGGTCTATGTGGAGAAGGTAGGGAAACTTTTGAAAGGTATGCATCACGGACACACTCCCGGTATACGTTGCATTAGCTGACAGTTTGCGGTACACAGCATCACGAACGGATGGATCCCCGGCGGCGATGTCGGTCGCAAAAGTCGCTGTTAATTGTGCATGCCAATTGTTGATCCATGTTCCACATTTTAACTTCCGAGGAGAACTGTTAAAGATGATTGTGCAAGTACTGAGCGTCAAGACGGTTAATGAGAGCTTTGAAAAGTGTCGCACTACGCTGGAAGAGATATTCAGCACCGATGAGGACGGAAAGGTATCCTTTGAAGCGGTTCAAATGCTTACTCGGATGCTCAGGGCGAAACATTATAGAGTGCACGAGTCCGTTCTAAATTCCCTCCTGTCTTTGCGATTATTGTCAGAATTAAACGTGAAGGCATCTACGGAGACAGTCGATAATCTGGGCCGGAAAAGAAAGAAGAAGGATCGCGAGTTCCGGACGAAAAAGTCGCGAAAGCTTGAGAAGGAGAAGAAAGAGGTTGAGAAGGAAATGAAGGAGGCCGAGGCGACGGTCTCGTATGAGGAGCGCGAGAGAATACAGAGCGAAACATTGAAGTTGGTGTTTGTGACGTACTTCAAGATTTTGAAGGAGAGGCCTCCAGGACTTATGGCCGCTACATTGGAGGGACTTGCGAAGTAAATATCCTTGGTTCGCTTTCCCGGTTTGAAACTGATGATATTCACTTAGGTTCGCCCACTTAATAAACTTGGACTTCTTTGGTGATCTCTTAGTGGCGCTCAAGGAGCTCATCGCAGAAGCAGAGGCTGAGCTAGAAGACGAGACTTCCTCCTCAGAATCCCGAAACGCCACCAGGGAAGCTCTCCTCTGTGTTATCACCGCGTTCGCCCTTCTCCAAGGCCAAGGCGAGAAAATGCTGAATGTAGATCTCAATTTCTTCACCTCCCATCTCTATTCCACCCTTTTGCCGCTATCACTCAATGCCGACATTGAGTTCTCCCATAAAACCCTGCGTCTACCCGATCCAGACCTTCCCATTGTGGCACCTACCTGCGTCAATGTTGCCACACAGATCGAAATGGTGATTCGCGCACTGGATGCACTCTTCTTCAAGCAGAATGGGGCTACAAATGTATCAAGGATGGCAGCATTTACGAAACGACTATTACTCACATCTCTACACATGCCCGAGAAATCGACCCTGGCGTCCGTTGGAGTGGTCAACAAACTTGGTAAGAAGTATCATCGACAACTGGCAGGTCTATTTTCGACTGAGGAGAGTGTGGGCGATGGTGTCTACCTCATGGAGGCAGATGAGCCAGAAATGAGTAACCCTTTTGCTGCAACAATTTGGGAAACTGTGTTACTGGAGAAACATTACAGCCCCGCAGTGAGCGAGGCAACGAAGGAGATGCAAAAGATTTTTGTCCAGAAGCAGCAGTAGAAAAGTTGCTTGGTTTTTCTGTAAACATATATCCTTTACATATGTACATATACGTATCATTTGTTGGTTGGGTTGGAATTTGAACCACCAGTGTATTTCGCGGTTGACGATTGAAGATCTCATAGGGCACCGACCGAGTAACGCCTTGTGAAGGCGAAAACATTCAAGTGAACTAGTAAGTAGTTCTGGCCGTACACGTGACGCAATTTCCATCGCCATCACCCGCCCGTTTCGGAGGGAAGAATGAAGCGAGAGACTAAGCGAGCTCACCACCGCCATCCTCGACTGTCTCTACCCATACCAACATCATGGCTTCACGAACACTAGTGACTCCCTGTGTGCGGGTTGCATCACAAAAGGTCTACTATTCTTGATCAATAATTGGTCAATTCAAGCTAATCCAACCATCGCTCAGAGAATTACTCCTGTACTTCGCGCAGCAGTCACTGCCCGCCTGTTGAATGTCTCCTCCACCGCCTCCCAAGCAGCAGCCACCATTGCCCCTGCAGATCCAGGACATCCCCGTAACTCGGCGGAACCTCTCATTCCCAATACTCCCGTGCTACAACAGCACCTCTCCATCGCAGACCGCATCGCTCTCCGTTTTCGTGATTACCTTCCCAGCACGACTGAAACGTACGTAGCCTTCGACGTTACGCGGGGGCTCTACACTGAATGCGCACTTCAAGCGGCCTATGCTGAAGGCGTTGACTTTTCAGACTCGGCAAAGTTCTGGTACGAGACGTGTAACCGGCCACCGACGTTCCAGTCATGGTCGCAGGTCACGGTGTTGCACATGTGGATGCTTGCAGCGAGGATGAGGGCACTGGATAAGAACCGCGTGAAGGTCTGGCAGCAACATTTTATTGATCACTTCTTTTACGATAGCGAGGATAAGATGATGAAGCGGTACGGGATCAAGAGGGCCGGTGAGCGGAGCGGGTATATGAAGGATCTTTACCACCAGTACCGTGGTATGACGGCAGCGTTTGACGAGGGCCTATTTAAAGGGGATGCGGTTCTTGCTACTGCCATCTGGAGAAATATCTTCAATGCGGCAGATGATGTGAATATTGAGGTTTTGGCAATGGTTACGAGCCATGTTAGACGTGTCCTCTCGAAGCTCGGGTCTGTGGATGATGAGGTGGTATTGACCGGTCGTGTTAAGTTTGGGTTACCGTCGGAGGAAAAGCCAGTGGTAAGGCAGAAGAGTCACTTCTTGGAGCGGGTGGAGAGCTCTATTCCGGAGAAGCAGACGGTATCTACAGCATCCTAAAGTTCAGGTATGCATTTGGTGTGGAATAAAAAAATGGGTAGGTCTCTGTATAATACGGAAAAATGTACTTGTATGTTCTTATGGAATGGTTCGGGATTAGAGCTGGTTAAATCGCCCATCGTGCCTTCGTGAATATCATCGGAAAAACAGGCTTTTCTAAAGACTTATAGATTCTTCCGTCCTAATAAATTCAGTTGTATTTGTGCTCGGTTTTATTTGTCAGATTCGGGATATCCAGATGAACTGATTTTTGCTCCCTATGATACCATCAAATCTGTTGACACATCAATTACACTTTGTGCTCGTCCAACCCCTTGATATCCTGCTTCATTATTCGTCAGTATTATTGGGCAGATCTCGCTCCAATTACTTATTCGCAGCTGGTATTTTCACTGGTAATGGCAATCCAGAACTTCCTTGGCCTTGATTTCCATAAATGCGAGCCCATTAACTGGCCCTGAGCGATCTGAATTCCAACGTCTTCATCATATTCATAAAATGATCGCTATTTAGGGTTAGGGTTGATACCGCGACTGTAAACTCTTAACCCTGATACCGTACCATTTTGCCCACAGTCTCACTCATGTTTTTAAGTTCTAAAGCTATTTGCGGCAACGTGATAGGGCAAAAACGCCAGATGTAAACTTGAATGTGCTTCCGTGAGTGCGTAAATCAAGTTTTAGTATGTTTATAGTTGATCATACCATGGGTGGCCTTACGGTTCTTAGTCTGCGCAATGTTGCCAATAACTATCCATCCAACCTTTCTGTCTCCTCCTTCATCTTCATTTCTTCCTCGGTCTTCAGTCAAGTTCACATACGTAACTTAGAGCATAGAATAAATAGCAGCGGGGAGATGGCCTTGAGCCAGTTTGCCCACTCCATTCAAGTTCCGAAAGCAAACAAAACCTGGGGGGGAAATTCCCTCTACCATCCATCCTCGCATTGTCCAGCCAATGCAAATTTAAGCGTTTAACTTACACTGTAGTGGTTATCTTGAACCACACAGACATCATACTAGCTGAATCGTCAAGAAGTAATGGAATGGGGAATATATATATGTCGTTATAAAGGACGGAGTGGTGGTAGACTCCTCGACACATTAAGTCTCGACACATTAAGTCTCGACACATTAAGTAAGTACGATATAAGGCAAGCAGATTACGGCTCGACAGTATATGGATTGATTATTGGTATTCAGACATGTATCAAAAGCAGTCTTCCTTGTTGAACTCTTCCCACCGTGAAAAAAAAAAATTGTCGTAAAATCGTCAACGCAGTGTCTGATACCTAACCTTTATTTAATCCCATGTAACCCCAAACAAAAGAATAATAACTAGAGAAAGAAAAACCACCCCTAGACTGCCAACACCAGAGCAAAAGCTATCACAATTGGTCCAAGACCAACCGGAAAAAAGACCTTGACGTCATCTGAGCTCCTCAGTATGAGCTACGTCGCGAGTATCGCTACCAATCTCCGAACAACCCCATTCATCTTTTGGATAAGTTAGCTGATATGAACACTGATATGGAGGCAAAAGTTTAACCAGAGGCCACATCATCAACATCTTCCTCATCTAGACCGAGACCCAAGTGGTCGATGAAAGTTTTCAGCTCTGCAGTTTCCATCAGTACTTGATAGATTATTCTGAAAATATAATATTCCATACCTTCGAGCCTGTCATTATATTGGGTTTCGTCCAGCTGAGAATCTTTGCACCGTGTGAGGATTCTCCATGCGGCGGAGAAGGTAGTTTCATCGAGTGGTTGACGGTTGTGGGGAAATTTATTGACTATGAACTGGAATAGTCCGTTTGCAAGGTCCATCACTGCTCGTCGAATGATATCGCTCTCGGACGATGGTTCCTCAAAGATAACTTGGTCGAGGAAATCTTCTACGGCGTCCCGCACATGTGAATCGTGGTAAACAATGAGAGCAGGTGCCCAACAACTGATACTCTCTATTATGGGAGACTTGATGCTCCGGTCTGGTCCATCCAGAGGCCAAAGGCTCTGGAAGAATCGGAGATGTTCCATACCCCCAGTCAGGCCAATTGTCGGGATTTCCTCAGCAACTTTGGCAATGATCTCGGCAATATAGGTCTGCGACTTTGTTGCCGCAACGAATGCGAGGAGACACTGTAGATAAGGTGTCGCATGAACGGCAGGATCGACCGAAATACTGTTTAGTAGCGTATTCTTCACCTCTTCAATAAATTCATGTTCTGCCGGAGCGGTGGGGGCTCTCAACATATCTGCTGTCATCTTTTCCATAGCTGATTGTGTTCCAGTTAGTTCCAGGAGTTTCGTATACACGACCAGCGCAGATGGTATCCGAGGGGGGGTCCACTTGAAATAGTTCTCTTCGGTTTGAGTGAGAGGCAGTGGGGACTCTGCTATACGCCTCTCACGAGCCTCGTCGCTTTTGCAAGGCTTCAGGAATGGGGAACACCTTTTCATCAACTGGCAGAGGAGTTCAGCGGGTCGAGCCGCAGGTAACCGCTGTTTGCTCATAATCTTGACAAAATTTTCAATCCTGAGTTCTACTCGTTTTGATGACCCAAGGTGATCGATCAAGATCATCTCGAGAAGCTTTCTCAGGATACCAACTTTGAGAAGATAATCTTTCTCGCAGTCGCCCCGCAAACAAAGATCAACCAAGAAGCCGAAGTAGTCATTCCAAGGTTTAACACCCTGTTGCAGACCGAGCCATGCGTCAGAAAAGCCCTTACAGACAGTGTATAGCATCGTTTGTTCTCGTGCAATAGGGCTTCTGTCATTATCGTCAGGTATTCCATATAGCATCCAGTTGGTACGTCGTAAATGATCCAAAATAGATAGTATCATTTTAGTGACATATGAACGGATAGCCATGAATGGGTTGTCGAGAATTAAGCTGTGGATAATATGCGTTTCTGAAATCCACTCCAAAAAGGCCTTCGAACATTCCTCAGTCCGACAAGCAAACCCTTCCATGGATGCAGCTAGCGATTCCCATCCTGGAAAATCTTTGACTCTTGCACAAATTTGTTCAAATGACCGTTGAGCAAGGTTAAGCACTTCCAGATCGCTTTCGCCCTCAGATAGATCAGGAGGAACTTTGGAACGTGCGTCCACCAGTTCCTTCACAAATGCAACATAATCGCTACTAAACATGCTATATCGTCGTATAAGGTCCTCGTTTTCCTTTAGGATGTCCCTTCGAAGGGCAGGTGGAATTGATGGCTCCGGCAGTTGGCTCGACCCCCGCTTAGGTAAAGACGACGATCGCTGATAAAAAAGCATGTAGGCACTGAAAGACTTCGGAAGGACATATCCTGTTGCTGATATCCCGTCGCTGCCCCCATAGCAATTTTCTGGTATTGTCGAAGGATCGAAGGTACTGACCTCTGAGTCGTTGAATTCAAACCAGCTTGGGTTCTCTGTGGGTGATAAGCGATTTCGGATGTAAGAGTAATAATGGCCCGATTCAGCAGTTCCTGTATGAACTAATACACCGACCAACTCAAACTCATCAGTGTCCGAACTTCTGTCGATCCCCGATTCTACGGAACTAAGGTAGTCAATGGTATAAGGCCTCATATCCAGCTTTGTAGGGAACTCGAAACGGTCGTTGATTTTGCTTCGGTGCATGGTCTGCAGATCAAAATCGAAGCGCTTCAAATGGCAGATGAGATGATCAGGGATATCTTTGAGACAGGTCCTATTGCAGTTGATTAAATTCTACGCACCGCTTGGAGATGAGGCACGATCTCACCTCTTGACAGCATCAACAAGTCTATCACACGTTGTACAACGGTATTTGTTATCTGAATTGTGGTTAACACTACCGAAATTGATGAATGGTACGACAACTAACCTCCCTCCATGATTTCACCCTCTACGTATGCCTTCAAACTCTCTTGAAGTGTATGCTTTCCCTTAATATCACACTGAATCGCAGAGAACGGCTCGGTACGTTCGGATATATGGGGGCATTCGTTCGATTTCACCTGCTGGACTAGATGACCGCCATAATACGATCTGAACGAAGACTTTAGCTGAGATGACGGCATCTCGCTTTCTAGCCTGTCAAATAGAAGGTTGAAAAATTCGTCGACGTCCATTTGGACATGTGGATCGATGGGGTCCCCAGCAAAGTCACGAAGGGACTCCACCAGGTCCCTGGGTTCCATAGCTCTGGCAAAACCAATCTGCATTCGAGCAAACAAGGCCTTCAAGCAGAAGGAGCTCCGACATTCCTTATCCGAAGATTCGACCGGCAATCGTAATGTGAAATCGCGGAAAGATTGGTTCATGAACAATTGTGTCAATAGAGAATTCAAATAGCAGGTATTTGACAGGTTGTGAACCCCAACAAGTCCTGTTGGAGCCCTTAACCATCTATCGCGGTCGACCCAGTACTCGTCAACCAATATACCATCTGACATCCTGTCAGCCATCAGATGAAAAGAGTTATAAGGACTAAGTACCATCCGGAAAAAGGGCGTTATTCAGCGCCACAATTCGATCAAGACTCTCTTGGTGGTTTATCACCAACTTCAATGTGAGCTTGTAAAGTTCCGCACGTGTTGAGTCGTGGAGACACGGGATACGTTCTACACCTGTTGTAGTTGCATCCGGGAATAATAGGTTCTGCCATGTGTCTTCAAGATGCCTAGGTTCAAAGTGTTACAAAGTGAAAGCGCAACCACGGTATGCGCATAAACCTACTCTGTTCCAGGGGTCAATCCTCTGCGCCGCATAAAGTTTATGCAGAGCCCCAAAAGCCGTGTAAATCCAAGAACCACATTGTCTTCTTTTGGTTGACCGATGATCTATTGAGAGGCATAAGTTGAATGAGAAGATAGAGCGACTCAAGAAACTTACCTCGGTAACTGGGCGAGAACGCAATTCGTCAAACCAGCCATCAAAGAGCACTTCAAGATTCAATGATTTGCAACTTGATATTCCGAGGAACCTGCTTTATTTAGCATTGGTATAGTTTACTATATCGGTCGACTTACTCGAAAGTCACTGCGGCGGCCCGAAACAACTGTTCCGAGTTATTTGGAGTCAAACGACCCCTGCATGCTAGAATACCAGACAAGATTGGCCAGAAATACTCGGCATATTCTTGTGGACTGGTTTCACATCTATCAAACAATTCCGGATTAGCGGATTTACTATCCATGGCGAAGGAACTCACCGTGAAGGCTGGGTACATATGGCACTTATAGCTTCGCATAAACACTCACGAACCACAGAGCGTGAATCATCTACCAAAGCTTGGAATACTAGTTTTTGGATGTCAAAGCCTTGTGAACACTGCAACCATACCTGCGGACTGATTCGACACGATTCAAACAACACCTGAATGGCGTTAATATTGCAAACATCCACTCCGGGCAAATCTGCATATGTCGAATCCATGCATGTCCAAATAATTGAGAATAAACATTTCACAAAGATGTTTGGATGTGGAAGAAGATGGAGGCATATGTCTTGCGGTATGGGCTCTGTTACATATGAATAAGCTTTAAATTTTACTAGAACAGGCGATACTACCTTGAAGTATGACTTTCAGCCGTTCAAGCAGTTCTTTTGTGACCACAACCCGGGCTTTGAGTGTTTGACTTGGTCGCTCGATAGCCTCGCCGGTCAAGGCTTCGCATAATCGTGATACGCAGGTGCGTAAAAATGGCGTAATATCATCCTGAGGAGGGATTAGAAGATAACGGCAGCGCTATTAATGCAACATACCTGAACAGCCTTCTGTTCTTCGAAGCAATGCCGTAAAGCAAAGAGTGAGTAAAGGCTTTTGTACGGTTTATCTGGAGGAAGTATCTCCGCTGATGGGGTCTGAGGATTGAGGAGCTGTTTCTTTACCAAGTCATTCGGGGAGAAGTTGTTCAAGAACGACCATGCCTATAAACTATCAGAAACGGTCTCGACGGTCAACAAGCAAAAGCCACACAAACCTTGACCGATAATAATTCGGGAAGTTCAAGAAGAGTGTATAAAGCTTCAAAGTGTCGCATAATATCTGGTTGGACAGGGCCACCAATGTGTTTTGCGATACCTTGGACTGCGATTGGTGCCGTTACGTAAATCGTGACGACTGACGTATTTCGTACTCCAAGATCCTTTAGTGTTTTAGAGGGCTCATCAGCGAGCTTTAGCTCTCTCCCAGATAAAACAATCCTATGCTTTGCAGCGGTAATCCTATAAATTTGACAATGCAAATCATATGCGGTATTCAACGAGCCGATTTGGATGGGATGCGACTGTAACCTAGTCAGTAAAGCAATGCAGGTTATGACAAAGGTTTCCTACCGTCTGACTTCCGGTACACAAACGAAGTGTTATGTCGAGCGGTTCGCCCTTCAGTGGAAAAGTTTCCCCTTGATTCCCAGACACATAATACGGGCGACTCCTAAACCCTCTGACGAATTCATCCAAGAGATCTAGAGTTCGATGATATTTCCGGGTGATTTGATGCATTTCATCGGACAACGGACCATCGACCGACATCTCGTCGACACCATCACTAGCTAGTTTCGAAAGCTTTTCTCCGGTCGAAGTCAACAGTTTGATGCAGCGGTTAACTATTGCAACATGTGTCGCTTCAACAAAGTGTGAAGGGCTACGCATGATTATCGTAGACTGCTTGAATTAGCGTTAGGATTACCTGCTCGGAGGTCAGGTATTACATCTAGGTAAACATGGACAAGAAATGCGATCGTTGAAGCTGCCAATTTCTCATCATTTGAGTCCAAAATAATGCGCCAAAGTTGCTCAACACCTGCAATTTCAATCACTTTGACATCGTCTTCATCCATCGGAGCCTGGCGGGAGTCAGCTAGGTACGTAGTAAGGCGAGCCAACGAATACCTCGGGTTGCATTGTCCGGTTGAGATACTCCAAGGATTTCTTACAAAGATCCAATACGGACGGAGAGAAATAGGCGCAGTCCAGGGCAGGGAAAAACTCGCAATAGACGCTGTCCAGTAGTGGATGAGGTTCCTGTGTCAATTAGACACCGATTGAATGTGACATGAGATTGACGGGGAGAAGTACGTCTAGTGAACTAAACTGATTGTAGAATTCACAACCTAAGTCTCGCTCTGAAGATCCTAGGGCCTTCTCGCCGACTAGATACAACCACAACTGTGCATGCAGTTCCTTTGAGAGACATTTTGGTGAGACACAAAGCATGAAACTCAAAAGCTCGAGGCGCAACTTTAGTTTTCGTGTTCTCGGGATTGTCTCGACAGATCGATGCCCCTCTATGAATCCCACCAGCTCGGAAACGACCAGGGCTGCAAAGTCAAACTTGTCGACAAGGTATCCGACATCTTCCGATGCTGTTGGACTATCTGCTCTGTGATTACGGGGCCTACGCCCTGTGGACATGTTAGCAAGGTTAAGAACAGGAGTTAATCTAGAAACATACGTAGGAACGCTAGGATGACACTGGTGCTGCCAGTTGCACTTCCGTTCATGGCTCGGATATCATCAACACATCGATCCAGAATCCGTCTTCGTACATTGCCTTCAGGCCCGAATTCCGCCAGGGCGGTCAGCTCATCATTCACCCTATCGAATATACCGAGTGCTTGTGCATTTTCATCGTGTTCGGAAGCGAGTCTCATGAGTCTTATCAGCATATCGTAAGGATCTTGGCCTAATCTCATCATCTCCTGTGGGATAAGTCAGATACAAATGTATTGAATAGTTGAGTGATTCGTCTCACCGTCTCGGCCCTCTGTCGGGGATCAGAGGCATAGAACTTTCGTATTCGATCTCCTAAACAGCCCACAAAGTTCATCATGCCCGAATCAAATGAGGTGAATGGTAAGCGTGATATCCGCCGACTTAATGAACCAAGGAGATCCGGGGTCATAGTGGACAACATATCTTGATGCATCTTCAAAGTGGCCTTGACTATGCGCGGATCTTTGTTGTCTACCACCGGCTGCCAGAGACAATCTAGTAGGTCTTCGGTTATTCTTCTATTGACTACAAGGAAGGCAGGCACATTTCCACTCCGGTAAATGAGCTCAGAGTGCGATTCGGGCCCCACGATATACTCTAAAACCCTGTTCTCAAAGAGAAATGCAACTAGGAACCTGCTGACAACGTTTTAGCTACACAATCCCGGTTACAACGGAAAAAGAGGAGACAGAACCTCAGAATGGGGGCGTCCTCCCAAGCACGAACATGGTACTCCTTCCAAACCGCCAAAAGAGTATCTGTCATCGCTACCAAGCCGCGCAGGCGAATATCCATTCTACTGGTGCAGAGCATCTTATAATAAAAGGGGAATTTGTGTGCCCATTCGACAACAAACATAAGGGACTTGGCCCTAGGCTCCATGTAACTGTTGCCGCTCGTGAGGCACTCGCGAAGCTTGAGCGATAGTTTGGGGTTCGTGGGTTGCAAATGATGTATCTGCGCAGCCAAAGTACTGAAATCCTCCAGACGATTCAAAAAGTCCTTTATGTCGACCGCCTGTACATGTGACTCTAAAATATCAGATAGTGCTACCTCTAAAATCACCCAAAATTCTGTGATGTGCATCAGAATTTTATTCTTGATATCAGTCATGGTAACCGGTAGGATTTGCAGCGTTTTCAAAATTACCAAAGCTACCGAACCAAGATGTTCAACCAAAGAAGGCTTTCTTGATTGCGACGGTATTCTTTCGTAAACAATAACCGCAAGCGATTTGAAGGCAGCCAAAAATCCCTCTGGCCCAACAAAACTGCGAATGACATCAGGAAATGTGTCTGTTATCTGAAATCCCGCGTTATTTATGATCTGATAGAGATGTCCGTGTCGCAACATGGAGACAATTGTGGCGAGATACGCTTCCGAGAAGAGTTGCATTTCTTCCTCCAACGGAATAGAGGCTAGTTTGGAACCTTCGTACCGAATGATTAATGCCGCTAGTCGGATGAAATCTGCAAAGAACTGGGTGGTGTGTCTGAGGCCATCCCTTCTGTAAAACATCGCATCAAACGGCACTTCCCGTGTAAGCAGATTCTCCACCAAAGTTGGAAGACTTTCGCATAATTCGTTTTGAGCTAGAAACAGGTGTTCAAAGCGGCTCTGATCAACATTTGCCGTGGAGACAAACCCGGATATAGCAATACTTATTTCTTCTAGCTCCCGTATCGGGCACTCGCTCTTCTCGAATGCGGTAGCAATCCGGTTGAGCGCATCTCCGGAATCCTCATTGTCATCTATAAAATCAAACGAATCGGTGCCTGGGTCCATCTGTTTGATATGATATGAGAGATCCTCGTTCACATCCATCTCAACTTCTTCAACTTCGGGACTCGTGCTACGTAAGGTGTGGCTGTCGCTGTCCCCGTCGGAATGGGGCAGCTCCGGTGACTGTGATAATGACCGTTTGTGGGCGTCATGAGATTTAAAGTCTGTTTCAACCGCTATATCTTGTATTTCTCCATTGCTGGTCTGAGCTTGAGGTGCGCGTATCTGGATAGTTCTACTTGCTTCTGGAGCGGCTTCCGGATGAGTTTCATTCGTTGGTTTGGTACTTCCAATAACGGGAAGTCGCGGTTCGTTACCGTCGCTTGCGTCGGAATGGCGGAGTTGAGGTGAAGCCGCCTGGATTGCGATGGAGATACATTAGCCCATTTCCTAGCTCGGGAGCCACGTGGGATATGTCGGTGCAGGTCATATAATCACCAAGTTTTCTCTTTGTTCTTCTGAGCCTGCCATAACTGCGGGACGTTTTCTTGGCCTTGTCGTATCGTTGTCGTCGGTCGAGTTTCTGCGAGGAGCTGCAGGTTCATCTAGCATGTCTCTGGAGTTGTTGCTGCTAGGGCTGACGGGATCCAGAACCATGGAATTCGTGTCGGACTTTCCATTCTGATCCATGGAGTTACCAGCAAATGACAAGGACCACCTAGCAGTCTTAGCAGCCAGCAGCTCGATCAGCGTACTAGATTAGCCGCAGAAGGAATGGTAATTGTCTTGAATGTGAGTGTCCTGACGCTTCAAGCGAGAGGCCGATTTGGTAGTGGGTTTTCTTGTTGTGGTGCGGGGGGAGTGTGAATATTTCACTTCTGACCGATAGCTAGAGGTTGTGTTCTTGAGTAGGTAGTTTGACGCAAGTGACGAAAGACGGCGGCGAGGCAGGGATAGGTACTTAGAGTACTTAAGTACCTAGGCACGGATGATAGTAGCTTGTACTAGTGGGAAGGCTGAAGCCAAGAGGCAGAAGATACTTCCTGAAGTTAGTAGGAGGGTAACTTTGTCTGAAGAGTGGTGCTTTGACGGTGGGGTGAAGTTTGACCCCGCTTTCGCTTTCTTTAGCCGCGCCTTGAGAATACTGATACGAGACTGCCTAAATTACGAGTGGCTGGATACAACGAAGTAGTCAGATTACTCAATTAAGCATGACAAGGTGCTCACTAATCTAAAGGTTTGTTGTTGAACAAAGCCAGATCGAATGGAAACGTCTAAAGCTCTTCGATTTCTTCTATATTTGACACTCTTCTATTACGAGCCTAAACGATCAAACACGCTAACCTCAGTCATCAACCTAACTAAAGGAATCCGTCACAATTGCTCACTCCCTGTATTCTCCAGTTTGCTCTTCCGTATTTTACGCATAACGAATGCCATAAATGCAGCGCCTAGGGAACAGCAATCAAACACCATCAAACGAAACCTTACACCTCTTACGATGGGCCACGATCACACGCCGACTAAAGTCAAGACGTTAATGAGCTAATCGGTTGATAAGAGGGAGGATGCGAAAAAGAAGGAAAAGGTATAACTAGGGGAGGGGGGCAAAGTAGCCAAGTGAGATTCGTGTGATTTGTGTTTGAGGATGTACGAGCGGAAGGTATAACTGGAGAACTGGAGATATATACGTCGGGTGACGGTATGATAATTTGTATTGTCACAGAGCGGAAACGATTTCGCTGGAAAAAAAAGAACCATAAAAAACCACTACAGAGCTGCGCCACGAGTAAAAAAAAAGAGCCAAATACAACACTGATACAGTGGAATGCAAAGACAAAATCCCAAAATCCCTAGGAGACAAATCGAAGGAGATGATGAACGCATACCAGACACTAGGGCCAAGCTAAGCATTCAAAAGATTGAGAAACTATCGCACAAATGTTTATCGATACACTTGAGGTTGACTGGGAAGCACTGGGCGCCTGGTAGGATTTGGTGGTGGCTGGCGGCGATGGGTTGAGCTTTTCGGACCATTGGTATGTGTTGGGCCCTCATGTGGAGCACTCGGCTGCTGCCGCATCTGCTGCTGAGCAACGCGTAGTTTTTCGGTAGCCATATCTTTCTTTTCCCGCTCCGATTTGATCTTTACTTCCCTTGCAAGAACTAGATGGCACCATCCTCGTGAATCCGGGACGTGTCCAATAGTCTCGCCCAAGATTTTGAGCCAGCCTTGTTTCTCTTCGGATGAGTCGGCATAGAAATCGATCACCTCGCCATTGGCGAACTTGACGCGGAAGCCTTCCTCGACAAACATATACCCTTCCTCATCTTCGGAAAACCCGGACTTCCTTCGAGTCTTGCCAGGTCCAGCCACCGTGTTTTCGACCAAGGTTTGACGGTCATTAATGAGTTTTACAGCTTTGCTTAGATTGATTGTTGCTCGGGGTTGACGAGTTTGCTCGTGGTACGCTGTCAACCGTGCACCTTTCAATTTGAAATATCTTCGGCGCCAGAACTCAAACAAAGTCAGTATGTATGTAGCAATCGATATTGTAATATACTTACAGGGCAATCCCCGCCTTGCTGAGAGAGGTTACCTTCCCACTCCCGGGCCATTATTGATTCGGCTTCTCTCAGTTCTCGAATAGCAGTGTTCATACTCTTGGGAAGATCCTTCTGCGGCAGCAGTATAAGCCCTGAATTGAATATGAACGGAAGGAGGCAACTCACGTCTGAAGAGGACTTTGGCTTTGGTACGAATAATAGCTGCACCTCGAGTTTGCCAATTTTATATGGTGCTTTCCGTGCAGGCTGCAAGCCGGCCTGCATGCCTTTCTTACTCTTGATACTTGCGGTGTCGACGGCCCATTCATTAAAGCAATGAATATCAGTAGTAAGTGGCCTTCCATACGCTCGACTTTCGAAATCCTTCAAGGATATGTAGGATCTGGCGAAAGATCCATCGCGGGCGACCAGACCATGCAGCAAATCCCATGCTGTCGCTGGTGCTGTCTCTTGCGATTGCTGCCGCTGTAGTTGCTGGTGTTGCAGTTGCTGCTGCAGGGCTTGTTGCTGCTGTAGGGCTTGTTGCTGCATCTCTAGTGCTTTTCTCTTCTTTTGCGAAGAAAAGACTTTGCTGAATGTCGATTGTTTCGGCTTCTGTTGCTTTACAATGTGTGTTTTGGTTGCAGTCTTCGGTGGAGACTGAGGGGGCTGCTCTAACTTTGTTTGCAGAGTTAACTGGAACTCTAGCTCGTTAAGAACAACTCTAAACAACATTAGCATGTGCACCAGGTATCACTCGGATCAACTTACAATTCAAATTCCTGACCGATGGGAGCATTCTTTCCAAGTTCGAGCCAAGATGTTGTGACACAGTGCAGACCATTGTCGAGAGTTAGACAGAAATAGGTAGGTTGCCCTTGAGGAAGTGGGAGTGACAGGTCTTTCACGCTGATAACCTTGACAAATAGTCTCCCTCTTTCAATATTATCGCCTTCTGCTGACCCAACGCTCGATCTGCCCGTCTCGCTGACGCTGGGGAGCCTGGTACTAGTAACGGCCTCTCGTCCAGGCAGTGGTGGCGCAGGCCCTGTTGATGGCCGCCTACGCATTCCAACTAGTGAATCACGTTGACTGCGTCTTCGATGTGTTGATCTCCACGGCTCTACAGACCAAGACTGACCGCGAGCATGACCATGTCCAGGGCGCTCTGGAGTTGGATTCTTTTCGTCCTCAGGGTCCCGATTCGATGCATGAATAACTTTTGTGTTTTGCCTCATCAGATAACCGCGCTATGATAAATCAGCACAAACTCATCTTTAGGGTTTATAAGTAATACCTTTTGCTTTTCTATAACACGATCAAATTCATCATTTAAATCATCAAGCTTCAAATCAAACTCAAATTCACCCAACGCAGGAAGCGCCGTGGATATCTTCCTTTTCCTAGCACCCGAGACCCTCCTGCTGACAGTTTCGCTGTCTGACTGACCATTTACAGTAGAGCTAGCATCCAGTTCCTCACCGTCGCTGCTATCTCCAGTGCTTTCACCTTCACTCCTATAGCCGGTTGGTATCCTAGGAACCGGAGGGAGACTTTGTTCTCCGCTAACATGTCGTCTGGCTGCTGCCATACCTGCCATGTCAGCGGGTGTGGCGCTAGCCCTCGTTTTAAGTTTACCACCGGGAGCACGGATCGTTGCGATTGACTCGGCAACTGGCGAAGGAGACCGTGTGCTGGGTGCCTTTTCGACTTCTTCGTGAACCCGTACTTCTGCCTCCTCCTCCTCATCTCTAGCCTCATCATCATCATCATCATCATCGTCATCGTCGTCATCATCGACATCGTCACCATCGTTATGCTCATACTCTTCCTCGTCATCGTCTGAATATTCGACCTTGTGCCTTATCACTGAACCGGTGTCTGATTCGTCGTCGTAAATTTCATCATCAGGCGTCTGTGCGAAGAACTCTCTAGCTGTGGTAGTCGATGGAGCGTCCGCCACCTTGGCTTCTGGCGGAGGCGATGGCGTCATGAATTGTGTAAGGCCCAGACCGCCTTCCAATAAAGAGGAGAAGTCTGGGAGACTAACCCTTGCATCTTCGTGAATCTCCAAGTCGGAGAGCTTATTCTCCAGCTCGAATTCTGGCTGAGCGGTGGCGGTGCTTGCAGGGCTACTAGGAATTGGAGTGGTACCTTGTCGAGGGGTATCGGGCTGGTCCTCTTCCTCCCGGTCACTGTAATTCGACTCCTGGTCACCGTCGTCGTCGTACACTGACGCTTCCGACTCTGTAACTTGGTCAGGGTCGGGGGAGCGAGTTCCAAACCGAGAGGCCGGTCTCTCGGGAACGTTCTGGATATCAGGAACAGCATAAACATCCATATCATCGTCGTCGGTGGGCTCCGGCTTGATATGAACTTCATCTTCATGCGCTGGTATCGATGAAGAATAGTACGTATAACGTGCACTGCCTCGACGTTCCCTATTCTCATCACAGTGAGAGCTTTGGTGTCTTCGCTCTTCAACTTGGCGACGGATTGATTCGCGAGATAATTGAGTTGGTTCGTAATCCGAGACTGACCCATATGTGCTCGGGTTGCTGTCAACATCGGGTTCGCGATTGGAATTAGGCGAGGATTCGTCACGGTCAGACGTGGTGCCCTCCTGTAGAAGTGCCGAGTTCGTGCGCTCCTGTTCTGCTGCCAGCACATCCTCCGTTGGCGGTTTGTTCAATGCGATTCCAAGGTTCTCATGAAACTCAGCTCCTCGACGAGACCTTCGCCTATCAGTATTTGACTCATAGCTTAGTCTTCGGGCAGGAGCATCGCCGCCCATCATCCGTCTCATTCGCTCTTCCAAGGGCATCGTTGCCTGGTTCTGCAACTCCGCCTTGGTGAGTGGAGGAGTTGGAAGAGGTCGAGCTCCGGATGGACTACCACTATCCGCGCGCGCGAGGCCAGGAATGGGCGGTAATGGTCGTCCGTTCGGCGAGGGTGTAGACTGGAAAGGTTCCTCATTGTCGTGATGCGACACAGGCTCTGGAATCATCCTCCAGGCGTCTGGTTCAATTACTGGCGTATTCTCTAAATCATCCTCATCTTCATACTCGTCGGAATCGTACTCTGCGCGAGGCGATCCTTCGACAGACGGATCTGGCGTAACTAGCTCGTATTCTAGTACGTGTGGTTCGTCCCTATCCCAGCTCACAGACTTTGGTCGGCGAGTCGGACTACGGTTGAGGGAACCATCTTCGTCGTAGAAGTTTGTTTTATAGGAGGATAGTAGCGAGGATTTCGTGGGGGATGTGCGGTTAGGGCTGCTCAAAATGGAAGTAAGAGGGTTCGTTGGTGGCGTGGACGCCCTTGGAATGGAATCCCGCTTTGTAGGAGTTGATGGCAAAGGAATTCGGGATCTATCGCGGTCTATGATAGTCCCCCGAACTGATCCAGTACGGGAGATGCCAGGAACATTGGATGACGAAACTTGACCAGGGTGGAAGCTCGACGGACGCACGATCTTTGAGTCGGCCTTGTTGAAGAGTTTGCTGTTGTTTTGAACGCGAGAAGCTCGTTTCAGTCTTTCTATCGAAGATCGGCGTGCGACACTCGGTGAGTTATCCTTGGAGGCTGGCTGGTCTCGCCCCTGCCAGAATGTCCTAGGGGATGCACTCTTTCCGGTAGATGAGGGGCTAGGGAAAGGAGACGAAGAGAGCGGGTCGTCATTGTCGCCAGCACCAGCCTGGTAACGTACGAATCAGTGTTGCTCTCACGAGGTAGACGAGGGGAAGAGCTTACTCTGCCGGCGCTATTTCGCCTTCCTTCCATAGGACTGATGTCGGACAAAGGACGACCAAAGGGTGGAAGTGGGAGCTGTTCTGCTTCAGATTCTGAGTCTGATGTGTTGCTCTTGTGGATTCGCAACGGAGTTATCTAAACTTGTTAGCAGCTAATTGCAGCGCGAGAGGCTGGAAAATGAATTTCAATCACACTTACATCTGCGCCAGACGCCGAAGGCATAGTGCCTGCAGTAGTTTTGGGTGTGTTTTGGCGCTACTCACTGTCGCTCTGCCACGTCGATGGGAGCTTGTACTCGTAGAGACACTCTCTCCGTGAGGCGACAGCACGACACAAGATACAGTTAGTAATGTAGCTGTCAACGTGAGATGCCGCTGCTATGTCTTGAAACTATTGTAGAAATGAGTGTAGGCGATGAATATGTAATGAGAGTAAGAATGGGATGCCGGCCGGGTGAAATTGATTCAGAGAAGAGAAAGGGCGCGGGTGTGAGGAGGGGCGGGAGGGAGGGAGGAGGGAGGACGCAATGGAAGGACGAAGTTGAAGACGATAGGTGGAGCGGGGTGAGATCTGGGGCTAAGTTACTTATGCGGGATAGGGACCAGATATTTTCGGCCTGGGATGTAGTGGCTCTTGGAGTTGGAGAACCAATGCTTGTAAACAAACACTCGGCACCGCCGCAGCAAGTGTTGTCTTGACAACGCCGACGCCGATCAATCACTGCTTTTGGGCATGATCATCCTCGTTTCTTGTTTGACGAAATCGTGCAGGGATATACCTACTACCAGTGTACCAAAATACCAAAATATGATTGGATCGGGAAGTTGCTGCTGCATCAAGAGCAGATAGAGTGCTCTCTGCAGTGTGCAGCACATACTAGAGTGGGTGATGGATGCCTCGCAGTGTAAACAACACGCCTAAGTTTATCAGCCTCCGCTTCTGAGTTCCGTCCTTGTCTGGCACACAGCGTGCCTGGCCTTGGTGTTTGCAGTAGAGCTGTTGCCACACCGACGAAGTAGAGTCCACTGGCAATTGAAAACAGATACAAAGCTCCTCGTACCTTATTAGTCTTATTGGGGTCGAAAGCTCTTCTTGTGCAATCCTTTTTACAGTCGAGCGTAATTACGAAGTCAGTATGCCAAATAAGACCGGAAAACAATAAATGGGAAAACGCTTACAACTTTAGGATAGAATCCCCCAACCCAGCAAATGCCCCATAAGCAGGCACTCACTCATGCATGCCCTACGCACTTGTCCTTTGCCGAGTTTCAATTGCGGTTTTGCGATTTTAAGTGTAAGTTTGGAATTCCAGATCAACGGCATGACGCAGCATTCGGTGCGGCAGATCGACGCTAGCTGTGGAGGAGCTCTATGTTCCGAGATCCCCGGACGTTGTTGAGCCGCAACCTCGAGAAAAAAACCCCTGCTAACAATCCTCGTAGATTGGTATGATTATGAATCTCCCACCCAGCGGATGCGATCGTTAATGTGCTTTAGGCTGCGTAAACTTTTTTACTTCTATCTTCCGTTTACTGTCCACCATTCTACGACTATGTTACGACTATCCTCGCAGTGCACTCGATGCCTTCATCAGGCTGGCTGTATCTGGACTACACCCACCATATTCATGCGTAGTATGAGTGGTGGCCCCAGACCGAAGAAGCGGCACTCTCGCCACCTCCTTTCAAACAAGGTTGCCGTCAATGATAGGAGACGACCAAACACAGACGATTTTTCCGCCCCCGGTCTTAATCGACTGACAGCAAACATATCGCCTCACATCCTGGGAAGGAACCGAGCGGACGTCGAAAATAGAGGCAGAGGCAGGAAGGCCGTAGGAAAAGGGAAAGCGAAGGAACCGCGGGAGATGAAACATATGAAGATGCACCAGGCACTTACGAATGTATCCCGGACAGCTAGAACCGTTGCGCGCGAACGAATTGAATCATTAGACTCGTTCGGCGATTTTGGATTGCTTCCTTCAGTTAGGGAGGCTATTACCGCAGAGGTACTCACGGGCCTCACAACGGTGGTACCGACAGCAGTGCAGAAACTTGTCATTCCCGCTTTACTAGGGAAAGAATCGGGACAGGAAGGAAGGCGTTCCGCTGTCACCGGCAATGCGAGACTGCAATCATATCTGATTGCTGCAGAGACAGGATCAGGCAAAACGTTGGCGTACACTATTCCTCTTCTAGATTCTATCAAACGTCACGAATTAGAGGAAGTAGAAGTAACGAGGCAAGCGGAGTTGTTGAAACCCAATCCTCCAGATGGCAATAATTTTGATATACCAGTGGTGGAAAAGAGCGAGCTTAATGGTAAACCAAGGGCCATAATTTTAGCTCCAACCGCGGAATTGGTAAATCAAGTTGGAGAGTTGGTCAAATTGTTTGCACATGTTGTAAAGCTTCGCACTGCCATCATCTCCCGCGATTTCTCGGCAAGAGTCATCAGGAACCGACTTTTTGGGGCGCCAGTTGATGTTGTGGTTTGCACACCACACTTGCTCAATAGCTTGACAGAAGTAAATCCGGCCCTATTTTCGAGATGCACCCACGTAGTAGTAGATGAGGCGGATTCTTTGTTTGATAGGTCTTTCTCGCCCATCACAACGGCACTCATCACTCGATGCAAGAATCTGCAAAAGCTGATACTGTGTTCTGCTACAATCCCACGGTCACTCGATGCCCGGATTCGCAAACTGTATCCAGACATGAAACGACTGGTCACCCCCAACTTACACGTTGTTCCTCGACGAATACAGCTTCAGGTGGTCGACTCGGACGATGAACTGTACCGTGGAAATAAGAACTTGGCGTGCGCTGATACACTCTACACCATTGCCAAAGATGGCACGGAAGCAGGATTTATGAAGAAAGTTATCGTCTTTGTTAATGTGCGCGAAACTGCGGCCGAGCTCGCAAAATATCTTCGTACCAAGGGAATCGATGCCATCGATTTCACCCGAGACAGTTCTGATCGTGCTCAAGCTGAAATCTTGGAGATTTTCACTAGTGAGAAGCAAGAAGTTGATGACGGTTTCGTTGGGAGACAGAGAATGAAGGTCTTAGTAACAACGGATATCGCAAGCAGAGGCGTGGATACCAAAACGGTTAAGAATGTCATACTTTACGATAAGCCCCACAGTGCTATAGATATGATTCATCGTATTGGGAGGACGGGACGGATGGGAAGGAGAGGGAGAGCGGTAATATTGATTGATAAACACACCAATAAAGGTTGGATAAAGGATATCAAGACGTAGGCTTTTGCGCTTCCCAACAAATGTAGTGCACTGCTAACTGATCCATAGGGCTATGCACATGGGTGGGCCTCTCATTTGATGGCGCAGAATCCTGCGACATGTTTGTCGCGATTAGCCATGTTATGTCAGAAATATTATACCGCCTAGAGATACTCTTCATTTCCGGGACGCGCCTACTTACCTCTGGGGCTCTTGTATGCAGCATCACCGGCGGCTAACCTACTGGAACGTGGGCCGCGAGATATTCCAATAATTCAACGTGCCAGTCTCAAACCCATATTTCAGTAATCTTTTCACTTTACTCTCCAAACTAGTAGCCGTGTGAAGTATCCATCTCACTGTCCATCCAACCATCCAAGATTTTCTGCTGTACATGGTGAAGCACACCTAACGGATACTCACCAACCTTAAAGCGATAGGAATTCACAATGATGCCGGAGTTAGTGCGGGTAGTCATGTTTGGCTACGCTCTTTGATGTCACTGGTAAGTTGTTCACAAGTCCGCACTGGGTACAGATCCGGTACACGTTGTGTTTCAAATGCTAACTACAACTGCCACTCGCCATGTTGTTTGGGGTAGAGCGTATAGTAGGTTTGGATAACCTAGCCCGGAGTTGTCACTCTAGCAAAGTAGGAACTGCACGGTAGCCCCTCCAATCTGCTCGTCCATAGGACCATGTCAATCAATTAGTCCTTAACTTTCAAACCTTTGGGGTCTCTAATCGAAAGGAGGGGTAAAGAGCCCGCTCAAATCCATCGTGTAGCTAGGTGGATAATTTATTTAGATCACTACGATGATGAACGGGCATACTGGGGAAGCTCATCTTCTTCGACATCAACCCGAACCCGGGTGACGTAACACACGAATGGTTTTAGCACAATTCACAGCAAGAAAAGCTGGAGCGCTTCACTGCGGCAGAAATCTCGTCGATCAAAACTTAATCCTTGGAGAAACATAAGCTAGTAATGTTTCGCTACTCGCTTCACGCCATATTCTGGAGAATGGACCATTCAGCTGCAGCTACTAAGCTTTGCCTTACGGTAGCTTGCAATGGTAGATGAGAAACCGAAATGCGGGCGTAGTGCTAGCTGCCGATCTGGTGGGCAGAAAGCACGAGTGAGCCACTATGAATAGTCCAGTGTAAAATCAAACTAACTTCCTCGATATCAGATATCAAGACTATTATGTCATAAGTCACGTTTGATTAAGTGACTTGGGCTGATTCCTATCTTGCCACCTGTCGAGTCACCTGTCTCTTTTGCGTCCCCATCTCGAGCTCGATGACTGGAAAATACTCGCTCGGGTTTCCAAGTTATGGGACACATGAAACCCTAACCCAGATTTAATTGGTTAGTTGTCACCTAAAATGACACTTGGGCTCAGTTATGTACGGTTTTGAGTGTCCCATAACCTGAAGATTCGGCGAAGAAATATCTTTTATGTCATAGTTTCAATAATCATTAGTAATTTTTCTTTCCTATCAATCATGAATTCGAACTACAGTACCTGGTCGATGAAAATGGCGGATGCGGCAGCCGAAATGAATTCCAACACATAAAAGGTGATGCACGAGGTCTTTTAGTATAGAGATGCGATTTAGTCCATAGTTCCAGTGGGACATGTAATTGACAGGATAAGACAATTTGAGCTAGACGAAATACTATCCGTGCACGTTGCCCGATGCTTTCTAAGAACTGCAGTTTCGAAGCTTGAATGCTCGTCTCTCTATTACAGCTTGGAGGAGCAACTAGTCACACTCCGAGACTAAGGAGCAATCTAGTTGCGCATTTCCTGAACGGATATACAACTGTTTGTGCGGTCTGAAGTCAGTCCTCCCTCACTAAAAATAGGTAGTCTCGTTGTTTCCATGACAACACACCATACAGAAAGCATCAAGTTGATTGTTGACTTCCATAAGAGCTTTCTTCCCGCCACCACTTCTCCTCATCTACCATTACACACTCAACCACCGCTAAGATACTCCTCCTCGCATATCCATTAGATTCGCACCTCTGTGAAACGTAATTCGTTGACGTCTTTCCGATATAACGCTTAGCAATGTCTGTTAGGCAATTGGAAGCCCGCCTGGCAGGGACACACATCACCGACGGAGACGCAGCGAACACTGCCAATACGACACACAAATCCAAAGTATTACCAACCGAACAATCCCATCAAAACTATCAGGAGCTGACATAACAGTCGCATTATTCTTCAAATCCTTCAGCAGGCCATGCTTCTCTACAACAGCAACAAAGCCACAACCGACACCCGCTGCTGAAGCTTGCCGTCCACAATCAAAATCAAAGCTCTTCGCAATCATGGCGACCATCAGACATGCCATCGCCCTCTTCTCGGAAAGGCGATGCGGCGGATTTGCGCGATCCTCGAAACTCATATGCCTCTGTTGGAATCCCTGCCTCGATGCCGCCGGCTAGAGAGTTTCATCTGGGAATGTTCGAAATTGGTAGGCCCTTAGGAAAAGGGAAGTTCGGACGTGTATATTTGGCGAAGGAACGAAAGAATGGATTCGTATGTGCACTTAAGGTTCTGCATAAGAACGAATTGCAGAAGAATAAGGTCGAGAAGCAACTGAGGCGAGAAATTGAGATCCAATCTAACCTTCGACATCCAAATATTCTGCAACTATATGGCCATTTTCACGACTCGAAACGTGTCTTTCTTATTCTGGAATTTGCAGGGCAGGGAGAGCTATACAAGATGCTGCAGAAGGCGAGGCGCTTCTCCGAGCCGCGGGCCGCCGAGGTTTGTAATCAATATTCTTTCATATTCGAATGCCCCGCTAACTTGCACGGTAGTATATTGCTCAGATGGCTGCTGCTCTTCAATATCTGCACAAAAAGCACGTCATACACCGGGACATCAAGCCTGAGAACATTCTTATTGGCATTCACGGTGAAATCAAACTGTCTGATTTTGGTTGGAGTGTACATGCGCCGAATTCAAGGTATAATATTTGTACGATCCATTCGGATCAGGAGTTGCTGATATTCTCGTATAATTAAAGGCGGACGACAATGTGCGGAACTCTTGACTATCTGCCCCCGGAAATGTTGAACGGAAGCCAGTATCATAACGAGAAGGTGGATCTCTGGTCACTTGGTGTCCTAACTTATGAGTTTCTTGTGGGTTCTGCGCCTTTCGAAGACACGCCGATTGAGACGCAAAAGCGGATTGTACGGGGAGATATGAAGACTCCAGATTTCATAAGCCCTGAGGCAGCTGACCTCATTCGGAAGGTTGGTTTGCTATATCATTCCGTGGTGCTATAAATACTGATTGTTCGCATAGCTTTTGGTTGTGAAGCCTGAACAGCGGATTTCCCTGGAAGATATCACTAAGCACCCTTGGATTGTCAAGCATATGACTGGGAAAACAAAACGTACCCCAAGGGAATCGTAGCAATTTGCGTGCTGTCCAGCGTTTTTGGAGTTATACTATGTATCGGCAACACTCTCGTATTCTGACGTTCCGCAGAAAAAGGAGCGAGTTGCCATTTTCGTTATTTGCTCATGCATGTTCCAAGTTTCGTGACGTATTTTGTCGTTATCAGCGCAGATTCTCCTTAACACCAGTTTACAAATACTTATATCATCTTGTTTACAGTCACAGGGGATCAGTATAGTTCAGTTCAATGTATCGTACATAATCATACAAGTGGTATCACAGCCGAAGGCGACGATCACGCACTTCCCGCCAAACACTAGCGATAGATCTCACGGAAAGGTCGTGTATCTGCAAAACATGAGTCGAAAACCTGGTTCACCACCTGTGCCGCCTGCGCGTCATCCTTGCATTTTGGATGATTTCTGACAGACAAAGCTGCCCTCCTCCGTACACAGTCCTGGTGGTGTTGGGTAAAATCCCAGACACCTCTGGTGAATGCTTCCCTGGTCCATCGGCATTCTCCACTCAGGCTAGAAGCACGGATCTAGTCCAGTGTTAATCGCTAGACACCGTGAAAGGACATATGTGGTCACTAACCTCTGTACACGCGTGGTGCTTCAGATCTTGCCAATTAACATTAAACCGTAGGTGATCGTACGCATGCACGAGCTCATGTGCAAGTGTGTCTTCCAGATGTCCGCGGTCCCGTAGGTGGTTCTGACACAACAATATGCCATATTTTGGCGAAAACCCTCCCGTCTGGAGCTGATTACACGGAAGGCATCGGATGTTGGATTTGTCTAATTTTCCGTTTGCTTGTTGGATGTTCTCTAGCATAAAGCGGATGATTGGACCTGCAAACAAGGGTGTTAGCAAGATCACGCTCGGAGATGAGGGGTTGGTGCACACGCACTGTTGTCTATTAGATACTGCAGATTCTTTTCACACTTTGCGCACTCAGCCTCCCTTCGCTTTCGGTGCCGATCCGATTCGAATTGCGCCCGCTCGCCGTCGGTCATTCCTAAGCCTGTTACATAAGAGAAGGTCTGCCGCCACCATTCCGGACCACCATGTGTGGGCTTGGCCGAGGAATCGTTCGAGGAAGTCGAAGCAGCAGCGGAGGGACTTTGCGACGGCGGCGCCGGCGGTGGTAGTATGGGTTGATCAATCATTCCAGCGCGATGAGTGTTCCGTTGCGTGTTGCTGTGGAGAGAATAGCTTTGATGTCAGCTAAACGCCAAGATTGGTGAATTTCTAGAAGTGCGGTCACCCCTACCTTGTACTACATAGAGTGGGGCCTCAGCCTTGCGCTCAAGTTTCGCTGACTCGCAGGCCTTATCGTTCGCAAGGCTGATTCTAAGTTAGCCCCTGCCCCGCAAGTGCGGGGTTCGTCCACCAGCGTGAGTGTGAGTAAAGTGGTGACGTCCATCACTGAATGCCTAGATAGGTCCTCTGATTTATGGTGTAGAGTAAGTGTATAAAGGGACTAACTAAAACGATTGACTATTAATATCATGCAGGGTCTAGCGCACAGTGCACAGAGCAACAAAATGAATCCTTCCACTCCCACTACTATTACTCCGTCGCACTCGTCGTCTACTTTGAACCTCCTTGACGGCCATAACCATAAAGATATGAGGGGAAACAGATCTCTCATTATCGTTATCAAACTTGGTTAGTATTCTGCTCAGACGGAGCGACGGACCAGCGCTCATATTTTTCATCGTCCCACAGGAACCTCATCCATTTGCGACGAGAAGACCCACGAACCTTTGCTCTCGAACCTCTCGCTCATTGCTGAGACTTGCATCCGCCTACGAAGAGATGGTCATCGAGTGATTCTCGTTTCGTCTGGGGCAATTGGTATTGGGCTGAGGCGGTTAGATCTCGCCAAACGTCCAAAACATTTGGCGGCTGTACAGGTGTGACATTATCACAAACTTGAATCCGAAGTCACCTTACAAAATGTACAGGCAATTGCAGCTGTTGGTCAATGCCGACTGATTGCCCTATGGGACGAGCTCTTCTCGCACCTTCGACAACCCGTGGCCCAGATCCTGCTCACCAGGAATGATATCGCGGATGTTAGTTAGTATACCAAATGTTGCTTGTTCGGCCTGACACCCTAAAGCGAACACAATATCTCAATGCGGCAAATACCTTGAACGAATTGCTCACCATGGGAATCATTCCGATTGTGAACGAAAACGACACCCTGGCTGTCACTGTCAGTAGCAAAATTTGCTAAATGTTGAGTGATTATTTATGATTGTTGACCTGGACAGGAAATCAAATTCGGAGACAATGATACACTATCTGCCATTACGGCTGGAATGGTTAATGCTGACTATCTTTTCTTGATGACAGACGTTGACTGTTTATATACGAATAATCCACGGACTCATCCAGATGCCAAGCCGGTCGAAGTTGTCGAAGATATATCGAGCCTTGAGGTTGATGGTATCGTTTAACCGCTCCCCAAACAATTGATGGGGTGCTTGTTCTAAGTATTGCATAGTCTCGTCGGCTGGCTCCAGCTTAGGCACGGGAGGAATGTCCACCAAACTCACGGCAGCTCGATTGGCTACATCGGCTGGAGTGACTACAATCATCACGCGGTCATCGACTCCAAGCAATATCTTCCATATTGTGGCATACGTTCAGTCTCAAAAGACAGAATCTGCAGAGTCTACGCCAGCACTGTCGCGAAATACAAGCTCTCCCGCATTGTCGTCGCTGGCAATCCCGCAGGACTCTGTGGCAACCTCAACGCTGTATTCACCAACCCAGATTCCAGCCGCTGTACAGGAAAATGTTATCATCATTCCAACACCACGCCCGCAGTATCCTCTGCATACACGCTTTGTGGCAAAGCCTCGTGCAATACGCGATCGCTACTTCTGGATCTTGCACGGTCTTAAACCTCATGGAACATTAGTCATTGACGAAGGCGCCTACCGTGCTCTCACAAGACGTGACAAGGCTGGATTACTGCCAGTTGGCGTTCTTGACGTGCAAGGCACGTTCGCGCAACAGGAATGCGTTAGTGTTCGCGTCGGGTGCCATATTGAAGGAGGTGGATTCGAAGTACTTGGTCCTGAGGTTGGAAGGGCACTGGTTAATTATACAAGTGTGGAAATTGAAAGGGTGAAAGGACAGAGAAGTAGTCGGATCCAAGAACTTCTGGGTTATGCTGGTACGTATTTCTAGCTTGCGGTGTAAGTATGGCTGATTGACTTTGCGTAGACTCAGAATATATTGCGTATCGGGATAATACAGCGTTTTTTGAACAGACTAATTAGGAGTTGGTGCATTACTGAAGTATCTTAGGCGTCATTGGGGGTTGTATTTTTCATGACAATAATAGATCACAATAGCTTACTTACAATGCTAGACTGCAGATGTGATTTTTGCGCATACATTACTGAAAGGGGGGTTTTCCTCTGCTGTGCATTTCCTGAATGAAGGACATTCACAAAAAGAAACGATTTTGCTTAACACAGCCTACTGCTAACGTCTGAGACAGCCAGGTCGGATAAAACAGGAAGTCGGACGTCCGTGCGCGGATGGTATACTCCGCATATTTTACCCCGCCCTGTGTACGCACTTTCACCTACACCACTGCACAATACAATGGCACGAGTTAAACCATGGAGAGCAACATCCAAGATTATGAAAGAGCGTATTGTGCATGCACTACTCAAACAAAGAAAGAAGGCATCTTCTTTTGGAACGTTGTGGTGGAATTTGGCGTATTGGCTTCTATCCTAAATGACAGAGCACAGGGTAACAAGATTCAACAAGAACATGAAACATCAGCAGACACTTCCTCCCAGCACTGAAAAGGTATTACAAATGTATATGGCACACATATCAGAATGTGAATTCTCAACAAAATTGGAATAATTTAGGGCTGTACTGCATTTATAGTATTTGCCACGATAATACTGATTTAAGTATCAACTACTATAGCAACTGATGATGCTAAATACTGTGAATCATAGGATGAAAATGGGATGAGAATTCCATTCAAAAACCATTTTATTCAAGTACAAAGATGAGATTTCTTATGCTTTAACAATATTATAGTATATAAATTGTGTTGTTTCTACTACTCTACTACTGCTTTAAAAAAAATATCTAAATGGCTATGAAGTAACATATTATCTAACTGAACTTTAGTTTGTTAGTGATTATAGAAGTATCTTAGAGAAGATGCAGTACTACAATTCTACAATTGGTATATTTTAGAGCTGATTGAACTCTTGCAGTAACTTACAGTAAGACTTCATAGGGAAAAACTCACCTTCATCAGCAAAATGTATTTTACTCACTGGAAGCCTCCAGGAGTATCTGAGAGGATGTGGAGGGTAAACAAAAATGGATCAATTTCAGAAGAATATCGGACTCTAGAAGGGCAATCCTGCTGACCTTCAGAGTAACTGGAATCTCTGGTGATGTTAGGGGTTGTCCTTAATAGCGATAATGATACTTAAGTTATGAATACTTGATGCATACATATCTACGATATGCATAACACCTATGCATGTATTATTCAAGTGGTCAGTAATATGCTCTTTAGCGGGAGTTCATATTAGTTGCGCAAAGAAGAGAAAAGGAGTAGTTCCTACTTCGTTCACACCTGGATACTTTGTAGGACATGCATGGTATCATGTATAGCAGTTGATAGTCAATATGTGATTACGAGGACTCTTCACTCCTACCAGTACCGGGCTAGGATTCATTGGCGCATGTTCCTGTCAGGAGAATAGTCTTGACCTTAGCATGACTTAACTGAGGGAATAATGATGTAGACTTGGGCCTAGAGCGAATAATATTCATTGGCATGATTAGTCTGGATCGCAATGTAAACTCGTATCGGATATGGGCTTATACGTCAATATTCTATGTTGGCATAGTATCGGTTGGTTGCCAATTCAATCTATGATGCAATTAAATAACTCATCTGCATGAGGGATTTAAGAGGCGATAAGCATTACAAACTTGATTGGTGGATGTTCCAACTACCGACTCATATGATTGTGAGATGTCTAAGTTCAAGTCTGCATGAAGTGATGGATTGCCTGATTGTGTCAGGAGCATAATGCTTTCAAACAACATTGCATATTCACAATCTCTAGAAGGGAGAGTGGCAGGTTATCACAGAGCACTATGAGAGCGAGGTCTCGATAACAGTATTGTAGATGGCGTTATTATAGTGACCAGGTGTGGGAGCACAAGACCTGGCGAATGGCTATAAAGAGGCAAAGTTGTTGCGAAGGAATGGAAGGGAGCATCAAGCACAATCCACAGTCAACACAGAGACACCGAAGACGATCTTAAAATATTATTAAGAATTCTATCTATACTTGACAATCATATCTTTCCTCATCTGTATTTGTGACTCGGCCTTCTATGCCTGGATATCATTATACTCCTGCCGAGTACGCACTGCAACAGAAAGTCCAGACCTTTGGCAATCTTCTTTTTCGGTTGGAAGTGCACTGTTTAACCCACATCTACCGTGTAGTTTTTCTTTTCTGCGAGTATGAGAATATTGGATACCTGATGCTGGGATATCTCAATACCAGGACGTTACCATTCGAGGAGTTTGCCGAGGACTGGTCGTTCGACAGTGAAATCTGATTTACTTCTACTTGGGAGAAGGTTGTTGGAAACGTTATGATTTGGAAGCGCTTGCAAGACGTGGGCAAGTGGTTGAGTTTCAGGAAAAAACGAGGAGAGAAAGAGAAACTTAGATAGGCAGTTGTACTTAATTCAATAAATATTGTATTGATTATTGGGATCAAATACCCCCGTAACAGATGACTGGAAGAGGAGTACATTGAGAGTGATTGAAATTCGTTTGGGAACACCTTGGAGTGCTGAAGAGATCTTTGAATGCACCTGGCAGCACCTTGGAGAGCCGGTGACAAGCCTGGGAGCATCTGGAAGCGCCGGCAACAAGTTTGGGAGCACCTAGAATCACAGTAGAGCAGACAGGGAAAAACATCATCTTTTTTTAAAACACTGATTGTGCGCCTGGAAATCTTAACTACTACTTATCATTCAACAATTTTTAAAACTCATGTATTCAGTTTGTATTTTCATCTATGTATCTATATAGCTACCAATCTAGACAGAGTATATCTGGACTTGCTGCAGGCGGTGCTTGACAGCAATTGCAGGTGAGCCTGAAAATCGCGATCGAGTGAACTCTGCCATACACTCCACATCAGCAAAATGTATTTTAGTCACTGGAAGCCTCCAGGAGTGTCTGAGAGGATGTGGAGTGTAAACTTAGATGCGTCAATTTCAGGAGAGTATCAGACTCTATGAGGGCATTCCTGCCGGCCTTCAGAGTTACTGGGAGCGCCAACAACAAGCTTGGAAGCAACGGGGAGCACCAGCGACAAACCTGGGAGTGCTGGCGACATGTCTGGGAGCACCTCGATTCACAGTAGAGCAGTCTGGGAAAAATAACATCTTCTTTGGGAATGCTGCTGGCGTGCCTTGAAATCATTGCTACTACTTATTGTTCAACGATTTTTAAAATGCATGTATTCAGTTTGTATTCTCATCTATGTATCTATATAGCTACCCATCTACACACGGTATGATATCTGGACTGGCTGCAGGCGGTGATTGAGAGCAATTCGAGGTGCGCCTGAAAATGACAATCGAGTGAACTCAGAGATACACTCCGAGGCCATGATCGAGCAAGTTTGGAGATGGAATTGGAGATCAAGATTGAGTGAACTCAGAGATGCACTGGGAGGCCGTAATCACGCGAGTTTGGAGATGCACATGGAGGCCGAGGTTGAGTGAACCCAGAGAGTGAGTTTGGAGACGCAATTGGAGACCAAGATTCAGTGAACTCAGAGATGCACTGGGAGGCCGTGATCTAGCGAGTTTGGAGATGCACATGGAGGCCGAGGTCGAGTGAACTCAGCGAGCGAGTTTGGAGACGCAATTGGTAACTGAGATTGAGTGAACTCAGAGATGCACTTGGAGGCCGTGATCAAGCAAGGTTGGAGATGAACTGGGAGGCCATGATCAAGCGAGTATGGACATGCACTTTGAGGCAGTGATCGAGCGAGTTTGGAGATGCACCGGGAGGCCGTGATCGAGCGAGTTTGGAGATGCAATTGGAGACCGAGATTGAGTGAACTCAGAGATGCACTCCGAGGCTGTGATCGAGCAAGTTTGGGGATGCACTTGTAGCAGGCTATGATTGAGCGAGATTGGAGGAGTACTTGGAGGTGGTTGATCTGGAGGGGGTCGATCTTGAGGCGGTCGATCTGGAGGTGATCGATCTGGAGGTGGTCAATCTGGAGGCAGTCTATCTGGAGGCGGTCGATGGGAGGCGCGCCAGTGCTGAGACTCTATTCATTGATTAGTTAACTCGAAACCATGGGAATGTGACGAGGTGACTTCACCTTTGAAGCTCTTATGGAGAACTGGCTGGTGGCAGTCGATCGGTAGGGAAGCATGCCGGAAGCTGAAGCTACAGCCAGGAGTCAACTGGAAATCATGGGAATGAAGGGACAACAGACAATTTTTGGTGTATGCTGTACTCGGTGTACGCAGTACTCGGTATATGCTGCACTCAGTGTTAACTCACCATAATGGCATGGAGAGATAAAGAGGGATGACTTAACTTTGTGTTCTTGTGATGATGGTAGAGTTGTGGATGAGAAAGAGAGGGATGGGGGATGGGAATGAGAATGATATGGAGGATACGAGCAGCCATGACAAATCAGGAGTACGACTTGCCTGATTGGGTTTAGAAGATGTCGTGTCCATGTTATTATCCACTGGATCGGGACTCGTACCTTCCGTATCGGCTCGGATGGTCAATTGACTGGCACACAAAATTCTCTTCAGTCGCAGTTTCTCATGATGATTTCCCCCATCTCCTCTGATGTCTCTTTCTTGTGCTTAGCTCTACCATCACTTAAGAACACGAAGTTAAGTCATTCCTCTCTATCTCTCCATGCGACAATCATGAGTTAGTACCGAGTACAGCATATACGAAGTACAGCATTATGCGAAGATCGACAGTGTCCCGCTCCCAGCCAGTTTCTCATCTCTTGGCAGATGTTTTTGTACTCAACTCTCTACATTCCTACAATTACATGTTAACCAATGGATACAGTCTCAGCTACCGTCGCGCCTCCCTCCAAATCGACCGCCCCCAAGTACTCCTCCAATCTCACTCGATGATAGCCTCAGAGTGCATCTTTGAGTTCACTCGATTTCAGCCTCCAAGTGCATGTCAAAACTTGCTCGATCACGGCCTCCCTGTGCATCTCCAAACTCGATCAATCACGGCATCCAAGTGCATCTCTGATTTCACTCGATCTCGGCCTCCAAGTGCATCTCCAAACTTGCTCGATCACAGCCTCGGAGTGCATCTCTGAGTTCACTCAATTTCAGCCTCCAAGTGCATCACCAAACTTGCTCGATTACGGCCTCCAAGTGGATCTCTCAGTTTACTGAATCTCTGTCTCCAATTGCATCTCCAAACTCGCTCGATCACGGCCTCCTGGTGCATCTCCAAACTTGATTGATCATGGCCTCCGAGTGCATCTCTAAGTGCACTCGATCTCGGCCTCTGTTACGGGGGTTCTTAATCCCAATAATCAATACAACATTTATTGAACTAAGTACGACCACCTATCTAATGATCTCTTTCTCTCCTCATCTTTTCCTAAGACTCAACCTCTTGCACCGTTATGCAAGAGCGCACCAAATCAAACCTCCTCCACAATCCTTCTCTTTCGTATAGAAAGATCAAACTTCCCTGTTGTGCAACCACTCCTCTGCCCACTCCTCGAATGGTGACGCACCAGTATTCACGTATGTCAATACCAGGTAGTCGATATTCTCGAGTTCGCAGAAACGAAAAACGTCTCGGTAGGTGTGGGTTAAACCAGCTTCGTCCAGCTGAATAAGTAGTTCTCTGAATACTATGACAGCCTGTTGCAGAGCGTATTCGGATTGTGTCAAGTGTCGTCCCGACATATGTTGCCTGGTTGAGGAGATGTATAAGAGTAGCAATGGGGTGGTTTTTTTTAAAAAAAAATAGATAGAATTCATAATAATATTTTAAGATCGTCTTCAGTGTTCTCTGAAAGCTAATCTTGTGGATAATGCTCCTCATTCCTTCGACCAATGCTGGCTCTTTATAGCCCTCGCTCTTCCTTAGGTGTGATAGTGCTCTCTTGGCCACGACCCTTAGCGCCCAGTGATAGCTAGCCACGACACCCTCAGGTAATTGCGTCCTTGAAACGTGGTTTGAATGCATTACGCTCCTGATAAGAATCAGGCCATCCATTGCACGATATCAGCTTATCCTTTCTCAACTCAGACATCTTTTGCAATCGTACGAGTCGGTAGTTGGAACATCTACCAACCAAGTTGATAATGCTTATCGCCTCTTAAATGCCTCATGCAACGAGTTATTCAATTGCGTCAGAGATTCATTCGGCGACCAACCGATTCTATGCCAACGTAGATTATTGACGCATCAGCTTGTATCTGATATGAGGTTACATTGCGATCCAGACCACTCAGACCAACGAGTGGTGCTCGCTCCAGGCCAATGCTTACGTCATTGATCCCTCAGTTACGCCATGCTAAGGTCAAGACTTCGCTCCTGACCGGAACGTGCTTTTCCGAGTCCATGCCCGTTACAGGTAGGGATGAAGAGTTCTCTTAATTGCATATTGACTTTCAACTGCCGTGCATGAAACATGCATGTCTCGCAAAGTATCCAGGTGTGAACGAAGAACCCTTTCTTCGCACGACTAATATGAACTCTCGCTAAAGAGCATATTACTGACCACATGAATAATACGTACATAGTTGTTATGCATATCGTAGATATGTATGTATCTTGTAACAAAATCAAGTATCATTATCACTGTTAAGGCAACCTCTAACATCACCCCCTTCTCTAAGACCGGTGACCTCAACGGTGCTCTGTCATAACCAAAAATAATCAATCCCAAACAATAATGAAATAGCATTCTAGCTTTCAACCGATCTCCTCCTTTTTCTCACTTTCCTAGTATTTTCAATTCCCTTCCCCAATTCCTTAAACCTTTCGTCTCTTTTCACCACTGGATTCCTTCTATATTAATCCTCCAGTAGCTTCTCATTGTACTCTGCCACGTTTGCATATGTTTCCCACATGTTCTCCTCTTGCGAAAAATTCTTCCACTTAACCAGAAACACATGTCGCTTAGGGTTATCATCAGAAGGTCCGCTTGCTATCATCAATTCCATTGCCCAATCCTCACCGTCGGCTTCGATTTTGATTATTTGTTTCTTGGGGTCGGTCCCTTGGTACCGTTCGAGTAAATCGATATTAAAGACCGGATGAATTTTCCAAGAATCCGGTAACTTAAGCCTGCAGTAGCGGAAATTGCTTCCTATCGATAATACCTCGAATGGCCGTAGCATTTTGTCTTCCAATTTTTTGCACCTATGTTTTGCCCGAATGTTTTGTCCGTTTAGCATAACTAGTTCCCCTTTTTTCAATGGTTCCATTATCTTCCTTCGCTTGTTATAATACTTCTTCATCAACTTTATCGATTCTTCCAATCGGTCCTTGAGTTTCTGATGTATTCTTGTCATATAATGTCCGTATAACTCAGATGCTGGGTTTCGAAACTGGATCTCTGTCAGCCAGTTCGTTCTTGGGTTGAACCCATAATCTGCATAGAAAGGGGATATCTTGGTTGATGAATGTTTCGAATTATTATAGGCGTACTCAGCCATTGTCAGCATTGAAGCCCAATCATTCTGCTTATAATTGCAGTAGGATCGTAAGTAAGATTCAATTACTTGATTAATGCGTTCGGTTTGCCAATCTGTTTGGGGATGATATGCAGTCGACATACTGCGCTTAATCCCCAAGTAATTATATAGATCCGTAAAGAAGCCCCAGGTTAATGGTGAATCCCTATTGGAGACGACGTCCTTGGAAAATCCGTGATACTTCCATACGTTTTCTAAATAGGCTCTGGCGACTGTTGGTGAGTCTTTTTTCGTAATTGGAATAAAATGTGCCATTTTAGTAAACCGATCTACTACTACTAAAATCATCGTAGCTCCTTCCGACTCGGGTAGATCAGTAATAAAATCCGTGCTGGTATGTGTCCATGGTTTACAAGCCAGTTCCAGGGAGTGTAAAAGTCCCTGTTTCGCATGTCTGGGGGCTTTTGTTCTTTGGCATATATCGCACTCATTACAGTACTTCCTTATGCCCTGTTTCATGTTCGTCCAGTAGAAATTTCTGGTAACCAGCTCTAGTGTTCTTTCTCTTCCAAAATGTCCTGCTACCTTCGAATCATGTTCCGGCTGAATTACCCTCTGCCATAATCCCTTGGGCACGTAAATCCTATTCTTTCAGCATAGCAATTCGTTAGATATTGAAAAGCTTTTGTTGATATTTCCTCCTGACGGTACCTGCTTGCTTAGCTCCTTATACTTCTCATCCAGCCTGGCTTTTTTCTTAATTCTTTCCTTAGCTTCCAGTAGAAGTTGGTCTACTTCTATTGCCGATATTTGAATTGATTCGAAGTCATTGTTGAGGTCTAATTCCATAGCTCCAACTTTGAACCATTGTTCCTTTTGTAACATTGTTTGGTTTGTTGCGGAAGTTGTACCCCCTTCTCTAGAGGTGAACGCCAGGCACCTAGAAAGTATATCTGCCTTCACGTTGGAGGATCCTTTGTGATAAAGAAGCTGGAAGTTATACTACTTAAGTTCTTCGGACCATCTCGCTTGTCTTCGATTAAGCAAAACTACTGTGTTAAAGTATGTAAGGTTTTGATGGTCCGAAAAAATTGTCGTCTTATGTTCGGCGCCTTGCAGATAATGCCGATTTTTCCGAAGGGAAAATACTACCGCTAGAATTTTCTTATCGTAGACATCGTAATTTAATTCTGCTGGATTGAGTTTCCTTGAGACCAATCTAACGGGATGAATCTTTCCATCCTCGAATTTCTGTGATAGTATGTCTACTATTGCGAAATCGGATGCATCTGTCTCTAACAACGCCGGTCTATCCGGGTCGTAATGCCTAAAAATCGGAGTTTTGCCAGAAGAAAATAATATCGTTATTTTAAGGAAAGCGGCTTCCTGGGCTTCTCCCCACTCAAACTTCGTATCTTGTCGAAGCAGGTTTGTAATTGGTGATACTGTTGATGAAAAGTTATGGATAAATCGTCGGTAAAAATTCCATAAGCCCAATAGCTGCTGAACTTCCTTGCTGGACGTAGGTCAAGGCCAGTCAACAATTGCTCCTGCTTTTTCAGGATCCATTCGTAATCCGGACCCACTAACTATAAATTGTAGAAACGGAGTTTCTGTAGCGTCAAAGATACACTTGTCTATTTCAATGCACATATGATTGTCCATTAAAAGCTGAAAAACTTTCGAAACCTGTCTATGATGTTTTTCAAGGGAACCCTTAGTGGCTATTGAAATATCGTCGATATACGCCACCACGACCATCCCATCATCCTCATCAATATGAACGTCAGTTTTAATGAACAGTTCAAGTTCTAACAAGGGTCGAAAGATCCTATTAATTTCTCTCTGAAAGGTAGCTGGTGCATTGGAAAGTCCAAAAGGCATGACTAAGTATTCGTATAGGCCAAATTTAGTATGGAAGGCCATAAACTTTTCATGCCCTAGTGCCATCCTTATCAAATAAAATCCTGACTTCAGGTCGACTTTGGTGATGAATGATGCTTCAGATACTCGAGCTGAGAGTTCTTCCATTATCGGTAACTGTGTTCTATCCTTCTTTGTATACTAGTTTAGATGTCGATAATCAATACAAAGGCGTAATCTGCGGGTGTTAGGTTTCGGTACGAATAATATAGGACTCCGTATGGTACTACTGGATCATCGGATTTTTCCTTTCTTTATCATAGTATTGAGATATTTCACCAACAATTTTTCTTCTTCCTGTGATAGCTGGTAAATTGGTCCCATTTGTAGCTTGTCTTCTGGGCCTAATAATTCGATCCTATGATTGCATCCCTTACTTTCTGGTAGTTTCTCTGCTTTCTTGGGGTCGAATAATAGTAGAAACTTAGGATAATGGGAGGGTAGCTTCTGAGCTATTGAGGGATAGCTTATGACTATTGCACCGATGTGTATGGCTTGATCGTTAAGTGCGATCCTTTTATCGTATGTAATAGAATATTGTGGATGAATTTTCCCATGATTATAGCACTTGGGTTGGCAATGAGGAAAATGAAGATGACTTGTCATTGTTCCCCTAGCTTTATGTTTTTCCAAGTACCACGCCGGTATCAGGGCATCATAATCTCCCGAAGTTTTTACTACTTCGAAGGTATGATCCTCTTCTTCATATGACCGATGGCTGCCAAACGATATTCCCAATGGGACCGTAAACAATCCTTCGGTTTTGAGGTTAGTTCCCAAAACATCCCTTTAATTAACTGGTGTAAGTCTTTTAACAACAGGTATTGACAAGGCTTTGGTGGCTTCAGGTGATATGACAAAAGACATGCTTCCCAAATCGAGCATACATCTCAAAGGGAAGTATTTGCCATCGAAATCGATAAAAAATCGGTAAATTGGTCGCTTGCCAATGTTTGTAGCTGATACTTTACGGATTTTCGTATGAAGAGCTGGTTGGAAGGAAACAAAATGGGTAGATGAATTAATTCTTTTCGGTTTCCTCTCCAGAGGTTCTGAGGCTTTGCGTTTTGACATCGCTATCCTTTTGACAATAGCGTAACCACAACGGATCAAATAGTGAGGTACGTTATTTGGTTCGTGGTATTTTGCTAGTGTATAATATAAGTCGTATTTCCTTACGGACCAGCCGTTTCAATCTTCCAATCATCCTCAGAGGAAACTAATAACAAAAGGAAAAAGGTCTTCCTATCAGGATAGGTGTGTTTTAACATTAATTTTCAACCTTATAGCTTTCTGTGGCTTGCTTTTTCTGAATCCGACAATGAATCCCACCAATTCCTTTCTTCCTGTTCCTCCTGTTGAACACATTCTTCGTCGAAATTCTCACCTTCTGATTCTTCTTCTCCTAATTCCTCCGAGTCTGAACCATCGGAATCTGAACTGTCGTCTTCCGACTCCAATTCTTCGCTGGAATTTTCTTCCTCCAATTCCAATTCCTCTCTGGAATCTGATTGTATCCCTGCTACCTTTATCTTTTGATATACTTTTGCCTTTGGGTAAGTTGCTGTTCCCTTATCCAGTTTAATTGGTCGTAGGCAATCTTTAACTCTGTGGTTGCCTTTCCTATCCGCAGGCCACGCACAACTATGGCATTCTCCCGCCGCTTTTCTCCTCTCTATTTCCGAGGGTTCTATCCCCTCGGTTTGCACATAACTCCTCTTGGGCATGCATTCCGATCGGTCTTTTTCAATTCTTTTGCGTTCCGTCTGATCTCTGAAACATTTGCGCTCCGATTTTTCTGGCTTATCCTGATTTCGTTCAAGTTTAGGGTGCTTTTTATCATAGGATTTCAAGGAAGCCCTAAGACCAAGGTTCTTTCTAGCGGCTTCCCATTTTTCGGCAGTCCATCCTGCTCTGGTAATAATGTTAATGATTTCTTGGTCGGTTTTGCCTGTCAGATCCACCATATGCATCTGCTCGAGAATCTTCTGAGGAAGTCTTTCTAAAATCATTAGCTTCAATGCCTCACCAGTAACCATAACCTTATCATTAAAGGTTTGGATCTTGGTAACCATATTGCGTATGCAACCCTCTTATCGGACTTTTTCGAGATCTGTGTATGCTTCATCTGTTGCGTCTTTATCTTCAAACCTAAGTTTGAGCGCATTAACATAACCAGTCATTGATTTCAGGTGTAGTCCGGTCAAAGTCCCCTTAATCCATTGAATATGCCATGATGCCGCATAGCTCTCCATCAAGCATCCTATCCAATCAATGGTTCGTTCATCTTGTGGGAACTTCTCTGGTTGATCGTCTCTATAAACCTGAACCAAGACCCACCAGGTATCAAAATCTTCCCCAGCATTTCCGTAGAACTTGTTGGGTTCCTTGATTTTGATTGGTTTGGCGAATTATAATTCCTTAATTCTCCTTTGTCTTCGAGACATTCGCCTTCTACCGGCTCCGCCAGGATCAGAAGGTGGTGGATCCTGTGGTGGCGGATCTCCTGCTGCTCCTCCGCCTGCTCCTCCAGCGTCTGCTCCACCGGCTGCTCCTTGGGCGTCTACTCCTCCGGCTGCTCCACCGGCGTCTACTCCTCCGTCTGCTCCTCCGGCATTACTTCCTGCCCCGCCCTTAATTCTGGCATGCCAGGAATATTCACTTCCAGTATCCTTAAGACTCGACACCGATGAAGATTACTGATTAAAAAACGCTTGCCTTTGAGGATGCATATACTGCGTTCCTGAGGGACCCGCTACTGTAGAGGGCCTTCTGAAATCATATGGTGAATATTCCGAAAACTTATAACCCTCCATAGTGGTAGTCAGCCTCGTATTTACGTTGGCCACCTGCTGCATTTGTTCTTCCATAGCTAGCTCATGACGATGAAGTTCCCCTTTTGATGGAACATTCTTTAACGAAGTTGTAACAGCCGTCATGGCTTTATTCACTTCATCAATCCTTTTGGACAGCACAGATACTCATTTTTGCACGTTCTGAGTAGAAACCTTAACCGCCAATATTTGCAACGTATTATCCGATATTGGTTTAGCCAATGCCTCCAGTTCTTGTCGCATTCGATTGAATAGATCTGTTGCTTCGCTCACTATCTGGTTATCCTGTGACTGCAATATATGGATTCCTGAGCGAAGTTCCTGTAACATTGCATCCTGTAGCTGTGCCATGCATCCTACTTTTAATATTTCAGAGTCCATTCGGATTTTCTCAGTCTGGAGTCTGCTTTCCATAATGAGAATCCCATTTTTCACCGAATCACATTCTTCTTCAAGCACCTCCTTCTCTTCGTTACATGCGTCTATAACATGGACGATTTGTTGAGCGAGTTCCAATAACTGTCTTTGAACTAAGCTGGGGCTCGCTTCCAGCATCTCGACTTCTCGCTGTCCTTCCTCTGCCGCCTTCGGCTCTTCTTGCTCTTTGAGTAGCAAGTAATCCTTTCGGGCCGCTTCTATTCTTCTTTGGTACTCCAGACACCATTCTGGGATAACCCTTGCTGCTGGGGATCAGAGTTTCTCTATCCTCGAGCTGTTGGGTGCCAGCGCTTCGCTGCTGTATGTCAAGTGTCTCCTTGGGGCTACCATCTCCAATAAGATTACTGTAATCGGGTGGTGGAATCAATCTATTTAGCTCGACAGTTGCTTCATCCATATGTGGGCAATTATCAAGTTGACAATGGTCGAGGCAATGCCGTTGCAAAATATAGGAAGCTCTCCCATTTATCTTGCCAAGATATTTATAAGCGTAACACTCTGATAGAAAGTTACACTTCTGGCAGATAACTGCAGGGCTTTTTTCCTCGATATTGTATAACTGGCAGCTGACGCAGAAGCAACTCTGTCTCCGGCAATGATTGTTGCAAGTTCTCTGGCCCAAATAAATACAGCAAAAGTTGTCTTCGCACCTCTGGCACTCCAAACTGATTTGCCAGACAACTCTGTGGTTTATTAATAACGATAAGGTGTAATCCTGGTTGCCTTGGGTTTCGATAAAAGTATGCTTCGGTTTTATAGAGTTCTTTATACAGATGTAGTAACTCTGGTGACATGTAATCAGAGCTGTATGTCGTTCAATCCACTCTCAGATAACAGTGTAGAGTACTTAAAATATTATACTGTTACCGGGGTTCTTAATCCCAATAATCAATACAACATTTATTGAACAAAGTATGACCACCTATCTAATGATCTCTTTCTCTCCTCGTCTTATCCTAAGACTCAACCTCTTGCACCATGACGCAAGAGCGCGCCAAATCAAACCTCCTCCACAATCCTTCTCCTTCGTATAGGAAGATTAAATTTCCCTGTTGTGCAACTACTTCTCTGCCCACTCCTCGAATGGTGATGCGCCAGTATTCACGTATCTCAATACCAGGTAGTCGATATTCTCGAGTTCGCAGAAACGAAAAACGTCTCGGTAGGTGTGGGTTAAACTAGCTTCGTCCAGCTGAATAAGTAGTTCTCCGAATAGTACGACAGCCTGTTGCAGAGCGTATTCGGATTGTGTCAAGTGTCGTCCCGACATATGTTGCCTGGTTGCGGAGATGTATAAGAGTAGCAATGGGGGGGTTTTTTTTTAAAAAAAATAGATAGAATTCATAATAATATTTTAAGATCGTCTTCAGTGTTCTCTGAAAGCTAATCTTGTGGATAATGCTCCTCATTCCTTCGACCAATGCTGGCTCTTTATAGCCCTCGCTCTTCCTTAGGTGTGATAGCGCTATTTTGGCCATGACCCTTAGCGCCCGGTGATAGCTAGCCACAACACCCTCAGGTAATTGCGTCCTTGCAACGTGGTTTGAAAGCAATACGCTCCTGATAAGAATCAGGCCATCCATCACATGATATCAGCTTATCCATTCTGAACTCAGACATCTTTTGCAATCGTATGAGTCAGTAGTTGGAACATCTACCAACCAAGTTGATAATGCTTATTGCCTTTTAAATGCCTCATGCAATGAGTTATTTAATTGTGTCATAGATTTATTTGGCGACCAACCGATTCTATGCCAACGTAGATCATTGACGCGTAAGCTTGTATCCAATACAAGGTTACATTGTGATCCAGACCACTCAGACCAACGAGTGGTGCTCGCTCTAGGCCAATGCCAATGTCATTAATCCCTCAGTTACGTCATGCTAAGGTTGAGACTTCTCTCCTGACCGGAACCTGCTTCTCCGAGTCCTTGCCCGTCACAGGTAGGGGAGAAGAGTTCTCTTAATTGCATATTGACTTTCAACTGCCGTGCATGAAACATGCATGTCCCGCAAAGTATCCAGGTGTGAATGAAGAACCCTTTCTTCGCGCGACTAATATGAACTTCAGCTAAAGAGCATATTACTGGCCACTTGAACAATACGTGCATAGGTGTTATGCATATCGTAGATATGTATGCATCTCGTAACAAAATCAAATATCATTATTGCTGTTAAGGCAACCCCTAACAGCCTCCAAGTGCATCTCCAAACTCGCTCGATCACGGCCTCCAAGTGAATCTCTGAGTTCACTCAATGTCAGTCGCCGATTGCATCTCCAAACTCGCTCAATCACGGCCTCCAAGTGTATCTCTGAGTTCACTCGATCTCGGTCTCCAATTGCATCTACAAATTCGCTGGCTCATGGCCTGGGTGTGTATCTCTGAGTTCACTCGAACCTGGCCTCCAAATGTATCTCCGAACTCGCTCGATCAAGGCCCTCAAGAACATCGTTAAGGAGAGCCGGTGGGTGTATGGAGATACAGGGGTAATGGAGGCGGAATGAGCAATGCAGAGTATATATTTGGGAGACCCTGGGGTAGATAGACATCATCTCATTTTCATCTCATCTTGTCATACAACGAAAATACACACTCTGTCTTTTCCAACTTTTGGTCTCACTCAATCTTTCAGAGATTTCGTGGATCTACGCAATTGCGTGGATCCTCATGGCCAGGTAGTATCATATCTTCTCACCATCTTCTTACACTCCTCGAACTAGAACCGCTCTCCCTTCCGAATTCTGTTTGGATGTCGCGAAAGGTGTGGTGGAATGTTGATCGTGGGCTATCTGCCTTGTTGCTTAGTTGTTTCACCACAACAGCCTCCAAGTGGTGCATCTCTAGATTCTCTCAATGCGCGTCTCCAGCTGCTCCAATTCTGCTCGACTACCAGATTGACCATATGTATATATATAGAGATACTTAAATAATGCATGCCATATTATGAGGTCGTGAATCTTGTGACTGTAACAAAGACGAATAGACGACATGCCTTGTGCTTATGGAACCCTTAGAACTACTGCATTGAGAATACGGCACCACATCTCCTGCAGAGTTGCTCTCAAAGTCTCCCGCAGACCTGTGCGGAGGTCTCACGTGCTCCAAAATTTTACTATCCTAACAGTTAAATCTCGTAGCGTCCTGAATGCACATCCATAACTGCAGGTGCTTTCAGGAGCACCTGAGAATGCTCTTGCACAGTTTGAGAGCACTTTGCAAATCTCCAGGGGGGCCTGGGAGTATCTGGAAGTACTTAGAAGCACTGGCGAGGGCCACCGTAGTGTCTGGGAGGTTTGGGTGTGGCTTCCAGACTGACTTACATTTTGCTGATGCAGGCACAACATAGACACTTTTGGGCAGTCTTCCATCGGTCTAATTCCGTCTGGCTGATTCCTTCTGTTTGAGGATATCTAGTCTCTGTTTTAATCCCCGTCTTCACTACCTTGTAGGATCTCGACTTCCGTTCGGTAGCAAGACTCTTCTGCTTCCGGGATGCATTGCAGATCTTCTTTCTACTTGCTTTTGATGTTAATAGGAATTCTTCACAGTCCTTAAGAATTCTATCCTCTTTATTTGATGCGGAATCGCTATGGTCGCTTGAATCGATATCATAGCGATGCTCTGGATGAATGTCATTGCAACCTGAATGTCTGACACCAGATTCTTCAATTGCTCTGGTTCGAGATGGTAAATTATCGATGTGATTGATCAATCCCTGTTCAAGTCTGATGCAGGTTGCTAGCCACCACACACACTGCGTTATGAAGATATAATGGTCCCTTCAGGCGTAAGAGATAATCTTCTCTAATGCATCCACAATAATGTCGTTGTTGTTTTTAAAGGAAATCATTATTCGTTTTCGAGCGTCCCCAAGATAATGCTTTATGAAAGGTGCGGAGCTGCCGCTACAAAAAGCTAATTGATTCTAATAGAATAATAGGTATCATAAAAATGCAATAATAAATAAGGATATTCTTCTGCTGGTAGGTGTTCTCTTTTTCCAGCTGCTAGAGCTTATTCTTTGCATTGCTGGAACAATGTGATCTCTGTATAGTTCTTAAAACCCACTTCGACTATTCTTTAAATCCCTCATGATAGCCACATATCTGTACATCTTACAAGGAATGTGCCTAGTAGAGGCAGCCACGAATCTTTCGTGTTCATGCATGATATCATTTCAGGACTTCAATTTCAGACCATAACTTCACCTTGGACATCTTACATCGAATGAATTGGTAGTTGGAACATGTCAACCAATATCCTGAAAATGACTATGCCTTATCACGATTAATAACTTTCCAAGTTATTAATTCTAGCGTCATAGGTTTAATTCAGCGACCAACCGATACAATGCCAACGTGGAACTTGGACCACATCATAATTCCTTCAGTTACGTCATGCTTAGGTTTTCTTAACCAGAACGTGCCCCACTGGATCCAGACCCGTAATAGGTAAGGGTGGAGAGCTTTCGTACTAGCATATTGACTATCAACTGCCATGCATATACTTATGAAAAAATGTAAAAAGGATTGACAGTCATAACTCAATGACACAGCTATTCCAAACAGCCACCCCGATCCTTCCAGAAGCTCCGGGACTCTCCTGAACAGGCTGAATGCACAATGATGTGCTTCTGAGGTACTCGGAGAGTACTTCAGGTACTCCTCAACGCTTCTGAAGTAGTGGAACAGAATCCAAGAATGTTCAAAAGAGTATGAAGTTGTCTTCAGAATACTATAAAATCATGCCTTTAAGTTGGTAAAATTTTGGAGCTGCTGGGATTACGACACTGGTCTCAAAGACGATTCCGGTGCACCTGGAGCCAGACTCTCCGGGAGTGATAAATATATAATGTCTATATTGAATAGTAAAATTCGATAATCTATCTCCCAGCTATACACCTCAATCAGGCATTCTAATCTAAATTAATATACAGTCCAGTAGGTATCTAAATCAACTTGATTATTTACAAACCATACACTATCCATGCCACCCAATGCAGCATTCTCCCGCACCAAATGCGCCGGCCCAACTATTGCTCCAACGGGCACATTATGCATCTTATTCATTTGTTTGACAACCCGGATGAACCAGTCAACACAATCAGCCCAACCATGAAGATTTTTGTACTTTGTTGGAATCACCACCACGTATTCTTGAGCTTGAGGACATAATACCCATTGCTCAGTGATCTTGTACCTCTTAGAAAAGGTTGATACTGCTTTCCCGGCTGGCAGGGGCTCCTGAAATTGGAGGATCTGATTCGGTGGAGTCCAGCTGAAGTATAATACAGGAAAACAAGGAATTCGACCTTGGAAGGTGTTTTCAAGGTCATTCTCTTCACTTTGCGTATACTGAACCCAGATGTTATGAGCTTCAGGCATAATCCCTTGGTTGGCATTGGTATATTCTACCTTGCAATCAAGTCCCAGACGCTCAACAGAAGTCGGGTTGTGAAATGGTTGACGGTAATTCAACAGCCCATTCTGGAGATTGAAAAATATAGTGTCTATGAGTACATTCTGATCATATCTGAGCATGAGTCCACAAACTTCGTGTCCCCAGTACTCATGAATTTGCTCACAGAATAGCTGTCGAAAGTTAGGAATTCCAAAATCTTCTGATGCATCTCTGAGTGAGGTTAATTTGATACTTCTGAACACTCCGCGGATGTGTGTTTCTCTCAAGTCATATACCGGCATCAGCCAAAAACATTTCCGTCCAGGCGGAATGGCTCCGTCAAAGTGGACGCGCTCCGTCAGAGCTGTCAGAGACACCACGGTGGCGAATTACTCCATGCCCGGCGTCAATGCCACGCGTCGCATTGCATATTGCCCTCTGAACGCAATTTCGCCGTTTCTTCTCGCTCTGTCGGTCTTCTAATTTAAATGAACACTCTGGCAATGTAGCCAACTGTGACCATATGTCGGAATGCATTCATTGGGTACACGCTTGCATCAGGATCGCAATGCAATGTGACGCTGCGAAAATCTCTCCTCGCTTTCCTTCTACTTTAAGCTCGAGGAGTGTAGGAAGGTGAGAAGATATGATACTACCTGGCCGTGAGGATCCGCGCAATTGCGTGGATCGATGAAATCTCGGAAAGAGCGAGTGAGACGAAAAGTTAGGAAAGATAGAGTGTGTATTTTCGTTGTATGACAAGATGAGATGAAAATGAGATGCTGTCTATCTACCCGGGGGTCTCCTGAATATATACTCCGCGTCGATCATTCCACCTCCATTACCCCTGTATCTCCGTACACCCACCGTCGCTGCTTAACAATATACTTGGAGGCCCCGATCGAGCTAGTTTGGAGATGCACTTGGAGGCCGAGATTGAGTGAACTGAGAGATGCACTCCGAGGCCGTGATCGATCAAGTTTGGAGATGCAATTGGAGATCGAGATTGAGAGAACTCAGAGATGCACTGGGAGGCCGTGATCGAGTGAGTTTGGAGATGCACTTGGCGGCCGAGGTCGAGTGAACTCAGAGATGCACTTTCAGGCCATGATCGGGCGAGTTTGAAGATGCAATTGGAGATCGAGATTGAGTGAACTCAGAGATGCACTGGGAGGCCATGATGGAGTGAGTTTGGAGATGCACTTGGAGGCTGAGATCGAGTGAACTGAGAGATCCACTTGGAGGCCGTGATCGATCCAGTTTGGGGATGCACTTGGTGGCCGAGGTCGAGTGAACTCAGAGATGAACTTTGAGGCCGTGATCAAGCGATTTTGGAGATGCAATTGGAGATCAAGATTAAGTGAACTCACAGATGCACTGGGAGGCCGTGATCGAGTGAGTTTGGAGATGCACTTGGAGGCCGAGATCGAGTGAACTGAGAGATGCACTTGGAGGCCATGATCGATCGAGTTTGGAGATGCACTGGGAGGCCGTGATCGAGCTAGTTTGGAGATGCAGTTGGAGGCCATGATCGAGCGAATTTGGAGATGCACTTGTAGCAGGCTATGATCGAGCGAGATTGGAGGAGTACTTGGAGGGTCGATTTGGAGAGAGGCGCAACGGCAGCTGAGACTCTATTCATTGGTTAACTTGTAATTGTGGGAATGTAGAGAGTTGAGTACAACATCCGCCGAGAGATGAGGGACTCGCTGGGAGCGGGAGACTGTCGTTCTTGGGATGATGCTGTACTCGGTGCTAACTCATGATTATCGCATGGAGAGATAGAGAGGGATGACTTAACTTCGTGTTCTTAGGTGATGGTAGAGTTGAGCACAAGAAAGAGAGAGATCAGAGGAGATGGGGGAAATCATCATGAGAAACTGGGACTTAGAGAATTTCGTGCGCGAGTCAATTGACCCTCCCCGATACGGCAGTTCCGAGTCCGAATCAGGCGGGTAATAACACTGATACGAGGTCTTCTAAACCCAATCAGGCAAGTCGTACTCCTGATTTGTCATAGCCGCCCATATCCTCCATATCGTTCTCATCTTCATCCCCCATCTCTCTCTTTCTCGTCCACAACTCTATCATCATTGCAAGAACACAAAGTTAAGTCATCCCTCTCTATCTCTCAACGCCATAATCATGAGTTAACGCTGAGTGCATCATACACCGAGTGCAGCATACACCGAGTACAGCATACACCTAAGATTGTCTGTCGTCCCTTCATTCTCACGATTTGGAGTTGACCTCTGAATGTAGCTTCAGCTTCCGGTGTGCCTCCCTACCGATTGACCGCCACCAGCCAGTTCTCCATATGAGCTTCAAAGGTAAAGTCAACTCGTCAAATTCCCATGGTTTTGAGTTAACTAACCGATGAATAGAGTCTCAGCACCAGGCACGCCTCCGATCGATCGCCTCCAGATCGACCGCCTCCAGATTGACTACCTCCAAGTACTCCTCCAATCTCGCCCGATCATAGTCTGCTACAAGTGCATCTCCAAACTCGCTCGATCACGGCCTTCCAGTGCATCTCCACACCCGCTGGATCACGGCCTCCAAGTGCATTTCTGAGTTCACTCAATCTCCGTCTCCAATTGCATCTCCAAACTCGCTCGATCATGGCCTCAAAGTGCATCTCTGGGTTCACTCGAGTTCGGCCGCCAAGTGCATCTCCAAACTCACTCGATGATGGCCTCCCAGTACATCTCTGAGCTCACTCAATCTCGATCTCCAATTGCATCTCCCAACTCGCTCGATCACGGCCTCAGAGTTCATCTCTCAGTTCACTCGATCCCGGCCTCCAAGTGTATCTCCATACTCGATCGATCACGGCCTCCCAGTGCGTCTCCAAACTCGATCGATCACGGCCTCCAAGTGCATCTGTCAGTTCACTCGATCCCGGCCTCCAAGTGCATCTCCAAACTAGCTCGATCATGGCCTCAAAGTGCATCTCCAAACTCGCTCGATCACGGCCTCCCAGTGCATCTCCAAACTCGATCGATCACAGCCTCCAAGTGTATCTCTAACTTCACTCAATCGTCATTTTCAGGCGCACCTCGAATTGCTCTCAACCACCGCCTGCAGGCAGTCCAGATATACCGCATGTAGACGGGTAGCTATATAGATACATACATACATAGATGAGAATACAAACTGAATACATGAGTTTTAAAAATCGTTGAACGATTAGTAGTAGCTATGATTTCCAGGCGCCCCAGTAGTATTCCCAAAGATGAAGTTGTTTTCCCAGACTGCTCTACTGTGATTCAAGGTGCTTCCAGGTGCTCCCAGGTGCACCTGAAGGGCACTACATCAGTCCAGTAAACTTCGACCTGTCGCCTGGGCGACAGGCAGCGTGTAATTCTCCATCAGATGGTACGAGGTTCTGTCAGAGCCGTCAGAGCCATCCGGAACACCCGGGTGTTTCTGATGGAAACTAGAGTTGTTGCTGATGTGCTGTGATACAGGGCGGATAATGGGCTCATCCTGGATTGTTTGGAGGCGTAACAGATGGGCTCTGCGTGTACTTCGCCATTTATCAGTAGCAGACAGTAGGTTGAAAACTTTTGCAGAGTCAATATTTTACCAGCCTTCGAGTGCAAGATATGACAATGTCTCCTCTATATAGTCAAGACCGGTACACCGGTCATTGTGCTTGAGCATCTGCTGAATGTAATTGACTTTGTTGCTAGATCGATATGCCTCTTTCACATTGGTGATATGTATCCGTTCAGAAATATCAGTGGTAAAATTGTCACTGGAACCTATTCTGTGAATTGACTCTGATATATGGCTCACAAGATGCGTCGTTGGATATCTAAAATGTATCACGTGCTGTTCAATGGTTTTCTGGAGCTCCTGACTCCTGATTGACTCCCACCAAGCTTCAAACTCGATCAAACGGATGGAGAATTCCATTTTGAACTGCTTCTGGTCATTCGAGGTGATGCCACAAATCTCTCTCTCAAGCTGGTTAGTGACACACTCAGTATCAGCTGAGTTCCAGGTCATGCCTTCGGTCTCCGCATCGGATAGCCGGATCTCAAATTGCAGTCGATTGTCGGCGGTCATGTTTGCTGCCCTGTAAGCCTCGTCTTCGGCGGCAGTTTTCTCTAGGGTAAGTTCTTTGGTGAATTTGGTTCTGGGACCAGTTGCCTTGGTCCCGACATCCTGCAATAGTTGTCGCTCATGGCATTGGAACAATTTATCGAAAAGCGTGTGTTTCGCAGGTGTCACTTGATGGATTTCGCGCTATAATCACTCAATTGCCTTCTGACGATCAGCATCTGACCAAGTGGTTGCCGCTTATCAGGCTCTATTCAGGCGCACCTGAAATATGCTACGTTTTGTTGTGGAAACCTTTTCAGCCCCATACAAAAGGGCCTCCATTTCAGCGCGAATCCTATGAATCTTTTGTTTGCGTAACTGATGGGATTCCATTGCCGATAAGTCATCCACTTTTGCCTTCACAGACTTCGACATTTTCTGTTCTTGAAAAATACCCTTCTTCTGGTAAAATCACTTCAGTGCATTGTCTAGTGCTTTGAGGGATAGATCCGAGTGATTTTGTTGGCTAACAAGTAGAGAGAATTCACATAGTGCCCACACTGCTCTCATTACCATTTCATTGGAGGTGATTTCCACCGGAGTTTTCCCGTTATCTGTTACGGGGGTGTTATCCCTCAAGTAACTATACTTCCATAAGTAAGTCCCTGGGGCACACGGCCGTAGATCCTATTCCTTGCTGAGGTGCTGAATAACTTGCGCCCGTTTTTCCTGAAGCCTCTGACTTCGTTCAGCTTCTCTTTTCTCCCTAGCGTCCTGTAATCTTGTAATCTTCTGAGCCTTCTTCATCTGGCGCTTTGTCTGAGGTAATGGATTCACTCGGTTTCGCTGCCAAGTATTTCGTGCTTGTTCCGATTCCTCGACGTATCGATTGGTGCTGTCCAATAACTCATATGTGACATTGCCCTGCATGAACTCAACAAGATTCAGGGTCCCCCATTTCAGAGAATGTCAATATGTTTGCACCTTAAATATATCTGATTGTCTTGGCCGCTTTTCGACATGAGGTGCGTACACTCCAGCAGAGCTGCCATTTCTCACCGGCAGTACACTTCGACTTCAATATACCGATAGAGACTAACTGTCCTCTCGAGTCAACATGGATACCCAAACACTGGGTTCCTCCACATTGCTACGGCCCATGGTCTTTGCTAAAGTCCACTTCCCGTTACCTAATGGCATTACTGCATATAGGCCCTCTGTCTCACGTTTTAGTGGAAGGCTGCTGAAACCTCCTCAAAGATCTGGGGCCTGCCGCGTGCCTCAGCGTACGCGACCGTGGGACACCCAGTTCAAGAAACACTAACCAAACAGACGAATCTGCCAAGAGGTGGGCTTCAACATATCCCTCACATCGGTTTACCCAATGGAGCATGTATCGCCTGGTTTTCAATCGGATGCTTTGAGACTCTGTTCCTCTTTTCCCGGGGGCTCTATACCCCAAGCTTCTCTAGCGCGTGAGTTCGGATTGACACGTTGATCGTCACAGAGGTCTCTTGGCGTTGATGACACTTGTCGTTCTCTGGCCACGTTCTGAATCCGACCTGGATGAACCTGGCTAGGAAAATGCTCGACTCGACTAACGATATCCTCTCTCGGAACTACGCTTGCTGTCGTTCTCAAGGAAACGCTTTCTCGAGCTCGAAGGTTATCGATATGGATTATTAATCCCAATTCAAGTCCGATAATCGAGGCTAGCCACCAAACACACTGTGCCGCACAGATGTATCCTTGACTTTGTGAGAAAGCGATAATCTTCTCAAGGCAGTATATGATAACTTCGCTGTCGCTTTCGAAGCTAATAGTCATCCGTAGGATGTTTCTTCTCTAGGGTGCGGGGCTGCTGCTACACAAAGCTAATAGATTCTAGGTATAGGTATAATAGGTATAGGTATCATAAAAACGCAATAATAAATAAGGATATTTCTCTGCTGGTAGGTATTGTTTTTCTCTAGCTGTTCGAGCTTGTCTTCTTCATTGCCGGAACAATTTGATCTTATTATGGTCCCTTGGCTTACTCCAACTGGAACTATGATTTAATCCCTCAGATGATAGCCACGTATCTAAGCGTCTTACGGCCCGATGCCCGCGCCTCGACTAGTGATGGCCACACGTCCCTTTGGTTATCGTGTTCATGCATGATATCATATCGGCTCATATATCAGACCATAACTTCAACTTTGACACCTCGCATTTATCTTGAGTTTATTCGGTAGTTTCTCGCAGGCTTACTGGATACCAGTCCATGCTGTGAAAACGTAGACCATGACATGTATCATACGTTGCAATCCAGACTCATGCAAATCAATGCACAGTGTTTGCTTCTGGCTAGGCCAATGTCATAAATCCCTCAGTTACGTCATGCTTAGGTGGGGGCAGTACTCGAGGCAGTACTCATAACACAAGGGTGTGCCGCACCTTTATCCAATCCGTTACGGGAAGGAGGATTAGAGCCCGCTTACTCGCATATGACTATCACCTGCTGTGTATGGTTCCACGCAGTCCCACATAGTATCCAAGAGTGAAAGAAGCTACATCAGCAAAATGTAAATCGGTCCGGAAGCCACACGCAAACCTCCCAGACACTCCGGTAGACGTCACCGGTGCTCCCAAGCAATTCCAGATGCTCCCAGGCCCCCCTGGAGCGAAGCAAAGTGCTCTCAGACTCTGCAAGAGCATTCTCAGGTGCTCCTGAAAGCACCTGCAGTTCTGGAGGTGCATTCAGGATGCTACGAGATTTGACTTATAGGATAGCCAAATTTTGGAGTAGATGAGACCTCTGCACAGGTCTGCGGAGACTTCGAGAGCAGCTTGAGACCTCTGCGCAGCTCTGCGGGAGACTTAGTGCCGTATTCTCACAGCAATGGTTCATAGGGTTCCATAACCACAAGGCATTTCGTGTATCAGATTCGTCTTTGTTACAGTCACAAGATTCGCTACATCATAATATGGCATGTATTATCTATCTAAGTCACTCTATATATATACATACGGCCAATCTGGCTGCAGACGGTACTGGAGCGTAATCGCAGGGGCACCTGGAGACGCTTGATTGAGAGAACTTAGAGATGCACTGGGGCCGTGATCGTGTGAACTGGGAGATGTACTTGGAGGCAGCGATCGAGCGAGTTGGGAGACGCACTTGCAGGCCGAGATCGAGTTGAACTCAGAGATGCACTTGGAGGCCGAGATCGAGGGGGTTTGGAGATGCATTTGGAGGCCGAGATCAAGTAACTCAGAGATGCGCTTGGAGGCCGTGATCGAGTTGAACTCAGAGATGCATTTGGAGGCCGTGATGGAGCGGGTTTGGAGATGCATTTGGAGGCCGAGATCGAGTAACTCAGAGATCCACCTGGAAGCCGTGATCGAGTTGAACTCAGAGATGCACTTGGAGGCCGTGATGGAGCGGGTTTGGAGATGCATTTGGAGGCCGAGATCGAGTAACTCAAAGATCCACTTGGAGGCCGAGATCAAGTTGAACTCAGAGATGCACTTGGAGGTCGTGATCGAGCGAGTTTGGAGATCGTGTAACTCAGAGATGCACTTGGAGGCTGAGATCGAGTGAGTTTGGAGATGCATTTGGAGGCCGAGATCGTGTAACTCAGAGATGCACTTGGAGGCCGTGATCGAGCGAGTTTGGAGATGCACTTGGAGGCCGAGATCGAGTTGAACTCAGAGATGCACTTGGAGGTGGAGATCGAGCGGGTTTGGAGATGCATTTGGAGGCCGAGATCGAGTAACTCAGAGATCCACTTGGAGGCCGTGATGGAGCGGGTTTGGAGATGCATTTGGAGGCCGAGATCGTGTAACTCAGAGATGCACTTGGAGGCCGTGATCAAGCGAGTTTGGAGATGCACTTGGAGGCCGAGATCGAGTTGAACTCAGAGATGCACTTGGAGGCCGAGATCGAGCGGGTTTGGAGATGCATTTGGAGGCCGAGATCGAGTAACTCAGAGATGCACTTGGAGGCTGTGATGGAGCGGGTTTGGAGATGCATTTGGAGGCCGAGATCGAGTAACTCAAAGATCCATTTGGAGGCCGAGATCGAGTTGAACTCAGAGATGCACTTGGAGGCCGTGATGGAGCGGGTTTGGAGATGCATTTGGAGGCCGAGATAGTGTAACTCAGAGATGCACTTGGAGGCCGTGATCGAGCGAGTTTGGAGATGCACTTGGAGGCCGAGATCGAGTTGAACTCAGAGATGCACTTGGAGGCCGAGATCAAGCGGGTTTGGAGATGCATTTGGAGGCCGAGATCGAGTAACTCAGAGATGCACTTGGAGGCCGTGATGGAGCGGGTTTGGAGATGCATTTGGAGGCCGGGATCGAGTAACTCAGAGATCCATTTGGAGGCCGAGATCGAGTTGAACTCAGAGATGCACTTGGAGGCCGTGATGGAGCGGGTTTGGAGATGCATTTGGAGGCCGAGATCGAGTAACTCAGAGATCCACTTGGAGGCCGAGATCAAGTTGAACTCAGAGATGCACTTGGAGGTCGGGATCGAGCGAGTTTGGAGATCGTGTAACTCAGAGATGCACTTGGAGGCCGAGATCGAGCGAGTTTAAAGATGCACTTGGAGGCCGAGATCGTGTAACTCAGAGACGCACTTGGAGGCCGTGATCGATCGAGATTGGAGGAGTACTTGTAGGTGGTCGATCTGGAGGCGGTAGATCGGGAGGGAGGTCCGACGGCAGCTGAGACTCTATTCATTGGTTAACTGGTAATCGTGGGAATGTAGAGAGTTGAGTACAATCAGGTCTGCCGAGAGATGACTGGCTGGGAGCGGGAGACAGTCGATCTTGGGATGATGCAGTGCTCGGTGTATGCAGTGCTCGGTGTATGCTGTACTCGGAGTTAACTCATGATCATTGCATGGAGAGATAGATAGGGATGACTTAACTTCGTGTTCTGAGGTGATGGTAGAATTGAGGACAAGAAAGATAGAGATGAGAGGGTACGAGGGAAATCATCATGAGAAACTGGGACTTAAGAGAATTCCGTGTGCGAGTCAATTCATCATCCCCGATACGGCAGGTAAGAGTCCCGATCCGGCGTGTAATTACACCGATACGAGGTCTTCCCAACCCAATCAGGCAAGTCGTACCTGGGATTTCTCATATCCGCTCGTATTCTCCATATCGTTCTCATCTGCATCCCCCATCTCTCTCTTTCTCGTCCACAACGCTACCATCATCGCAGAACACAAAGTTAAGTCATCCCTCTTTATCTCTCCATGCCATGATCATGAGTTAACACCGAGTAAAGCATACACCGAGCACTGCATACAGCGAGTACTGCATCATCCCAAGATTGTCTGTCTTCCCTTCATTCTGACGATTGTGAGTTGACCCCTGAATGTAGCTTCAGCTTCCGGCGTGCCTCCCTACAAGATCGACCGCCACCAGCCTGCTCTCCATGAGAGCTCAAAGGTAAAGTCACCTCATCATATTCCCACGGTTGCGAGTTAACTAACTGATGGATAGAGTCTCAGCACCCGGCGCGCCTCCTATCGACCGCCTCCAAGTACTCCCCCGATCTTGCTCGATCATGGCCTGCAAGTGCATCTCCAAACTCGCTCGATCACGGCCTCCAAGTGCATCTCTGAGTTACACAATCGCGCCCTCCAAATGCATCTCCGAACTCGCTCGATCGCGGCCTCCAAGTGCATCTCTGAGTTCAACTTGATCTCGGCCTCCAAGTGCATCTCCAAACTCGCTCGATCACCGCCTCCAAGTGTATCTCTAAACTCGCACGATTACGGCCTCCAAACTCGCTCGATCTCGGCCTCCAAGTGCATCTCCAAA